>Ga0307510_10000519_pt1 | contig 38308 bp, 15 predicted proteins | sample 12_EM_MG_FD_207224 | JGI IMG/M metagenome (GOLD analysis project Ga0307510, IMG submission 207224) | Populus trichocarpa ectomycorrhiza microbial communities from riparian zone in the Pacific Northwest, United States - 12_EM | ecosystem: Host-associated > Plants > Roots > Unclassified | place...
GTCTTTTATTTTTTTTTAATTAAATTTATTTAATTAATTTAGTTTATTAATATTAAATTTTTTTCTAAGTAGTTCTCGACTGATGCCTTTAGTTTTTCTTTTTGTTTTTTTGTTGTTTTTATGCCTTTGACTATGGACTGCACAGTGCAGTCCACAGTGAAAAAGCTGATGCCTTTTGTTTTTTTTTAATTAATTTTTTTTGTTTAATTTAAATTGTTAATGTTAAATTTTTTTCTATTTAGTTATCAAACTTTCATGACACGGATTCTGGATTTGACAGGCTAACCTGGTTTGACAAGTTAGCCCATTTAATTCTGGGTTAACCCATTAATTTGTTTTTTTATTTTTAATTATCAAACTTTCACGATGCGAATTCAAGTTATGACGGGTTAACCTGATTTGAAAGGTTAACCCAGTTAATTCGTATTTTTTTTCTTTTTTTTATTAGATTTTTTCTTCCTGTTGGTTTTTTTTCTTTGTTTTTTTCTTTTTAACTAATCTATTTAATTATCACACTTTTATGACACGACCTTGCAGCCAGACCCACGTCCAATGCTATTGGGTCTGGTATTGCAGTCCAGACACTTTTATGTTAAGGGTTAACCCAAGTTTAATGTTATTATTAATATTATAAATATTACTTTTGGGTCAAGCGTTGCAACCAAACCTAAGACTCTTAGGTATAACTTTGCAAAAAAACCTAACACTTTTAGATCTTAACTTTTTTTGAAATGTAAAAAATAATTGACCCGCAGCATCACGCGGGGCATTTAACTAGTATTAAATCAAAAGAGATCAACAATTTAACAATTTTTATAATATTATTTTAGAAAATACATTTAATCTTGTATTGAATTAAATTAGTGCTCATTTTATCCAAAATTGTAGGGTATGTTCAGGACTAGGCGGTTCTGCCCACCAGCAAAACTAATCAGATTTCAACACGTACTCTAGGAATATTTACCGAGTTTCAGAGAAAGTCGTCGGTGACTCGGTAGCAGAGAAAAAGTAGAAAAGGAATATAACAACCCAAAAAAAAGGTAAAGAGAAGAACCCTCATTTGTTGTTTTCTCCTGCTCGAAGAGAAAGAAAGAAGAGACTAAGAGGAGATAAAAATGTCTGAGGCGACAGGTCAGCCACAAGAGGAAGATAAGAAGCCCAACGATCAGTCTGCTCACATCAACCTCAAAGTGAAGGGCCAGGTCTGTTTTTCTTTCTTTTGATTATGTCTTCTTACTTGGTTGTGGGTTTTTGTTTCTGTTTCATCCTTACATATTTTTGGGTTTGGTTTTTCTCTTTTAATGTTTTTGTTTTGGTTTCAAACTGTTACATTTGGTTTTTTTTTTTCTTAATCATTGCTTTTTGGGACGTTATGCTAATGCAAAATTCATATGGGAGTGTGGGTATTCTCTATTAGTATGCTACAAATAATGCTTCACCAATTGAGTAGTAGTGTTTTGGGAATTATAGTGCTTTTCAAAATTTGAACGAGACTTTTATTTTTTGAGTTAGGCCTGCTAGGTAATAGTTAAAAAACTCTTCTTTATCATATTTTTTAGTTCTGGATTCTAAATGGGTTGTGTTCAGGAAAAACTCCTGATGAAAGGGCGTGGTGAGGATTTGTTCACTTGTGGTGCAACTAGTCTTTATGGGAACATCGATTTGGTGTCTTGTTTAGAAGCAGTTGTGCGTGAGAGAATCTACGCTGCTTCAAAGATGAGTGGAACAACTTTTAGTAGTTGCTTACCTTGTGTTTCTTGATTGTTGTACCTTTGAATCGTGATTATTGTTATAGATGTCGAAACTTGATTATTGAATATTTCAATAATTGAAATTACAAGTTTCAAGTTGCATTTTAATTGAATTTTTATTATGGGGTAGTCCATGCTAACTCTTATTTTGATGATGCAATGGGTTAAAAGTTTGTAATTTATACTCTTGTTGTAAGACTCCTATTTTCGAGAATATGCTGATTAAACACCCATTTTTTACCTTTTTTGTAGGATGGAAATGAAGTCTTTTTCAGGATCAAAAGAAGCACGCAGTTGAAGAAGCTGATGAATGCCTATTGTGATCGCCAATCTGTTGAGATAAACTCAATTGCCTTCTTGTTTGATGGTCGTCGTCTTCGTGGAGAGCAAACTCCTGATGAGGTATCTTTCTTGCACACAGTTGCACATTCATAGATATAAATACATGGATTATAGACATTTAGTTAATGCATATATTGCCTTCATTTTTTCTTGTTTCTGCAGCTGGACATGGAGGATGGGGATGAGATTGATGCTATGTTGCACCAAACTGGTGGTGCTGTGAAAGCAAGTGATTATGCTTGATGGAAAGCTAATCTACTGGTGGATGTAGGTGGTAGTAGGGTCTTGGGATTTGTTGTTAATGGACATATTTGTGCTGGTCTTGTTTTGCTAAATGAGCTCTCATTAAGAGCTTTGACAGTAACTAAGCTATCTTAGTAGGATTTGGATTTGCAATGTTTGGTTTGTTGGGACATGGCTCCTCATTCTTTGCTTGTTCTCTCCCGCTTCACTTCATATTTGGATTTTTTCTCCTTATTTGTTGCAGTTGTTGAGGGCGTCAACAGGGAATGTTATATCTGACATCCTTGATTGTAAAGTAGGTAAAAACCATTTGCAGTTGTAAGTGTGTGGATGGGGTTTGGGCAGTTCTGTTGGCGGGGATTGGGCTACAAGATAAAAGCAGTCTTCCACCCCATGAAATACCCCCTTCCATAATCGAATGAACTTGGTTTCAGAACTCTTAAACTTTTATTTTCAAGTTCTGGAAGTTGTTGTACATGGGGAATACTCTGGCGGGAGAAAAGCAATTTTCCACCATTTGAAATATCACTTCCAGGCAGTTGTTATACCCACCGTGAGAAGACTCATAGATGGCAGATCATTATTGATGGCTTGGGAGTTAAAAGTTTTTCTCCCCGAGCTGTGTAGAATAACTGAAGTCGGGGTTTGTTCGGAAGAAATGTTCTCATTGGAATTTGCTCTTGCGGTAACTACTAGTATACCTCAGCCTCACCTGTAGTGGAGCGAGGAGTGAACAGGGTTTCCTTTTTCTCGTCTCTTGTTCTAACAAAATTTTTATTTTCTTATTCTTCCCCACCTCCTAGGATTCATGATATATTTGCAATGTTTCAGAGATGAATGGATCATGGAAGCTTGCTTCGAACGAGCTATATTGACCCTCGGAGAAAAGCTTGCAGATTTAAGTAGACCCAATCACCAATTTGAAAAACCCTGCAGTTTGGTGTTTTACCTCCCTTGCTCTGATACTTTTAAGTATGCTCAGAAAAACTTCCATTTCTTGCAATAATTGGTTTATTGCCTCAACTTGTGAATCTCCTGGAAAGCAAGGCGGAAGCAAGCAGGAGCTTACCCATATAATGCCCCACAAAAGGAGACATCTTTAGTTGTGAAATGACTATTGGTATTATACCAGCTCTCGGCAAGAGGAAGCCACTTGCCAATTCTTAGGTGCTGATGAAGTCATGCACCTGAGATAAGTTCGTCGGCACTGGTTTACCACCTCAGACTATCAATTTAGCAGTGGAAAAGTGCAAAGGAACTCCTTGCAAAGCAAATAACTCTTGCCCAAATTTACACATCAAAATCGGATCCTTATCAGACACAAAATTACTGGGCAACCCATGAACTTTAACCACAGAATCCCTGAAAGCTTGAGCAACTATAATAGCAGTTTAGAGATGAGTTAATGCAGCAAAGTGAGCATACTTTATTAAACAGTGAACCAGGACAAAAACCACTCTCTTTCCATAAGAAAGTTACAATCATGTCCATGCTGTTTGTGAGAACTTTCCGATATGAAACTGAAGCTAGTTTCTTAGTATTACCTCCCCATCAGCACCATGAAATAATGAAATTAGATTCTTCTAAAGATCAGCATCATGTCCTACCACAAGCTTTCCTTTTCTGGGTTATTGATCATTAAACCAGGCATGCTTAGATTCTGAAGTAGGATTACTTTTCAAATGATCAATGACAGACTTCAAATAAGTATCACTGTACCGAAATGCTATCGCTTTGGGAAAAAAATCATTGGAAACAGATGATTAGGCCAACACTGATAATTGTGCACTAGGTACTCTTTATAGAACATCACTGGTATTTAGTTGTTTAATGTTATGTGTCAGAACCATTTTGAGTTGAGATTGTGTCATTGGTAACCATTAAATTAAATTAAAATTTGTTTAAAATAAAAGTGCTCAGCAATGTACTGTAGCTTATGGATTTGTACTCGGTTTTCCTTTTTTAAATTTTTGTTTTTTTTTCTGGTTTTTGTTTTTTTTTAATTTTATCATTTAATATTATATTAATTAAAATTTGAGGTTGATAATTTATTTGCATTTATTTTCTATATATTTATTCCGGTCTAAAAAAAAGAGTATAAACCTCTAACCAAAAAATCGGTAAATCAATGTTAAATAAGGTAATGTTTAATTAAAAATGATAAATTAGAAAGAAAATTATTGTGATTCGGGATGACATCTCTAGTAAATTCAATTAAATTTTGGATGGGATAAAATAATAAATCAATACACAAAATGTCAACCCAAGGACGAATCGCGTAAATTCCTCAATCAGGTAAAATAATTATGTAAAGGAAATTTTTTTATAAATTGGGGTGAAAATAGTTATATAATAATAATAATTTAATTCTAAATAAAATAATTTATGATTTTTACACGCGAAAAACCCTGATCACAGGTAGAAGCTCGACGTACAATCGCACAATTTTGACTGAAAGTGGTGAAAACTCCGAGGAATATTTTATGATAATTATGGATGGGAGTCCTCAATGAATTAGTTTAAAAATCATGATTATTAAAGTAAATAAATAGTATGCAAATTCAGATTTTGGCGTAAAATAACATATTGTCCAGTTTTACAATATCAATCATATCTCTCAGTCCGACTGTAGAATCAATCTAAGTCTCCTGACATATTGCAATATATCAGGTTAAAATTTCATGTCAATAGGAGTTCGGAAAGGTTTTGCGAGACTGCCAATGGACAAACAAAAATACATAAAATAATTCATGGACTCATTAATGTCCTTTTTCTAATTTAGTCCAAATTCATATCTTCCCTATTGTTCTACTAATATCAATAGATAGAACATGAAAAACGCTTAGAAAACTGGTAAAGATTAGTTGGGGAGAATCAAAATATACAAGGTTAGAAAAATTAGTAATTCGATATGGACAGTTAAAGGCCTCTTGAATTGGAAAATTGAATTTGAGAAGGAAAATTCAAAATTGATTGTTTAAGGGCTCAATTGGAATTTTTTAGGGTTTAATTGAGTCTATTGAGGGCTTAATTGCAAGAAAAATTGATTTTTGAGTTCAATTTGAACTTTAATTGGAAGAAATTGAAGTCTAGAGGTTAAATTGTAATTAAAAAAAAACCTAATTTGATCAAAATAAGAGCTTAATTGCATTAATATTAAAGTTTGGTTGTTAATTATGGGCTTTAGTGATTGACATTGGTTTATTTAGGGTCATATTAAAGAAAATTGAAAGTTTGTTGATCAATTATGTGTCACAATGCACAAATTGATAACCAAGGACTGAATTGGAAAAAACGTTGAACTTTGGGGCTAACCATTGAGTTTGGCAGGGGCAAAATTACATAAAATTGAAAGTTAGATGGCAATTATGGGTGCAATTAAAAAAAATCTAAAGATTAAGAACTAAATTTAATTTTGGCCAGATCTCAAATTAAAACCTTAATTTCTCGGTGGTTAACCTAGACAACATGTCATTTGGTTCATGTTCAAAACGCATAGTTTGGGCAGTTCTGGGCTGATCGAATTGACATCTTCAAACAAATAAATATGAAGCTACAAACATCTAAATTGAGTAAGGTTGAATCCAAACAAAAGGTGTGTGCCCCCTCTGCCAACTTCAGGTGGTCTCTAACAGCAATAAAGTTGGAGTTGCTTCGTCAAGGTTTTAAAAGTGATCAACTCAATCAATCATAATTGTGATACTTATTGTGCAAAACCATTGATTTTGTTTCATCTATTCACACCTCAAACCTTCTCAATTGGTTCTTTTCAAGGATTTTCCATGTTTCTATTAAGATCTAAAGGCCAGAAACAACTTATTGGTCTTCAAGTTTAACAAAACCATCAAAATCTCTAAAACTAAGTTTGTTGCAAAACCACCATTGCAAAACCAGCAAAGTACAAAGATTTTAGTTGTTAAAACCAACCTAAAACCCTCTCATTTTGATGAGAGGGTCAAGCATTAGTCAATCATAATTAAACCTTGATTAAGATCCTAGCTTGAAACCCTATAAATACTCCCTGAAAAATCAGAGCAGACAATGAGGAAAAAAAGAGAAAAAACACAAAGAAGGGGTAGGAAAATCTTGATAAAAAAACTAAGTGTGAAGATATAAGAGTCTAGCACAAAGGTTTCTTAAGTTTTGAGTGTGGTAAAGCTAAACTTTGCAAGAGAAAAGCATAAAGAGGCAGTAGTCATCAGTGAGCTTTAAAAGTATAAACTTCCTCTAACCTAATAAGTGATGTCCATGAAGCACATCTCTATGTTGTTGTACATATTTAAAGATGTTTATGAACTTGTTTTGGTGTTATAATGTCTTTATTTTTTTATTTTGATTAATGCATAAAAATATTGTTTTTTCTTGATTAATTCTGTTTTGAGTGGTTGTTAATGTTTGTTGGATGTTTAGAAAATATTTGGATCATTGTTTTTGGTGAAATGGAATAGGTTACGAATCTATCGAATATAACAATAGGGTTGTTGGTTTTTTTTTTTTTCTGGGTTTTCAATGCATATTATAGACTCTTTCGTTATGGCCAATTCTTTTTAAGTGTCAAAATGTCAATTTTGTTTGGGTCTTAGGTTTTTTGTTTGGTTTTTAGTCAAACCAAAGATTTCAGGTCAACTCGATCGGGTCAAATTCGAGTCAGATGGGTAAGTCCTTATTCGGTTCTCAATGTTTTTTATAAAGTGATTTTTCGCTTAAAGGTTTGTTTGGCAAACATATTTTTAGGCATATTGTGGTTGTTTTATCCAAAAGAAAATGAGTTTTTTTTTGTCAAACAAAGCCTTAAAATAAATAAATAAAAGGTTTCCTTGCATATAGCAAAAAATCCTAAAAAATTATTGAAGTATGTCTTAAAATTCAGAAAAAAAATATAATTTTTTTTTCATGTTTAAAATACAAAAAGTATTACATGGATTTTACAACCAGTTTGTAAAATTTCAAAGGATTTTGACCTATATTTTAAAAATATTTAAAACTTATTTTTGACAAAGAAATATATTATTCACTTTTAATATAAGAATAAAAAACCTATAAAGAGGGTACTATTCAAAATATTATTAAGGATAATAATTTATTATTATTAACTTTTAATGTAAGGATAAAGAAAACTTGTATGGGGTTGAGATCTAAAATATTATTGGGAGTAATGCAACTCATTTACTTCTAATACAAGGATAAAAATTGCGAGGAGTTTTATCTGAAATATTATTTAGAATGACATGGTAACTAAAAATTACAAGTTTATCCCAAAAAAAAAACCTCAACGATAATTAAGGATATTTCAACTTGTGTCTCATGGTACAAGAGTCATGGACATTCAAAATACCAAAGGAAAAAGTGAAATTTCAGTAATCACCAAATCTTTTTGGATTTCTAACTTCATCTCCTTCGCGGCATCTCCTTCGCGGCATATGAGTTGTGAATGAGCTTGTTTTCTTTTAATATCTTTTTAAGTCAGAATCTTTTAGACCAAGTTAATGATATAGCAAACTAGGGTTTTGTTAATCGTAGCAAGCATGTCATAGTAGATTGATAGAATTTAGAAACACCATCAGACCATAACAACCATACAAAAAAAAAAAACGATGTAAGTTACTTTAGGTAAAACATACTGAGGGTGATAATACTTTCTTTTATCGCAACTAGTCCCCTGTCTAGATTCTCTAAAGACTAATCAAAGTTTCTAGTAATTATAATACTAGGTGGTGACCAGTCAGGGTTTATATTTATTAACGTATATAATTTTTAGTTTGTGTATATATATATATATATATATATATATATATATATATATATATATATATATATATGAACTTTTTAATTCATAGTTAAATTTTTTTTCTGGGTTAAAAACTTGTTGACAATAATTACATATTCATTTTTCTACAATTAGTTTTTTTTATTCGGCTTTCAACGTAACGTGGTATAAAAGGCTAGTATTAAACTAAATAAGCACAACATTCTAAACTAAAAATAAAAATCGCTTTTAAAAGTTAAGCAACTATTCTAAATTGTATATTAAAGTTTTAATAAAATTGAAATCATCATTAAAAATTCCATATACATGGGGACAAAGTGACTAGTGTCCTAAAAAGACAGGGATGAAGTCAAATTAGGGGTGATTATTTTCGGTTCGGTTCGGTTTTTATCTTTGAAAAACAACCAAACCGGAAGGAAAAAAAAGGGAACCGGAACCGGAACCGGTCTACCGGTCCAAACCGACTGGTTTCGGTTCGGTTTGGATCCGGTTTTTTAGGTCCAAAACCGGAAAAACCTATAGTTATTTTCTGGCTTCGTAATGGGCTTTTAATGGGCTTCTGATGGGCTTTTAATGAGCTTCTGATGGGCTTATAAATAATGTTAATAATATCTAATTTTCTTAAAAAATTTCAAAGTATATTTAATTTTTTTGCCACTACATATTCATTTATATTAAGTTGTTATTGTCAATCTTGTGTTCAATATATTTTTTACCTTCCTAATTTTTTTCTCCTGCTTCAAACAAATTTAAATAACACACAGTCACACATCAATAAGTTAAAATCCAAATTAATCCAAATTACAAACCAATGTCTTCAAAAGGCTTAAATAAAAAAACAACAAATAACATTATAATAAAACAATATTGTATACTTGTAGGAGGAATTTTGACTTGATCGACAACCTGAGGCAAGATTGAAGTTTCATTAGAGATAAATATCAAAGATTTGAATAAGAATTTGCCATATAAATAAAGAGCACAAATCCAGCAGTAGTATAGCTTATTAAGACTAGAAATAAACTGGCATCATCATTCATGAAGCCCAATATTGTCAATATAATTATCCATCATAAAACAAGCCACACTTAACATCAACACTAAAATCAAAATTGTGCATTACCAATACCTTTTTCTTTATAATCAATCTTACCAAACCCGACTTGCAGAGGAAAGAACTAGTTGCACCTACTCTAGCAACAATAACTTGCAAACGAAAGGAACTGGAGAGAAGCAAGAATTACAAGTGCATATGTGCACACGCACACGAGACAGAGACACACAGAATATATTTTTATATTAATTTTATATTTTTTCATGATAAATATATATTTAAAAAATATATAAAAACAAAAACTATTGTCCTCCGAAATGGGTAATTAGTCTCTGGTCCCTATAACACACAAGCTTGCCACTCCTTGTTGTAAGGAAAAAAACAGCATCTGGGATGAAATTTTTTGGATATTAATTCTAAGATTTAAACTTAAAAAGTAGATGAAAAAAAATGTATTTGAATTAGATTCCATTCTAAAAAGAAAAAAAAGAAAAAAAATCAATCCAGTAAATTCCTATAAACCAATTCATAATCATGCAATATCTCAAAGATTCCCTTCAAATTGGGTCTGTTATGTCGCAGCATCAACCCACCATTCAGACATTTTTCAAAGAGATTTGAAAACTATTTTCCCAGCAATTGGCCAATCCATCTTTTTCAGACTATGTTTCAAGTTTCAACTCATATAAACTAATTCATAATCATGCAATATCTCAAAGCTTAAGCCATAGTAAATAATGGGGTCAATTTTAAAAAGCTAACTTCGAATACAAACTTTTGTTGGCAGTTCCAAATTCCAATCTACCAGTGAGAAAGAAAAGAAGGAAAAAAAAAAGAGGACATACTGTTTGCGATTGATTGTCTTCTGAGAATCTGAGACAGGGACAACGATTCCAATTTCCTTTCCAAATTATGTTCTTTCGTCCACCTTCATTTTTACATTGTTTAAAATAATTAACACATCAAAATAGAAAAATAGAAACAATATAAAATCAACAAGCAGCAATTAATTAAATATGTAATTACATGACAAGATTACCTGAGCGATGTAATTGGCTTTGATAGAAGCAATAGATTGAAGAAGATCTGAAAGCGGTAACAGTTTCACCACCTCACACACACGGCGGTTTCTTTCGAGATTCGAAGAATGGTTGCCCGAAAATAGCCTAAGCTCGTTGACTTGTGAAGAGGAGGCTGCTATTAATGGGAGGGGGCGGCTGTTAATGGGAGTAGGGGTGATTGGAGGTGGCGGCTGTGTCTGTGAAGTGTGAAGTGTGAATGAAGATTGAAAGGGTTGGAGGGGAGGGGGCGGCTGTGTGAAGGGAAAGAAAAAACAAATAAATGGTCTGCTAGCTAGGGTTGTTGAAAGGGAAGTAATGGGAGGAGGCGGCTCGCGGCTAGGACCGCTTGGTTTAATTTTTTTTTCATTCCTAAACCGAACTGGTTCGGTTCGGTTCGAGTTGGCTGGTTCAGGCACACCAAAACCAGAAACCGAACCGAACCAGACATTTTCCTAAATATTTTAACCGGTTCAATCGGTTTTTTTTACTGATTCAGTTTTTTCAGTTAATTGTTTTCCAGTTTTTTTGGTTAAATCGGTTTTCTAGTTTTTTTCTCACCCCTAAGTCAAATACTAGATGCTCTTCGGTCATCAACAGTTAAAGTAATTGCTTCGAGGTGTTTTAAAAATTCTTCCACGTGTATTATTTATATTATTTAACCCTATTCGTTAAAGTTAAATAATATAGATAATAAAATATTAAAAAATTTAGATGGCAGATCTTGAATTTTAAAATTCAATCAATTTAATCCAACTGTTATACCATATACTTTTTTTTTTTTTTAATCTTTATAGTAGATAGTTTGTAGATTAATTAATTATTTTTATTTTATTTAGAAATACTTTGGTTCCAATTTTTTTTTGTTAATGAGCTACTTATTATTTTTCTTTAACATAAAAAATGAATTATTTTTTTTTTACTGAAGAAGAATTTAAAAATAATGCAACATATAAAAATTAGATTTACAAAGGTATAATACCTACGGTTTATTTTGTAAGCCTACCTCTAAATATAAATTCATAAAAATTAATAATATAAATTCAACTCATAAATATTTATAATATTTATAAACAATTTTTTTGTAACCTAATATATTCAACTCACTCATATAAAAATAAAATCGAATCATTTAGTAGGTGATCAGTGTTTAAAGCTTGGGAACCTAGAAATTTGCTTTCTCTATTATCTTATATTCTAGTCATGTGGTTGTTAATATAATCATCACTGGAGGGTTATATGATTATTAATTTTAGGACTCGTAGAATTAGTCAAAATATGCGTAAGCTGACCTAAACATTCATATTAATAATAAAAAAAATTAAATCTGTAATTTATAAAAATATCTTGAATATACCTAAGTTATATCCATGAAGAACCTAATTTCTACCCACCACCAACGGGCCTTACAGCTCTGTCTATTATCCAATGGGTCTCTGTCTGTAATCGTATTCGAGCCGATACCTTCTTGATTCTTTGTAAATTCTGAAGTGAAGGGTTACAACTCGGTCCCGCCATAAATCCACTAGACAGCGTCGAAAGAAGACTAAGGACTGGACACCAAACCAATCAGATATGCGCACATGCATGCTCTAGGATGATTGACGGACTTTCAGAAAAAAACCCAAGTCGGTGACGGAATATATAATAACAATAATAATTTAAAAAGTAAAACAAAGGAATAAAAATCCTGATTTCTTGTTTTCCCTTGTTCGAAGAGAAAAAGAGTGTGAGAGAGAGAAGAGAAAAATGTCTGGGGCGACAGGTCAGCCACAAGAGGAAGATAAAAAGCCCAACGATCAGTCTGCTCACATCAATCTCAAAGTGAAAGGCCAGGTTTGTTTTTGCTTGTTGACGATGTCTTTTTACTTTGTTATGGGTTTGTTTCTGTTTTGTCTTTACATATTTTTTGTTTTGGTTTTGTTCTTTTTCCCCGATCTATTTAGGTTTTAGCTCTGCAATTAGTGTTAAATTTGGGGTTTTTTTTTTCCTTACTGTTTAACAATCAGGCGTTCTGGGGCTTTTTGCTCATGTGAAGTTCGTATGGGTTTTATTGTTTTCCGAGTGTGTTTATTATGTGAATTAAAATAATGGGGGTGTGGGTTTTCTTTGTTATTATGCTAATAATATTGGTTCACCAATTGAGGAGTAATGCTTTGGGAATTACAGTGTTCTTCACAATTTGAATTGCATTTTAATTGTTTCAGTTCTTTACTAGGTGATATGCTTGGTAATAGTTAGAAAGCTCTTCTTTTATATTTTGATTTCTGGATTTTAAAAGGGTTATGTTCAGGAGAAACTCCAGATGAAATTGCGCGGTGCCACTGCTATCTTGCCTTCTTTAGGACAGTTTTGTAGTGGAAAATCAATGCTACTTTCAAAGACAAGTAGAAGAATTTGAGGAACTTGTGCTTTTAGTAGTTGCTCACCTTGTGTATCCTGGTCGATGCCGGTGAATCGTGATTTTTCTTCTAGATGTTGAAAATCTATTGTTAGATATTTAAATCGTTGAATAACAAGCTTGAAGTTGCATATTTAATTGAATTTTTATTGTAGGGTTAGTCCATGCTAACACTTGTTTTGATGATTCGAGATTTAAAAGCTTGCCGTGCTTGATGATTTTCTTAAGAGTCCTATTTTTTAGAACATGCTGACTAAAGAAAGACATGTTTTGACTTTAAATTTAGGATGGAAATGAAGTATTTTTCAGGATCAAAAGAAGCACACAATTGAAGAAGCTGATGAATGCCTATTGTGATCGCCAATCCGTTGAGTTCAACTCAATTGCCTTCTTGTTTGATGGTCGTCGACTCCGTGGAGAGCAAACTCCTGATGAGGTATCTTTCTCACACAACATGCTCATGCACACAGTTGCACATTCATAAGATTATAGACATTAAGTTAACGCATATACTGCCTTTCATTTTTTCTTCTTTCTGCAGCTGGACATGGAGGATGGGGATGAGATCGACGCGATGTTGCACCAAACTGGTGGCGCTGTGAAAGCAAGTAATTAATGCTTGATGGAGAGCTAATCTACTAGGGCATGCGGTGGTAGTAGGGTCATGGGATTGTTGGCAGTGAACATATCTATTCGGGTCTTGTTTTGCTATATCAGCTCTCACCAAGAGCTTTGACAGTAACTGTACTATCTTACTGGGATTGGATTTGCAATGTTTGGTTTGTTGGGATATGGCTCCTCACTCTTCTTGTTCTCTCCCTCCTTACGTCTCCATGTGTTCTTGTTCTCTCCCTCCTTACTTCTCCATGTGTTATTTATCACAGTGATTGAGGGCTCTAAAAGGGAATGTTTTATCTGACCTCCTTGAATGTATAGGAAAGTATGTAGGTGGAAACCAATCGGCCTTCCACCCAATGAAATAAATACCCCATCCATATTCTAAAGAACTTGATTTCAGAACTTCTAAATTTGTATTTTCAAGTTCTGGAAACTGTATATAGTGGGAAGAATCCGGCGTGAGAAAAGCAATCCTCCACCCTTTGAAATATCACGGCCAGGCTGTTATACCAACCGTAGGACTCGTCAGAGATGGCAGGCCAGTATTGCTGCCTGCTTGGAAGTTGAAAGTTTTGACCCAACGCTGTGCGTGTGATTTTAGAATACCTAAAGTCGGGATTTGTCTGCAAGGACAAGTTCTCAGTAGGATCTGCTTTGCTGTACCTACAAACATAGCTCAATCAGCAAGGAGTGAACATATCGTTTACTTTATCTCGTCTATAGTTTTTACAAATTTAGTGTCAGCCACTTTCCATGCTCCTAGGATCCAGGATGTACTTGCTATGTTTCAGATATCTGCATTGCCAAGCTGCGTAAAAACCAAACAAGAATTTCTGTCCTAGCATAATCAACATACAATAACGGCTGTCAGTTATGTCATCCTACGTAATCAAGGGACAGAATGTTAGATTTGGATAAATTAGACAACTAGCATATATATTTTTTTAAAAAATAGCAAATTAACATTGCAGCAAAAAGTTTTGATGAAATATTATACTTTTGGATATTATTTTTTAAATTATGATATCAATTAAATATTTTCATTAAAAATCATAACAAAATTTTAATTAATATTGTAATTTACAATCACCACATTAATTAAATTATCATCATATGTGATCGAGGGACAAAATGTTGAATAAATTGAGCAATTATCATACAAAATAAAAAGAAATAGCAAATTATCATTATAGCAAAAAGTTTTGATGAAAAAACACACTTTTAGATATTGTGTTTCTAAACCATGATATCAATTAAATATCTTCGTCGAAAACCACAACAAAATTTTAATTAATGTTGCAGTTCACAACCATATCATTAAATTCAGAACTAATTGGTTCACCAGTTCATAATGGTTAGTTAAATTGGTTGATTGATTCGAAAATGACAAGAAAAATCACAAAACTATCAAAATCAGGGTCCTAAGATGAGATTTTTTAAATCTAAAGATCCGACAATCAGATCATTCTGATCTGGCACGACCAGACCTTCTTTTGAGCTTAAACTTGTCTTATTGGTCTATAAATACATTTATTAAGTCATCCACATAATTTATCTTGAACAAATACTCATCTAGTTTTGACAGATTTACATTTGACTACTCAGAATCACTTGTTATCGCAAACTCAACTATATCATTGACATTCATAAAACAAATTTGAAAGAAAACAATTCATAAAATTATGGTTTTTATGTGAAATGATTGGCCAGTTCATACAACCAAATCAACCGGCCGATCAATTGAGCTAGGAGATTAGCAATTAGGTTACATGTTCCCAGAGGTCACAAATTCGAGTTTCACAAACCTCAGGGCCACTGGAGGTTTACATGGTCATCAACTTCAGGGCCTGTGAGATTAGTCGAGGTACACGCAAGCTGGTTTGGACACCCACGTTAATAAAAAAAAAAAATAGTTGTTTAATACTTTGATACCTATACAAGCTGCTCACATCTTAAACCGGAGAGCGTTATCGTATGGAAAGAAAGAAAGAATTAATACAACACGAAACAAACAAAAGAAAGCTCTCTCTATGATACCTCTGTAAATAGTTGCAGAATCTCCTGCCTGTTTAACCCACCCGTTGTTGTTTCAGTTATTTATTTGTCAACAAATGCACTTTATAGTGTAAGGCAGGCCCTGCATCCAACGTATAGTCTCTTCTGGACCCAAAAAACTGCTTATTAGCTTTCATCTCATGTGAATTTTCCTACTCCCTTCAGACTGCAAAATCAGAAGCAACACAATCAAGCTAAAAAAAATTGCAATTTGGCTTCTGAATCTAAAGCAAAGAACTGAAGTTTAGAGCCATAACATCAGAAGTTTTTTTGAGAACTTACCGCCCGACTTCGAGTTTCAGGTGTCATCCTGCTGTTTCTATAATCCAATGGTTGTGACCTTGGCGCCCGACCAAGTATTCTCTGAATGAAATCCTGTATGTGATTATAAATGCTGTATACCAGCACAACAGAAGAAAAATATGATAAGATACGCAGAGCTTTGTCAAACAATCCGTAGGATAGAGAAGCAATCAAAGAATCAACAATAATTCCAACACATCAATTAGAAGGTAACCCAAGCGAGATCCTTCAAGTTTTTCTCATTTTATGCTTCGTACTGCAAGGAGATACAATATGTTCCTAGAAGTTTAAGGAATGACATCTCAATGAACCGACGTCTTTGATCAGATGAGAACAGTATTGAAAATATTTTTGTTTACCCGTTATACTGCTTAAATTGAGATATTTTACACACAAACCAAGTTTAATCAAGGACTGCATTTTGGCTAGGAATGAAGCATATGGTCTAACTGCTGCGAACATTACCTTAGGCGATGCCTGTTGCAGGCTGCGAAGAAGGCAACAAAACCATTTAATATGCTCCTTACAGCACGGAAAACCTGAACAGATTACGAACATAAATATCACTTGCTTCATAATTGCATGCTTGTGATCAAAATGCAATCAGGAATTATAGGATGCCTTCCAACCTGAGAAAAAAGGTCATTCCAAAGTGAACGCCACATTGAAACTTCGCATGTACTGACTCTTGCATCAGATGCTGCAGCAAGATGGAATATTCCATTTAAATATTTCCAAATATCCCCAATCATTTCCGATATCCAGGCACAGGTGAAAGCGACAAGACCAGCTAGTGCAAGGACCAAGCGAATCGGAGCATAAAGTATTTCCCAAACAATCCAGAATATGGGATATATAATTGAAGTTGCTGCAGCACAAAAGGCAACAAACAGATCAAGGAATTTACTCATCCTTTTAAAATAATGGAGTCTTGATTGCAAAATAACATAACCAAAACAGCTGAGAACCCACCAATGCTCCAGATAACTGAGATAGGCCATACAAAAATCTCTAGTAGGCCTCCCAGTACACTGCAAGACGATTCAATCACAACCCAAAAAATGGAATACAAACTCTCTATTACTTCAATGAATATATTCCACAATGGAAGAAGAAAGCCTAAAATCTCAGTGAGCGGTTCGACCAGTGGCTGTGTGAAAACTGAAAAGAAGGATCTAGTGGTGTGTGTGACCATCAGAAACCAAGTAACAGCTTTCTCAAAGTTATGTAGAAATAGCATTGTTCCCAGGTACTTGATTCTTGAAACCATCTCCCAAGTCTCTATCCAGTCTAAAAGTGGTCCAAACAAACTAGAAGCAGTTGCCTTAAGAACTGGGACATTTTTGTACAAGTCAAAAAATCCAATGAGAACAGTGATAACTGAGATTAACACATACAAAGCTCTTGCCAGAGGGCACATCCAAGGACGATAAAGATGGCAAAATCCTGGATATGACTGAAGAAAGAGAACCCAAGACGGGAGCCCAGCTTCCAATAAAGTAAGTAACCTCAGGTCAGACATTATCACTTGTTTTAGTTTAAATGGCAGGTCATGATCATTGAATCTAAACAAAATCAAAACATCCCTGTATAGCTTAGGTTCATGAACATTCTCACAATCACTGGCACCAGAGCTGTCTAACAAGTATTCATTTCCACCCTGTGTTTCCTCAGCGTAACAATCAACTTCAACTCTAGTTCCAATTGACCTGATCGCTCTTCTTCGCTTATAAGGCCCAGTGGGTGGAGGAGTGAGTGGCTCACTCGTTATATTTTCTGGGGTCCCAGGAAATACATCAGAACTGCCACCAAGGCAGCATGAAGAATTATCCTCAGCCCACAGATTATCATCACAAATTTTGTCATCGTCATCAATAGAGGGTGTCATTGAGAAATTTTCTTCAGCATCATAAAAGGTATCTCCTGAAAATTTCAGGAAACATTAAACAGAGTAATTGCTCATTTAGGAAAGGAAATACATAGTCCCATCAAATATAAACATAATAATTACAACAGCAACTATGTTAACATCTCAGTTAGGTTGCACCTCACCAACTGGCAAAAGATGCAACAATCCAGGATCACATTCCTGTTGTAACGCCAGCAAAAGGTCTTGTGTATTGGCCTATATTAAGCTATTATTCATGAATATCATCTGAACAGTTAGACGATGGTGGTGGTGATGAACCAAACCATCAGATATTTGGACTTCATGTAATTCCCAGAGTGAGAAGAAGCATCCTACAAAGGCCAAATTCTAAAGACCAAACATAAGACTACTAAACCCCACTGTTCACTTCACAGCCACAAATCTGAGCAAGTTACAGCCATCACATATTATTGGGGTGCAACTACTTCTACAATTTACCTCCATACCTATTGAAACACCAACAGCATTTCTCCATGAAAAGCGAGAGCTGTTGATCCTGGGATGACTATCCATTAAGCATACATATATTGCATTCAAATCTCTGTGAAGCACTTCAACCAACTGTGAAGGCTAGTTTACAGTGCAATCTCCACATGGATATAGAAGACAGTGACGTCACTTAAGATGTTAATTTATCCACATTGAGTATGCTCCTTGCATAGGTGAACCAGAAATGGCTCTTAACAATATTAGATACCACCTAAGTCCAGCAGGAATCATGAATTTCCAACACAAATGTAGGCATGCCACAATATCCAAATTTCAAAGTAAATCCCTATTCATCATCATATGCTTCTTACCAATTCAGAATTCAAAAAATAGTAGCTTTCTTCTACTATTGTAAAGTAAGGAATCATGAGAGAAACAGAATACCTGTAGCAGAATCAAGATAACCTTTCAATTGTAGCAGCTCAGAGAGAGTTCCTGAGAACCATGAAGATAAACTACTTGCAGCTTGAGCTACACTATCAAATTCCCATCTTTGCATTATCTTAGCTTCAATAGCCAGAGATGTGTCAGTCTGCAATTGACATGAAATCATTGACCAAAACAATGCTCAGCGTAACTGCAAACAAAACAGGGAGCATTCAGAGGAGCAGTACCAGAAGCTCGTTTAAGTAGTTGATACCCCGCACATCATTCCATGCAACTTCAAAGACAATAAAACCATAAAGTGTCCTGTGTAATTCACTGCTTAAGAACAGTGAGTTCCTTAATTTCTTCACGGGAGGCAAACCCCTCTTCCGGGACAAAGTTGCCACTTCAATCAACAAGAACCATCTCTCAAGCTTTGTTGATTTACTGGGATTGGACTGAGAAGAAGCATCCTTTCCCTCCTTTCTCCCCCTCCGAGCCTTTGAGTTTGCAAAAGGAGATAACCTAGACTGAGTGAATGAGAAAATGACATTAATCAGAGATGGTTAAGGAAAAACTTGAAAATGAGGATTTTTTGAAAAGGTATCCCAAGTCTTCGCAACCTTGGTAACCATCAGTTGCCACAAGTGTGCTGGGTGTGAACCAAGGTTTCTCAGCCATGGTCGATTGTCCACCAAAATATATAATTTCCCACTTTCAAACGCAACGAAAAGGCTAAGATCTGAGAGATAAGACTGCAAGTCTCTAAAATCACCGAGGGAAAAAAATTAAAACAGAGTAAGTATTCAGTAACCATACTCAAATACACTACAGGCCTAAAGGTCTTCTAATGATTGACACCACAAGGTTCACAACCATATGATATGTTTGAAAAGGGGAAGGAATTGGGGGGAAAAAAAGAACGAAATCTTCAGCATTTTCAAAGCAGGCAGACACAACATGTTCTTAGATGTAATCAAACACACTCAAGATAACGAATATGCAAACAAACTCATCATCGGTTGTCATAGTCATCCTACAAGCTGCATAAAGTAATTTAGGGACAAGTGACCTTTATGCCTACATCAAATAAAACACAAGAAGATCATGAAAAAATAATAATCACAAATCATAGACTATGCTGCCCATTATAGATCATGTCTTCCAAAACACAAGTGCTTCCCACGAGTCAATAAAAGAACAGGATTCCACACTATCCATAAAAAGTCACTGTGGAAGATTTTCATTCATATACTTCTAATCTGAAATTATATCACCTCATCAAGTGATTAATTTTGCACCTACTAACATCTTCTTTCAGGCTTTTCACTCTTTTCTCCCTTCACTTGTCCCTTTTTATCCCACTTTCTGCTAAAAAAGAAAACGAATTGTTTTCCTAAAAGATACTACACTATTAGAATTGCAAAAGCATAATACCCTGTCTGCATGAAGCTCGCTGGCCATTCCTTTCCACTACAATCAAGCAATATATACACAAGGAAATAAACCATCATCTTTATTATCTCATAACTATTCCAAGTTAAATTTTTTTTTCATTTACAAAAAGGGAAACGAAAATTATCTCTCGGAGTTGAAATATCAAACTAATTTAAGGAGATGAAATAGGAAGATGCGCAAGTGATGATAAAAACATATACCCAATCTGGAGACTTGTTAAAGGAAAAACGCATTCTGAATCATCGGCTTTCCCCATTAAAATTTGGTCCAAAATCACAATTCACTGCACAGCATAACAGCACATTTGTCATTACCATTATTTCAACTCAATTCATTTATTATATCAAATATAATAATTAATTAAGAAGGACCTTCAGAATGAGAATGAGAATTCCATGAAAGAGAGGAGGAGAGAAAAGAATCACCGGCGAACTTCATAACAGGCGAAGGCAAGAAGAGCAGTATAAAGAATCAACGGTGGTGATTATTGAAGGACGGCAATGAGATCATCATCATCGAATCATCAATACAATAACAACCGACAAGCATATCGAAACAAAACCAGAAAAAAACAACAACCATAGACTAAGAAGACAACTTCTGTAACCGAACAGCCAGATTACATTCAATTCTAGAGAGAGAGGGAGAGCGAGGTTCGTCTCTTTGGTATAGAGGAGTTTGCTTGGCTTGGAAGGCGTTTCCTGAGAAGGTTCGTGCGTTCGTTCTACACGTTTATATACGGTTGCAGGAGGAGCAGGGGAGGAGGAGGGTAAATTCGTGAGATTGAGAGAGAAAAATTATCGGGACCTGATACTTTCCCGCCACGTGATCGTCGTTGTCTTTGTCGTTTTCATTGCCATGGAAAGTGTTAAAAGAGGGGGCGAGGGTGGCAGGAAGATTGGGGAAATAAACTCGAAAGAGGCGCGTGGGGTGGGTGGGGGAACAGAGTAGAATTATACATATAATATTATTATATTTATGGCAATGGCATGGTTACTGCTTTGGTTAATTGCTTGTTTATTATTAAATATTAAATAATAATCTAAAAATTCGTGGAAAATAATAAAAAAAAAAAACAAATTATTATACATTGCTACAGAAATTATTTTTTTCATTACATCTTTATATATCTAAATTAATGATAAATTAAAACATATTTATTAAAAAAAATAAAATTAAAATATAAGGAACTAAAATAAGAATACGGTAAAAAAATTTTGCTAAAATTATAGCTAAATATACATTTCAGTCCTAAAAATAATTAAGTTTATTAACAGTGGTGGAGCCATTAATTATTTTTAAGGGACCAAAAGCAGAGAAACTTTTCTAGGGGAGCAGAGTTTTTAATTTGATTAGTTTTGGCTCTAAAATTTAAATCTTCCTAGTTTTACGAGGGGTATATTATAAAAAAAAAAACATTAAGGGATTGGGCCTTCACCAGCCTCCTGTCTCCACCACCGTTGATTAACATTTCTTGATGTAAAAAAAATCCATCGGATGATGTGAAAATATATTTTTAAAATTATATGAAAAATATATTTATTAATCTTAATTGACACGTAAATTAGTTCGAGGATTTTTCTTAACATCGAAACAATTACATTGAAACATTGCGGCCTCTGAGGTTTTTCATTGTAAATTTGCACTGTAGTTCCATTTAATTTTATTTTTTTTTAGATTTTTATTTTTTTTTTCAATGTCATCCTCCCATATTTAGTTTATTTAATATTGAAATGAATAATTTATTTCAGTTAACTTTGCAAAGGTTTCTTGTAATGTTGAAAAAAGATTCCGATGGTTCGATTTGATAAAATAAAATTTAATCATCTTGATTAAACATAATTGAAACTAAGGATCAAAATTGATTTTAAGACAAATCCCTATACTCTTTTTTTTTTTTTGTAGTTGAGGTGTGTTTTTGGTCCCTTAAGTTTTTTTTTTCATAGTTAATCCCTTTTTTATGAGGGTTTTTACATTTTGATGCAGGACTTCATTTGCTTTACATTTTAGTCACCGAGTTAGAGAGATGACAGAGAAAGTCGACGAGTGACCATGATTCGGCGATCAAAAAGGTCGTTCATAATGTCCATAAATTCCATTTTACATGAGTCTCATTGTGGTATTTTCCATTGTTATTAAACCTGGCCCGGCCCTGCGGGTCGACCCGATGGCTGTACCGGCCCTGCGGGTCGACCCAGTGGCTGGACCGGTCCGGGTTTAATAAAAAACCGGCTGGGGCAACAGCCCGGCCAAACCCGAGTGACCCGGCGGGTCGACCCATGACCCGGGCGAACCCGGGTGAGAACCGGTGTTTTGTTTTTCCTTCAAATATGGGATTTGAAACCCATTAATATATATATATATATATATATATATATATATATATATATATATATATATATATATATATATTCCCAAGAAAAAAGTCATGTTTTTTTAATGTGGGATAAAAAATATTTTGGTTTAAATACTTCAACTTAAAATGATAACATAATATCTTTTTAATGTGGGATTTGAAGCCTTTTCGTATATATACTCTATATTCCCAAGAAAAAATTCATGTTTTTTAAATGTGGGATAAAAAACCTTTTGGTTTAAATATTTCAACTTGAAATGATAACATAGTATCTTTTCAATGTGAGATTTGAAGCCCTTTTGTATATATAATCTATGTTCTCATGAAAAAAGTTATGTTTTTTCAATGTGGGATTTGAAACCCATTAGTATATATACTTTATGTTTCCAAGAAAAAAATCATGTTTTTTCAATGTGGGATAAAAAAACCTTTTAGTTTAAATACTTCAACTTAAAAGGATAGCATAGTATCTTTTCAATGTGGGATTTGAAACCCTTTCGTATATATACTCTAAATTCCCATGAAAAAAGTTATGTTTTTTCAATATGGGATTTGAAACCTATTAGTATATATACTCTATGTTCCCAAGAAAAAAGTTATGTTTTTTCAATGTGGGATAAAAAACTTTTTTTGTTCAAATACTTCAACTTAAAAGCTTAACATAATATCTTTTTAATGTGGAATAAAAAACTTTTTAAAATATTCTTTTAAACTTCATTGTTTACAACATGTATAACCTATATTTACATGGATTTTTTCATATGAGATATTAAAATTTTAATTTTTCTAGGTTGACCCGAGTTGACCCATGAAACCCGGGACCCGGCCCCTTGGCCATGTCAACCCTCGGGCCGGGTTTAATAACTATGGTATTTTCTGCCCATCATCTTGCTTAGATTGGGATTGAAAAAAGAAGAAAAATAGCTTTTTGTTTTTTTGACCAATTTAGGGGTGTTTTGGATTTGATAAATTAATTTATTGATATTTTAAGAGTGTTGTTTTAGATATTTTCAGGTGACAAGAGGTTTGAAATGGGTTTTAATTTCTCAAAATTCATACTTTTTTTTTCCTTGTCCAAGAAGGTGACCGAAAAAGATTATAAGAGACAATAAGTTATCTGCCATAGTGGATGACTTGTAATTCAGCTTAAAAAATTATAGCAGATCATGCATCATTCACTCAATGAAAAGCCAACAAAAAAAAATTAGGGGTGTGGCCTAGGCTTCCAGACACACCTACACCTAGGCTTTTAAGTAGTTGGCTATGTGCGCGGGCTTAGCAGCACTTAGCCTTTCTTGTACTTTTTTTATTTTGATTATTATTATTATTTTAATTAATACCCTTTTTATATTTTTCTTATTTTGCATTAAATTTTATATTTAAATCTCTCTCTCTCTCTCTTATTTTTTAAATTGTTTAGTTCACCTTTTCAAATTACTAGTTATTTTTTTACATTATTTAGTAATTTTATAATGTTTTAAAGATATTATTGTAATTTATCTTTGATTTTTTTATTTGATATTTGATAAAAATAAAATATGTTTGCATGATGTATTTATAAAAATAAAAATCGTTTGTTATTGGTAAGAAAAAACAACCTAGCTAGATTTTTTTAATAAAAAATCTAGCACTCAAAAGACAACAATCTCTTTCTTCTAAAAGGATTTAAGAGATTTTTCATCAGTAGTTCGTGTGGATTACCATTAGAGACTGAACACCTAGACGACATGTGATTTGTAACGATCCAACCATGAATAGAAAAACTATTATTTTCAAATCTGGAACAAAACTAGAAAAACATAACAAAACAAAATAAATAAAAACATAAACTTAACTAAGAAAAATATTTATTTCCTAAAAAAACCATGCATTAGTCTCTCCAGGTTGAAAGAAACTCGTCTTAGAGTTCAAATCGCAGCAAAAAACTATCCTTCGCCATGGACATCCTTTTATGTATGGGTTATCCTATCGTAGATTTTTAACATCTTTGTCTGTGCCTTCCCATCATAAAACTCTAATACACTTTTGTACAGGTCACTCCATCAAGGATCTTTGGCACAACACCTTTGCACGGGTTAACCCATCATGGATCCTATTATTAGGATTTCTAGTAACAACAACCAACGCAAATAGAAACAATACACTAAGTCCACGGGCATCTTTTTTCTAGTAGGAAACATTTTCATCCCCTTGTACACAAGCATACCTTTTTCTGCGACCTCTTCCACCCATAATTATTTAACATCACATAACAACTAACCACGAGAAATCATTGAGTTTTGATACAAGTCCCTACACGAACTCCAATTAAAACCATCAGGTATTGTTGGCCTCTAGTATTAATTAATATAAAGCTTTGATATCAACTGATATAGGTAGGAGCGAAGGATGATAAAATTTGTTATAAGTCAAAAACTTCAAAGATCAAGAACATTATAATTATGGAAAGATACGTAAAATATTTAATTTTTATTCACCGGAACCTCACTTCTCAAAAAGTTATTACAACAACTCTTTATATAGAAAAAGACTATAAAATCCTATTAATAAGAAATAAAAAAAATATTCTCTTTCAAACTAAAAAAAACATAAAAAAAACAAAAATAAAAATATAAAAACATAAAATTAACAAAAAAAATTACTCTTACATCACAACTCTTGGACATAGGAAGTACGTTTCAAAGACACAAGTATGCTAGGTCCCACCCACTTAAATAATGTTATGCGTATAATAATTTTTTTTTTTTACAAAATAATCAAGTTAATATGTCAATTTTAACGTGATAGTTAATTTATTACTGATTCAATTTAAATCACATATGTTATCCAATAATTTCAAGATTATCCCATCGATCACGCCTATCCCTCCAGACGCAATGCTTGTTCTTCTAACAAGACCGGCGCAAGTCTTTATTTGAAAAAAAATAAAATTAATTTTTTTATATTTTTTATTATAAATTAATATTTTTTTTAGTATTTTTAAATTATTTTGATATATTGATGTCGAAAATAATTTTTAAAAAATAAAAAATATATATTATTTTAATATATTTGAAAAGATTAAAAAATATATATATTTGAAAAATAAAAAATCTTTATTTGAAAAGATTTTGATTGCGGGTTTTGGTAAAGAAAAAAAAAATAATAGAAAAAGATTTTGATTGCGTTATAATTAGAGTTTTGATGTATTTTTAGAATTTTTTAATTTTTTCTATGTTTTCTCCTATTTATTTGATATTTTTTATTAAATATTGTTATTCTAAATAATAATAAGTTATAACAATCCTGTTTGTCAATCAAGATATATACAAAATATATTACTTTATTACTTTTTTTTAATTGTACTAATTCCTTAATATTTCTAATTGATTGTGTTAATTTAAAAAATAAAAAATCCTCGATGATCGCATTTACTCACACATAATTAGCTCAATCATAACTGTGGGGACCCATAAAAATGTTTTTTTGGACTAATCTGCAATATTGTCTTAATAGTTGTTGCAGCAGTTGCAAAAGAAATTATTTATTTATTTATTTATTTTTGGGTGTTTTTCCTTTCCAACAAGTGTGTGAGAAAGTCTTGAGAAAATATGATATAAGAAATTTATTTTTTAGAAAATACGACAGTTTGAGAAAAATCACTGTTCTCGCATGCATTATTTAAAAAAAAGTCATAATTGAAAAATGTGGTGTTTAAAAAACACACACTGAATGGGAGAAAAAAAATTAATGATATATTGAAGATATTTAAAATTCAATGATGATATCTTTGATATTATTAGAAAAAATTAAATCAGATAAATCAAAGATATAAAAAAAAGTTATCAACTAGTTGAAGTGGCTATATAAGTTATTCACGTATAAGTGAGTCATTTAATATCTTTAAATAACATGTATAACTAATCATGTTTGTTTTTAAGTTTTAAAAAAAAATTGAAATTTTTATATTTTTTTATTTGCCTTAAATTAATATTTTTTTGATGTTTTTAGATTATTTTGATGTGCTGATGTCAAAAATAATTTTTTAAAAATAAAAAAAATATTATTTTGATACATTTTCAAGTAAAAAACACTTTAAAAAATAAACGCAACCACATTCTTAGTATCTTTAAACAGCATGTATAACCTACTTCAGTTACTATAATTTTTAACTGTGGATTTTTAAAACATACTTGAGAATTATGGTATTTTATTAACTTTTTTATTTTTCAAAATCTTTTTCTATCTGATAGTTTTCCGCATACTATTATTTTTTTAAAATAAAAATCTTATTTTTATAGATTTTATTTGTGATAATAATAATAATAATAATAATCCAAATACCAGTCTAATATGGTCGATTGAAGTGCTTCAATACTTATTCTTTTTAATTCATTTTAATAAACCGACCGGGTTAAACCAAATTAATTGAGATCTAAATGAACTTCTAGATATATAGGTTTAAAATTTTAAAAAAAATGTCAATTTAATTAAAGGTGATATAACCTACTAGGGTTTATATAGTTCAATTAGCTGGACCTCTTGATGATTGATGAGACAATGGGACTACTTTTTTCGTCTTTTAATTTCATGAATTACCATGATTATCTAAATTAAATTAGCTTCATTTATCTTTTTAATCATCGGGAATTAAGATGATTTAATCTAGGCTATCCTTTTCTTGAAAAAAAAACCAAAAAAGTGGTGAGTTTTGACACCGCAGTTTTGAGGCAACCGAGAAGCGCTAAGAGAGCTTACACGTAGCCGAGTTTGATGAATCCATGCAAAGGAATTGCCCCTCCATTAATGGAGCATTGAAGGTTCCTTTACTGCATTTTACTTAGCACACAGTATTCCTCTCTCTCTCTCTCTCTCTCTCTCTCTGTCTCTGTCTCTCTCTCTCTCTCTCGCATCGAAAAAAAGAGAGCAGAAAGCATTGATTATGCACAAGGTGGTGGTGTCCCAATAAAGGATGTTTCAGATATAAATGCGGCCTCGTTGAGATTTGTGAGGCACTTTCACCGGAGTTTTGTCGAAAAAAAGCTTTTTGCTGTTTAAACCTGAATTAATTGTAACTTTCATTTCTCTAAAGTCTAAACTAATTAATTATGCCGGCATTACAAGAACATTAAAATTATAAAGAAAAAATAAACGGTAAATAACATAAATTGATAAAAGTAATATTTTAGAAGGGATTTAAAAGGGGCTAATTAAGAAATGATTAGCTTGTTTAAAATTTCGCAAACTTTTTTTTATATATATTATTTTATTTACTATCTCGGGATAAAAAAAAACTTATATAATATAAAAATAAGATAAAAAAATAGAAATATAATTGTGTTTAGTAGTGATATACAAAATAGAGTGATTATTTTTATATTTTGTTTGGTTATGGTGGACGTAATAAAAATATAAAAAGATTTATTTTACCCTTAATATGTATTATATTATCAAACTTACATATTTTAAAAAATAATTAGATATATTATTTTTTATTTTAGTTTATATTGAGTGTTAAAATTAATAATTGTAATAACCTTAATTATAAAACTCGGACCAGCTCGGTGAGTCAACTCAGGCCTAAACTGGTCTGAGTTTAAGAAAAAATAGAGGAATGATTGACCCAATCTGAGATGAATGATTGACCCAACTTGACTCATTCAAAAAACCGGATTGACTCGCTACCTAATCGACCTGGGATAACACACGAGTTAAAAAATCATTGACTTTTTTAAAAAAATGGTCATAAAAAGGTTGTTTGATTTTTTTAAAAAATATATTTTGAGTTGACTTTCAAGTCGAGTTTTAAAACTATGATAATAATATTTTTATTCAGACGTTGACTCGAGGTCAACTAAGTTGACCCTTCCAATCAATTACCCGAGCCTTGCTTCTAGTCGATTCCCAAGTCGATTTTGAAACTACAATAATAACTATTTTTACCCATATATTACCTTCGGATAAACTTGGCTTGACCCTCTCGACCCGCGACCTGGGTCTTGCCCCGATAGACTCCCTAATTGAGTTTTAAAACTATGATAATAACTTTTTTTATTGTTATGTTGACCCGAATCAACTAGGGTCAACCCTCTCAACCCATAACGTGGCTTTGCCCCAGGTTGATCTTCTAAATTGAGTTTTAAAACTATGATAATAATGATTTTTACTTTTATGTTAATAGGGTCGACCCTCTCGACCCGTGACTCGGTCTATGTCCTGAATCGACCTTCAAGTTGAGTCTTAAAACTATGATAATAATCTCTAAATTTATTTTTATATTTCTATCTCTTTAGCCAAATATATTTTTATCTTTATTGTCTTTGTTTTTTTTTTTCTAAACGCTACTTAAATAACAGAAATGTGTTTTGCTAGAGGATAAAAATGACATATATAAATGAGATTAATTAAAGAGACAAGGATAAAATATAAAATAAATATGTTTTAAAGTGAAATTCTCTCAAAACAAGAAGTATTAGGAAATATATCCTCTCTCTTCACTATTTTCATCTTTTTTATCCAAGAGAATAACTAATCACAATATTGATAATAATAACAACAGTAAATAATAAAAAAGTCGTCAAGCTTACATCTATTGCATAAGATATGTATTTGTAGAAGAAATACATCAATTAGAAAATCTCGAATGTTTCGGAGACATAATTGAAAAAAAAAAGTTGAAGTACTGAAATTAAGTATGGTTGGAACAATAGTTTGAGGTTCGTCTAAACTTGAAGTTAGAAAAATAAAGTTAAAATTAAGTGATGGTCGTGGCAAAGTAGAGGTAAGTTTACTATTTACTTATGTACTACAACGCGTAGGATTGTCACTGTATATTTGTTATTGTGTAAAATTATTTTATTTTTTAAGTTTGGTCTTTAAAGTTTGTTTTCAGGCGATCAAGTATTATTTAAGGAGCAATTGATTTCAAATTTTTATGAAAAGATGAGATTGAAAAAAAAAGAAATTAAATGAAAAATACGATAAATATGGGTGGCGTATCATAAGTTTTGGAGAGGTTTTTTCTAGTTCATCTATGATTTTGTTTTTATATTTTATATAGATACACTATGTTTTTCAAAATAAAAAATATTTATTTTCAAATGATATTTTTAACATGTGTAGCCTTACATGTTATTCTTTTTTTTATTCAATCAATTTAATATTTTATTTTTCAAGATTAAATACTTTAATCTACATCCATCTCTTGGTTTTTTAAGTTCTGTTTTTAGATGTCATTAATGATTATTTATTTATTTATTAACACACATAATTCTTAGTTTATTTAATTATATGTATGCATAAAATTTTTAATTTATTATATTTTTTTAAATTATAAAAATACATTAAAAAAACTAGATATATAATTTTTCAAGTCTCCTCGAAAAGTCGATGCTAGATTTGTTTTTTAATCCATGCATTTCTCAGATAGCGCGAGAATCTCTTACCCTGCTGGGCCTGCGCCCTCATTTCATGTCTGCCACTCCGTATCATACTGGAGAGCTTGTTGGGGGACCCCCCCCGAAGAAAAGAGGGGCCTGGGGGTTTGAAAAGGAAGAACACTGCCTATGCACTCTTGGCGTCCTCAATAATCATCTGCAATGCAAAAACGTTGTCTGGGCCTCTTAGCAGGAAAATTAAAATGTCCTGAGTTCATAAATATAACCTCTGCTACTTCTTTTTTGTCAAACAAAAGATGGTAAAGTTGCACGCCAGTTTAGCGCTGCAGAGTAGGAGGAAAGAAAGGACCTTCTGTTCACCAATAACAGATTAGCTCGATATTTCCTAGTCAAAGCATGGAAGAAATGGTGTGACACCTTAGAGCAAACGATGTAGTTCATAGTGATCTAATGCTAAGAGAAGCCAAAATAGCAAATCTTATTGGCGTTTTCATGGTATATAATACTTCCAACGCAGGATATCATGGACAATTTACTTGAAATGAAAATGTTCTGTGTAGAATACAATCTACGAACGACAAATTGCATTTGATTAAATACCATTGTGCTTAACTGATGGAGGCCAAGATAATCTTCTATGGCTCATGTCATCGACTTGATGAACATCTCCCACTTCACTACTTCCATCATCTGCTTCTTGCCGCTCAATCTCTTGTCTCCTTGCAGTTTTGATTGCCAAATCATCAAAGCTTGATTCATTTCTCCAGGGAGGAGTCGCAAAGTCAGAATCCCCAAAGGCTCTCTGTGAAGAATCTTTACCTAAATGGCCAACTCTCAAATCTTGAAGGGTAGCAAATGATTCTCTCATGGCAGACATGGCTTCAAAGAATCTGGTACAGGACGCTAAAGCAACAGGAATAGGACGTAACATTTCCTGCATGATTTTTTTAAAGAAAAGAAGAATATCAGATTTTAAAGCAAGACCTTCCCCTAACTCTAACATAGTTTTTGACATCTTGTAGGGGAATGCTCATCACTGGTGCAAATGCTTAAAAAAAAAATTGCAAACCATGCTAAAATAGTCTTAGGTTCTGATAATTCATGACACCTACTATTCATAGCTAACAGCAACGAGATCTTATCCAAAATTACTTAAGTATCAATAACAACATTTAAGAGAAATATTGATTAATTCCAAACAGTTTGGCATCCCTATTAGTATTTGACTGAAGAGCATTGATGTTTCCAGAAAGCTCAACAAGATTAAACACATGTGACCTTCCAGTTATTCATTAAAATAAATGACTATTGCTTTGTTGGAAAAGTTTACATTCTTAAAGATAGACTTTGCCTTCAAAAGCCAATCACAAAGCAAATTCCATCCGCAATAAATAAACAAATGCAATAGTACCATATCAATGTGGTTCCTATGAAACGCACACATAGCAATATGATGGTTATATTTATTTATTGCTAAAAATATTGTTGATTTATTTGATAGTTAAAAAATTACGAATTCCAACAGAAGAAAGAATACAACAACAGGACCACATAATGGCACAAAAATGTCCAAAATGCATAAACAAATATCAAGAAGTAAAAATGTTACTATGCCCAGCGTTTCTATGAACATACCCCCCACACTGAAGGAGATTCCTTAAAGTTCTGACTCCATTGGAAATCTGCAGCTGAAGCTGTCAAAGCACCATAATCACTGGCGGCCTTCATCAGCAATTCTGAAAATTGTTTCTACACCATCCAAGCAATAGAAGATAATCATAATAATTTTTTTTTTAAAAAATAAAATTTAAGGAACATAACTAACCACTAAGTAGCCCTGGTGATGCATAAGTTAAAATTTAACTCAAGTTTCAGCATCTGCAGCATTTTAAAACCTTTATATTTTCTCAATATCAGCAGTTTATTCACTTCAAGGTTTACGATTTAATTATTAAAAGGACCAATCGATATAGTACTTGCAAACTCAAAACTTAAAAACACACACATTTATAGTGCATTCACAAACTCCAATACCATCAATTTTCTTTTATCCATGAGAGCTTCATGTGGATAGTTAGGATACTCTATTGTGCTCAGGAAAATCATGGTGCTGCAACATCATTGCTAGAGTTGAAAGAAACCAGCATGATCTCTCCATCCTTTGTTCATCCCCCAATTCCTGTTCAGTAACCATGTATATGTTGAAACAGAGGAAAGGTGCCACAACAATCCATCCTTTGTTCATCCCCCAATTCCTGTTCAGTAACCATGTATCTGTTGAAACAGAGGAAAGGTACCACAACAATCCATCGGGCACTAAATGTCGAAGTCACAGAGGTCCACTTTAGCAATCTATCCAATTTTCTGCATTGATCCACTATTTTATAATTCCATTCTCTCCAGATCATTCCTCACTTTATGAACAGAGATTAAAAAAACCCCACTTTACTCAATCTCTAACTCTATGCACTTTGAGGTCAGTTTTAAAGACTGTTTCACCTAGGACTGATCACAACCAGATCGTGACTGTGATATATGAAGAAGAGTTCTCGTCATCTCATGTCATGTAGCCTGATGGACAAGAAATGGATGTAGCTGATTGATTTCTGTTCATCTTTTAACTAGTCAGAAACCACATCCAATCTGATATTTTAATCTTGGAATCCAAATTTAAGTTGATGATATTCTGTCACAACTACATAGTAAGACTTCACTACAGAAATTCACAATTCATCAAATCAAGATAGAGTAGCCATGTAGGAGGAATATATAGAAGCCTAAAACCTTCAACTCATGTTTGTAAGGCTGATATGAAATGCAGCCATCATTCAGATGCACTATGCGTAGAAGTAATAATTTCCAACGTCTCCATTGAACTATTGTTCTTAACTATCTCAGCTGGATGATGGACCCATGACTATTTATTAAGAACAACTTTAACTTCTACCTTTTGATAGAGAGATCATAGACTCAAAAAAATTTCCAGTCCTCACTGAGGGGTCAATATCATTCCCAAGATCCAATTTTGAGTTGATGAAAGCAAAACCCAATGCCCACCATGATGACAACAAATCAATATTGTGTGAACACAGCAGCAGACTTGGTTTTTGGTTGTAATAGTTCCTAATGGCTATTTGACAAGAAAGACTTTGCTGCAGGTGACGATTTTGATTTAACAAGAATATCAAATGTGCTGCTCTTATAGCACTTGATGGAAGTGACCATTCACACACAGTGACTAGTCTCTGAAAAAAAAATTAAAATAAAATAAAAACAATTTATGATCTACTGTGTCACAAAAGCTAACTGTCATTGGATAACCAACCTGATATTCTGCTTCTACTGGTATGCAATCCAGTGAATATGGTTGTTGAAGACGAGCTATAATTCGATCCTGCCAATATTTGCAAAAGACAAACATAAACATAAGATTATTGCTATAAATAAAGTCATTTAAAAAAAATGGATGAAGAAGAAACCCCATGCAAGTTTAGAAAGGAGTTTCACAAAAGGATAGAACCTAATATTACAGGGAAAATTTGGCCCTGTACTTCGAGGGGGATGTAAAAGTAATCCCACCTAAACCAGCACACCCAGACGCTAACCATAGTACTGGAAACAAAAGAAATCTACAGGATGGATGTCACACGTAAGTCAGGTTCGGAAACTTTGTCTGTTAAATCTATGTGCATATAGGCTCAGTTTGTCGGTTGGAATTTCGAAATTGTTTGTACACGGTTCCTTTCACCCATGAGGGCCATAGCAGAACAATTATGTGAAACCATAAGTGAATATTATGGCCATGCTATAAGTTTTAACTTAAGAAATCCATACAATTAGTAAATCATGTGGAAAAGAAAATCCATCAGAGGTGGAGAAGATTCTCCATGTCGACAAGAACAAGCAAAGAAAATCACTTCACTTAACATGCATATGGCATCATGGAATCTGCAATGCATCTGGGCTAAAGCGTAAAAGCATCAATATCAGCAACACGCTCAATTAAAACCTAGATAGATTACCTTATTCTGAATGACATCCTTGAGTATGGTAGTAATCCTTGACAATGTGTCAATCTTCTTTTCCATTTCACTAACATGTGTCAAATGCGCCACGTTTTTATCATCCTACAAAGTTAAATCAATTAAACTTCGTACTATAAACATATGTGAGACAAAATGAATGAGGATACTTCACCTTGCGACCCTGAAGTTCTACTTGTAGATCAGCTATTTTTCTTTGTACTGCAGTTAGTTCCCTCAAAACTCTAATTAAGTCATCACCCTTTTCGCCACTAGCAGTGGATAAGTTCTGAAGTTCTTCCTACACAGGATGAGCCCAAGAATGATGTGAAATCTCAAGATTCTATGATTAAAATCCATACAATTTTTGGGTTTTGACGGAAACAACCAACAACCTGGAAATTTTATCTATCAACCCCAGATTGGACATTATATGATCACCAAAAGAAAAATGCGGGTCGGGTTAAAAAGGGTACCTAGAAATATAAGAGTAATCGGAAGCTGACCTGAGAAGGAGGAGGTGCGACTGAAAATCCGAGATCGGCAGCGATGGAGAGAGCATCGGCCATGCCACCGATGCGTCTGATGGGCTTTTTACCAACCCAGGTGGTGTCGCAGCCCATAGACATGATATTTGATTTGATTTGACAAACCAGACGCGCTCAAACTGTTATTCTTTTTAAAATAAGCTTCCCCGAAAGCGGAAGCGATCGCTGCTTTGTGATCCGCACACACAATGTCGTGGATGGAAGGACGGCAGTTTGAATTTTCAAGTAAAGTTTCCGCTAACGAAAAGGTTGACAGATTTTTGGATAAAATGTAATTCAACTGTCAACCCCACGGAACTGAGCAAATCATTGAGTGTTAGGAACCCCTCCATAAAATTGAAGATTTAATCAGAATTAATCCTCAATTCCCATCCAATTGGTGCAAAACATGTGAGATGCAATGTGTGTACAATAATTTTTTTTCGTGGAAAACAAGCTGAATTTCTTACGAAAAAAGACAAGAATAGATAATTGTAGAATATTGTTGTTCGGAATAAAAAAATATTCAAACAAGAAAAATTTTTAAGTATGGCTAACATTTTTTTAAAATAAAAAATTAACTACAAATTTAAAATTAGTTATTTATTAAACAATATTTTTATTTACATTGATAAGAAAACAAATTCAACCAACTTAGGTTATTCAAGATTCACATGCGAAAATTACAGGGAAAATATTGAAAAAAACTAAAAAGCTAAATCTTGAATTAATTTAGTGTTGCATGACAAAATTGCCAAAAAAAAAACACAATATTTGTTAAAAAAACAAGTGAATTTGAATCAACCAATCAAACTCTCGATACAAGATATGCATATCATCAGATTCAATAAATTTTTTATTTCAAATATTATTTTTTATTTAATAGATTTATATGACAATAACGCACATGTGATTTTTTTGTATGAAATATTTTATATACAAAAAAACATGTCAGACTCATGAGACTGAGATAACAAAAACAAATTGTTGATAACAAAGAGAAAAATTGTATTTTAAAAAAAATTTAAGTTAAATAAAAAAATAGATTATTGATAAAAAAAAGGGTGAAATTGTATTTTTTTTTAAATTAAAGGATGAAAAAGCATTAAACAGAAAAAATAAACTAGAAGTTGTGGTTTAACTCGTCAAACTTGCGATCCAGGTCATAGAATCAACATGATTATTATTTTTTCCATAAATTTATTTCTAAAAAAAACAAGCCAAAAAGAGCTTAGCATCGCGGGCCTTTGGAAAGAATAGCTCAAACCCGCGTGTCTGAGCCTAATTTTTTCTCATTTCAAGTCATCCACCCCTTGCTATTTTGTTTTGTTTCAAAAAATAGGCAGACAACATGTTGTCTTCCAACCCAAATTTCAGCTACCATTGTGGTGGCTAGAATATTTGGGCTATGGGATTTAAACCCAAAAAACTTATTTTTCAATCCATTTAAACCCTAAAACACCTAAATACCAATCCTAGAACATGTAGAAACCAATTTAGCAACATAATAAACAAAAAAAAAAGCTCAAATCATAAAATGAAATTGAATAAATTTTCTCATTCTCGGCTTAGATATGTTTTTTTTAGGAAATATCGAGGGTCAAAACAACTACTATAAAACTCCCCTAACCAATTTCAACTATTTTGGTGGTCAAAACACGTGTAAATGATGATTTATCTCTCTATACTAAAATCCTTCAGTACTCTCTCTATACTCTCACAAAAATGGAATAGAAAAGGAGTGAAACGAGCTTTGGTATCAATATTAATTTTCTGAAAACTAAAAGGACTGATTACCTATAAACAAAAAAAAATAAGGGATCAAAATAATTTTTTTTTATGAAATTCAAAACCACCACCTACTTTACATGTCATTTTAACTTTGATCCTCTGACTTTAATCCAACCCTTTTTTCTAAAAACAATATGCAATTTGATACTAATTTGGGCTTAAAAGAGCTCAATTGTGGGAAAAAAAAGTGTTTGAGAATCAAATTGAAAATTTTAAAAAATTAACTATTACAATCTACAATGATTTATAAGAATGTACTGTAAAAATGTTACAATGAAAATTCTACACGACTTAGTGTTTTGTATAGTGTTATGATATCTACTCAAGTTATGTTGAGGGTAGGATTACATATTAATTTTTATTATAAAAGAAGAAAACATCAATATTATAGATGTGTATTTTAGTATCATGAATATTTTTAAATTGAGAAACAAAAATACGATGTCTATACTTAATAAAATGAATTGATAAATCAAAAAGTAGTTGTTAAAATTAATTGAAAATTAAAACAAGGATCTAGTTTTTCTTGTTAGGAATAAAAGATAAATACATATGCAAATATTTTATTACGACTATCTTTTTTATTCTATACCTTTTCTTTTATTTATCTTAAAAGTTAATTTTGGTTGATAAGTACATATGATTTTTATTTTTAGAAATGCGTAATGCAAATTCAATTTATCTATCTAAAATAAAAGATGATAAAATTTAAAAATAAATTACAATAATCCCTTTGAAATATTATGAAATTATAGAAACAAATCAAAAGATTAATTATTTTTAAAAAAAAAATTAAGCTAAACAATTAAAATATGAGAGAGGTATTAATTAAAAATTTAATTTTAATTAATAAATAAATAAAAACTAAAAAAAGTTAAGCTCGTGTATCTGGTTAAGTTTTTTTAAGAGGGGACGACACGCCGCCTGCTCTGGTTTTTTTTTTTATTATTATTCTAAATGACAACATACTATGCTAGCCACCTTGGTAAACGACATGTCATCCACTTAAGCATTTTAAAATCAACTTTAGTGATAAAAAAAATAATAATTAGAGTTCAAGTTTAGGAACTCTAAAAACCTATTTTTTAAACTTATTTTCACAAAAAAAATACTTTAAAAATATCTTAAAAATAATAGTTATAAAACCTCGATTGGCCTAGTAGATCGACCCGGGATCCAGCTAACCCAGTACCTAAATTGGTCTAGTTTGAAGAAAAATGGGTGAAGGAATTGACCTAGCTTAACCTTGTTAAGAAATCAAGTTGACTCGCGACCCGATAAAAAGTCAATTAACTTTTGTTTTTGAAAAAAATTGGGTCAAAATGATGTTGTTTTGATCTTTATTTTTTTTATAAAAAAATTAGGTTAATCCTTTCACCCTAGCTTAAGCCTTGCCCCGGGTCAACCGTTGCGTTGATTTTTCAAATCATCTTAAAAACCTTAATAAAGACTTTTCAATTTTAAAACTCCCTCTAATCACTTCAAAAACCCTAAAACAAATCGAATCAAAACAAAATTCAAGGTCCTAGACTACTTTTTATATCATGTTAAAAAACAAAATCATCTCCATTGAACTCCCCTTTATAAGACAAACTCATTGACAACAACATCGGGTTTTATGGCTAGAATGTAGCCAACCAAACACCTTTTCTTTTCTATTCTTTTACGACAACTTTCTCTCTCTTCCACACGGTCGGGGATTTGCTGTATTCCGCCATAACTTCGAGAATGAATGAATTTGTTTTGTCGAAAGTTGTGCCCGCGCACTCGATGCTTTTCTCCTGGAGATGAAGGCCCCAAATCGTTCGTGTATCTTTATGATCTCCTTCTATTTAAAAAATTGTTAGTGGATTGCTAGAGAGCGAGACTAAAACATTAAAAAAATAAAGTCTTAGATCAAAATGTAAAAGCTCAAAACAACAAGAACCATATTTGAAATTTGAGGAATGAAATCAAAGTTTTCTGCACTTTTTGAAATTACAACTTTATCTTTATTTTTTTGTTAATTTTGATTTTTATTCTTTTATTTAAAAAAAATAACCCAAAATTTAATTTTATAAAATCAAACTTTAATTTAATATAGAATATTTCATGGCAGATATGATACACGAGATCATGTGAATGAAAATGTATCCTAACATATAAAATCTTTAACTACCCAAAGAATTACAAACACGAACACTAGTTGCAACTTTACAGCCTAAAAGTTAAACCCTACTAATTACAACTTATTGAATTTCTTTCTACTATTTTTTTTTTTAGTTTAACGTGGGTGTCCGGGCCAGCTTGCGCGCACCTCGACTAATCCCACGGGCCCTGAAGTTAACGACCATGTAAGCCTCCAGTGGCCATCATATGAGCAACCACAGGGCTTGAACCTGAGACCACAGAGGGAGCAAAC
>Ga0307510_10000520_pt1 | contig 38302 bp, 49 predicted proteins | sample 12_EM_MG_FD_207224 | JGI IMG/M metagenome (GOLD analysis project Ga0307510, IMG submission 207224) | Populus trichocarpa ectomycorrhiza microbial communities from riparian zone in the Pacific Northwest, United States - 12_EM | ecosystem: Host-associated > Plants > Roots > Unclassified | place...
CAGTGGACAGATGGATGTGAGGGGACAGATAGATAGATGGAGGGGAGGGATGGGCGGGGACAGCTTGATGAATGGGGGAGACGATTGATTAATTGATTGATTGATTCAGGTAGGGGGAGGGGGAGGGGGGGATAGTATGGCCAGCCAAGCGGAGAAGGAAGAGCTGCCTGCTTGTCAGTTCTAGCTTTCGTAGGGGCAGAGACGCGCAAGCAAGCAAGCAAACAAGCAAACAAACAACCAAGCAGGCTCGGTCTCTATCACTTACTCACGAGTTTCTTGGAGACTTTGAGACCGGAAAAGACAAGCGTACCAGCGTAGACACAAACAATAGAAGTCAATCTCTCAAAAAATCCCACTCACAAAGCGAGGCGGGCAGATCCAAAACCCGAGGGGGTCAAGACAGTTGCATTCGGGGGCTCCGGATAACTGGTTGCTCTTCCAAATCGGCAGGAAGGTGAGGGGCCAACAGCACGATGCCCCACGGTAGAGGTGGGGGAGGGGAATAAGAAAAAGCGATGGTTGTGGAGAATGGAAGCAGAGGGAGGGGTTGAACGGTGCCGGTACCGCACTGTACGGGTGCTCAGTATGGTTACCGGTATTGTAACCGTGATGAGGGTGGTCTGCCCCGAGATGGAGGGCTGACACGCTGGCAATGCATATGATCACGCCCATCGCGTTATTCTTATTACCCTATTCCATTTGCTAGGATCAAGGCTCCCCAGTCCTCGTTTGCTGCCCCGAGCACAAAAGGTGTACTCGAGTACCCTTCTTACCGTGTCCGGCCTCTCGTCAATTCACGAGGAAATATTAATAATAGAATAACGGTACCAGCATGATAAGCTCAAGCAGCTCCTGTTTCCCTGCTTCCAATCAAGTTACCGTCACAGGTATCAAGGGAGGGAAAAACGCTTATTTTCAAAGATGTTATGCGCCTTGCAGATTCTGGTCAAGCATCCTACCGCAACACATTCCTTGGTGTTGGGATACAGTACGCAACATTTTCACTCATTCTCACTCGACTCTGGGAAGAAAATCCACAGAAGCTTTACCTCCCTATTGCAAGGTCCCACCATTCCTGGGCTCTGAGCTTGATGCGGATACGATACTTGCGCCAGAAAACATCGATATTCAAAATCAAACCGCCTTACAGTCTTTAGATTGGTCTACCGGTAGGCACCTTTAGCTGCCTTGTGCGAGATTTTTCTTCATAAATGGATGGTACTTGATTGCGGTAATTGAGTACCAGTGGTACAAACTGGCGTCATCTTCACCGCCTCCCTTTTCTCTTAGGCTGATTGTTGACTAGTTGTGAATTCAATCACACAAGCCTACGTCTCATCACCGCATAGGAGTTAACATACTGATTGAATCGCAGATAATTAAACTCTATTGGTTGTACTGTATCACGCTAAAACAGGAGCGTAAAAAGCTAATAGCTTCAAGAGCAAACAAGAGAAAAAGAGGTTGCCACAATGGTATAGCCATCATCAGCACAAACGGCAACAAGGTTTCATAGCAGAAGAGCTCAAAGCAAAGATTAATTACTGGAGCTAATGCGCTCCCCCGGTTTTGGGTAAGGGTTTACGCATCCACATTTTCATGGGATTCCATTTCTCCTCCTGGGCCTGTCTTCCACTGCCAACATAAAAACTTCCAGTTGAGCTCGGTCCTCCAGAAAAGACCCATTTGCCTGCTTCCCTCTTCTGCATTGAGTGCCCCGGTCCTAGTCATTCTCGTTCCGAATACCACAGACCCAACACGGCTGTGAAGGAGCGCCATACTGCACATTATGCATGGTTCGTGGGAGAGGTACACCTGGAGATTATGACACAAATAGCCGTCGTCCCTCCTATCGTCAGCCTCTTTCCCGTTTTCTCCGTTGGGATTTCCGTTCCTATCCTCATTTTTAATGTCGGAATTTCCATCAACCTTCATAACCATCTTGCAGGAGGCTTCCTCATCTTCGAGATATATCCCATCCCAGACCTCAACCTTGTTGTTTGGCCTAACATTCTGAGTTCTGCCCAGCCTCCTCTGGGCCACCATATCGATAGCTCTCATTGCTGCATGATCGAGAGGGTTCCCCCATCCTTTCTCATTGCAGCGGAGTCTGGCATCACCAGCGACTGCTAAAACCTGTCTTGTCTGAGGGTCAACAATAACGGCGCCGAAACCTAGACCTTCCCCAGAGGATGCAGCCTTTGTTGCTATTTGTTTGGCAAGTAGTATGCATTTCTCCGGATCAACGAGCCCTCTAAGAGTTTGCGAGACAATGGATGGATGTGGCCCATAGGGGTTTCCGCGCTTATAAACAGCGGGCCAATACTTGGCTGACCATTCAGTTGCTTGAGCGGCTGATATCGGCTGAGAAGAGGGAACGGCCACAGTCATAATTCGGGGAATTGTGCCGGCAGTTGAGAATGCTGGAAGATCCTGGAGAAAGTTGCTCAGGTTCTCTTCAGAAATATCGGTAACCGGACAGACAAGGAGGTACAAAATGGTTTCTTCCGGTGATGTAGGGGGTACAGCGAGGAAATCTACTAATGAGTCCGGGAGATAGCACGGTTTGACCAAACGGCGAAGATGTTGAAGAGAGGTTGGAACTATAGCTCTGAGAGAGGATAGAACCGCATTGGCAGACCTTGAAGGGATTGGAACTGTGAAAACATCGACTAGAAAGGAATCAGCAGCCGCGAGCAGTATACAAACGCGATTTGTGTAGGGAGGCCAGGGTAGATACTTGTTTCAACCGCAGCTCTAATCTCTTGAAGAGTTCTTAGGGGGACAAGATTGTGCAGGGGACTGTCCTGGTCGAGGGGGGCATCTTCTTCCTCATCGAGAAACTGTAAACGTATTTGCATGTTGGCTTGTGCTGCAAAAGTATATCACAACAAAGCTTGTGTGTGGAGGGGGGATGGAAGCCATGGGAGGGTAGGGAGGGAGAGCGTGAGCAGCTTTAGGGGCGGGAGTTATAGGGATAGGTGGGGGAGGAAGGATGAGAAGGGCTTGAGGGTGAGGGTAAGAAGGGAGTAGTATGGGAAACATACCAGCTGGGGCAAGGGGAACGTGCAAACAAAGATGTTCTTCACTTAGTATCATACCTTTTCGGATTCCATCGTGGGAGAAGCAAGATTCGTCATACTGTGACGCTCAAAGTCCTGGCTACGGAAGAAATAATTGTTGGAAAGTCGAGGTGGTGGGAGCCGCTGTGAAAGTAGACGGTGTAGTCGTATATGTAAATTCATGAAAGTGTATCTGGACCCAAAGACATAGTTGGTATAAAGATAGTTTGTGAAGGTTCGGGGTTTTCTTTCTCTTTTTCAGGATTTGATATGGACCCTGTTGTTCAAGGCACGTGATACCCCACACTCCCGTAGTATCTTTCATACTGCTGCAGTAAACTTCGGCACTAGCCGCCTGCCCCCTGTCACTAATAATAATATTATTATTATCATAGTTATTATTATTATCAAAGTTGAGACGGTCCGGGTAATTAACGTCGACAAGCCTTGGCAGGGTTAGGGGAGTGAAGCAAGAGTCTTTGGACACCTTTCGTGAAGCTGTTTCTAGCTTTACACAGGGAGAACGGAAGAAGAGGTGCATCTAATTCTCTTCCAAACCAGCTACTGCAGTTTCCGGTGTAGCTTTACTGGATTTCAGAAGGTTCAATTGCCTACTATATTTTCTTTGATTTTTCTCTTGAATTGGGGTTCTCTTGTCAGGATATCATCAACACAACATGCGGTACCGACAGGTGTCGGCGCGGTCAGCGCCCGTCCTGTTTCTATCTTTCCTCTCACTGCTTCAGCCTGCTCAGATGGTCAAACACGAAAACTTCAAAACTTGTTCGCAATCCGGCTTTTGCAAGCGTAATCGTGCGTTGGCAGACCGAGCTCACGCCGCCGGTGCTTCATGGACGGCACCGTATGAACTCGACGAAGGGACTCTTCGGCTGAAAGACGGTGTCCTAACAGGCAAAATATGGAAAACAGAGGCTGGGGCAATTGAACTTCCTCTGCAGGTCTCGCTTTTTGAGAACGGTGTTGCAAGAGTGACTATCGACGAAGCCCGACGAAGAACGGAGGAGATCACCCTTAGGCATGATAGTAAAGCTAGGAAGGAGCGCTATAATGAGGCTGAGAAGTGGGCATTGGTTGGCGATCACAAGTACCAGAGGACTGCGGCAATGGAGACGAAAGAGGGGGTCACAACTATTGTCTACGGCCCAGATAGCTATGAAGCACGGATTACACATAAACCATTTAGTATTCAGTTTTTGAAGGGGGGAGAGGTTTATGTTGTCTTTAATGACAGGAAACTCATCAATGTTGAGCATTGGAGACCTAAGATTGAGAAGGCCGAAGGGGAAGAGCCGACCGAGGATGAGGAGACTTATTGGGAGGAGACATTTGGTGGGAACACTGATTCTAAGCCCAGAGGTAATACCTACGCTTTGTCATCTTTGATTGTTTTTTTTCCTAACAATTTCAAGGCCCTGAATCCGTTGCTTTGGACATTACTTTCCCTGGATATGATCACGTGTATGGTATTCCTGAACATGCTACTAGCCTTTCGCTCAAGGAAACCCGGGGAGGAGAAGGCAATTACAATGAACCGTATCGCCTATATAACGCCGATGTCTTTGAATACGAGACCGACTCCCCAATGACTCTTTATGGCTCTATCCCTTTCATGCAAGCGCAAAAGAAGGGTTCCACTGTTGGAGTTTTTTGGCTTTCTGCTGCCGAAACCTGGGTTGATGTCATTAAAACCAAACAAAACCCCCATGCTTTGACAACCGAGAAAGCATCTACACAAACTCACTGGATTTCTGAAAGCGGTCTCCTGGATGTCTTTGTGCTTCCCGGTCCAGATGCAGCCTCGGTTTATAGGCAGTACGGTGAACTCACTGGCTTCACCACTTTGCCCGCAATGTTCTCCATTGCTTATCACCAATGCCGCTGGAACTACGTCTCCCAAGATGATGTCAAGGATGTTGATAGGAAGTTCGATAAATTTGACATTCCTTATGATGTTATCTGGCTAGATATTGAGCATACAGATGGCAAGAAATATTTCACTTGGGATCCATTGACATTCAATAAGCCGGAGTCTATGCAGAAAACATTGGCCAAGAGAGATAGAAAAGTATTTTCACTTCCACTTTTAGCATACCTGGGGGCTTCTGTCTAACAGTGAATAGCTCGTTGTTATCGTTGACCCGCATATCAAGAATGACGAGAGTTATGTCGTCAACAAAGAAATGGTTGAAAAGGGTTTTGGCGTCAAGGATAAGGGTGGTGACAAGGTGTATGAAGGGTGGTGTTGGCCTGGATCGTCTCATTGGGTGGACTGCTTTAATCCTGCTGCCGTTAATTGGTGGAAGTCACTCTTCAAATTCGACAAATTTGTTGGATCTACCCCTAATCTCTGGCTCTGGAATGACATGAACGAGCCTTCTGTTTTCAACGGGCCAGAAACTACCATGCCAAAGGACAACATCCACCATGGTAATTGGGAACATAGGGATGTCCACAATATCAACGGAATGTCTTTCCATAATGCGACATATGAAGGTTTGAGGATTAGATTAGGCAATGGGAAAGAGAGAAGGCCCTTTGTCCTTACTAGAAGCTTCTTCGCCGGAAGCCAACGGAGTGCTGCTATGTGGACTGGTGATAATCAGGCCGATTGGCCTCATTTGCAACAGGCGTTCCCAATGCTGTTGGCCAACGGCATTGCCGGATTTCCTTTTGCTGGAGCCGATGTCGGAGGTTTCTTTGGCAACCCATCTAAGGAACTTTTGACCAGATGGTACCAAGCCGGTGCTTTCTACCCGTTCTTCCGTGGTCATGCCCACATTGACGCTAAGCGAAGAGAGCCGTACCTTGCAGGTGAACCATACGTCTCAATCATTAGAGATGCTATCCGCCTTAGGTACTCTCTCCTCCCCGCCTGGTATACCGCTTTCCACCGAGCGAGCTGGGAAGGTATGCCGATCCTCCGACCCCACTTTGTCACGTTTCCTGAGGATGAAGCTGGATTTGCTATTGACGACCAATTCTTCTTGGGTGATACTGGGTTGTTGGCCAAGCCGGTAGTTAAAGAGTCCGCTACTGAGACTACTGTTTACTTCCCCGACGACCAGGTCTACTATGATTACTTTGACTTCACCACGTATCACCAAAAGGGGCGTTATGAGGTTCCTGCAGCTCTTGAGAAGATCCCACTTTTCATGAGGGGTGGCCACATCATTCCCAGAAAGGATAGGCCAAGGAGAAGTTCAGGCTTGATGAAATATGACCCATACACATTGGTCATCTCAGTAAGCAGCGAGGTAAGTTCCTAATTTCGGCGAATTGTTTAAGTGTCCCTTGCTAATAATTATAGGGTGCTGCTGGTGGTGATCTCTACGTTGACGATGGTGAGACATATGCTCATCAGTCTGGCGCATACATTCACAGAGCCTTCACGTTCAAAGACAATGCTCTCCACTCAACAAACCTTCATCCAGAGCCGGCAAAGGCAGCGGCCTACAACAAGAATATGAGATCCGTGAGGGTGGAGAGGATCGTGGTTGTCGGTGTCGGCAAGGAATGGGCTACGAAAAAGCAAGTGGAAGTCAAGCAGGGTAGCAAGACTTGGAAAGCAAAAGTCATTTATACCGAGGGCAAGGGCGGCAAGGCCAATACGGCCGTGGTTAGGGATCCAAAGGCTAGCATTACCAAAGACTGGAGTGTCAGCTTTACGTAAAGTATTATTTATTGTGGTAGCATTGGGGTGGCAACAGAGACTACTGTTTACCGTTTGTTGTTTGCTATGCGGGATACCATGGCATACAATGCATTCAGAATATGTTATGTTTTGTTTTGTTAAAGAATACAGTTCATCATAGGGAGACTGAACACGAAGAGTGAAAGACGAAGAGTAATTGTAGTTTCCAGTCCATGATACCCCCCCGGATTGCCCTTCCCGCTGAAATCTATCCCACCCGGCTCCATCCCATCCAAACGAATATACAATTCCATCACCTAGAGCGTATACACCCCAGCTTAAACAGCCGCCGCCACCGCCGGAATACCCCCACCCCTAGCGGCCTCCTCCCGTTCGCGAGCCCTCCTCCGCTTCTCCAGCAAGCTCTCACGCCTCCGGGCTAGAATCTCCGTCTGCCGCTTATCAACCTGAGTCAGCCAGTATCCGAACGATCCACTGACTGCGGCGAAGGCAGGGTATCCCCACGCCGTTTCGCGGGCAAGGAAGGGGCGCATTTCGATGCCGAGCTGCCACCAGCGGACCGCGGCGCCTGTTTATTTGGTGTTAATGGGATGGAAGAGGGTTGAAGGCGGGGGGGAAGGTACCGAAGAGGGCCCAGGTTAGGATTTGAGGCATTGATGTGGTGGATTTGGTTAATGAAGGGTTTCGGTTCCGGTTTCGGTTTGGTTTGATTGGTTGGGTGGTGATTTGGGGTGGTGAGGATGATTGTGGTTGTCAGTGGGGATTGGGGAGGTTTTGGCGAGGCGGGGTGGGTTAGGGGTTTTTGGTGGGCTTGGGTGCACGAGTACTTGTAGGTCACGGTGATCTTGGAATCGAGCTGGGATTGGGTATTATTTTATTTTTTAATAATTTTTGTGTGATCTGGGTGATGCGCCCTGCGTTTGTTGCAGTTCGACAGTTTCTGTGGTAATTGCTGCTCCGGATTCTAGATTCGGGAGATGTCCATGTCTGGGAGCTTTGGTTTAGTGCAAAGGTGTAAGGAGTAATTTGCACTGTATTCAAATTATTTCTGCCGGCGTGATACATACCTGGCCGTTTAAAGGGGCCTATAGTCTCTCGATTGGCTTGAACCTAAATACAAATTCCCATTTTTATCCTTGAGTTTTTAGCTGCGAAACAATTCTTCTTCTCCATCAAACCTACAGAATGTCTTTTCGAGTGGTCTCGCATAGTCTAGACTTTAGCATTGGCATGAGACATCCGAATGTGCGGTACCGTCAGTAGAGCACGATACCTGGGTACAGTCTATTTAACCTGTGGTAGAATTCAATTTCTCTATCATTTTCATTTTTTGCTATTGTAGTTGAGCGTTCGCACGTAATACTTGTAATTTCTTAACCCGTTATGCCCGATCCTGCTTGAACTTTGTGATATTGACTTTTGGCTCATAGTAAAGGGCATAGCGCTACTACACCTGATGGCTTGCTTGTTAGTGCATTGAACGGGCAGGTTGATAGTGGCTTGGAGGGTAGTTGTGCCACAGCCATTGGCCCATATTGAAAGCGTAGACCTTTACCTATGGATACCAGTCCTATCCCTTTGCTTTGCCCTGGGCTCTTCACAGACGCCCTCCGGATCTGCTGCGGGGGCATGTGGGGTGGGGACACCGCTGCTGCTCCGGGATGTCTGGAATAAGTACTCATTTCTGTTTGCCTGCCTTCGGGTAATATTGTATAGTTTGGTGACGCGCTTAGGAGGTGCTTTGGGGACTGATACAGGAGACATTTTAACAAAGCCCGGAAAGTACGCAACGTTTCTCTAGATGGCAGGAGCCACACTTACAAAGTGCTGCCCTATAAGACTTTGGTGGCTGTTGTCTCCACGAATCTCAGGAAGAGATATCTTCCCCGTGTTCCTTCTGGGAGCCAAATACAAAGTGGTTAGAAAGAGTTTCTGGATCGTGGGATATATTCCTAATTTTGTATCGATCTTTGTTCAAGTTGGAGGAATATAGGTGCATAAGGTTTGACCTACAAGGCTCTGTTAGTGGTCTTTTTTCACTAACCAGCTGGGGGATAGCGGTAGATTAATCATTCCTTTTGAATCAGCCTTGTATGCTATAGAACACTGGGATATTAGACGCTGAGTCAGTGAATAGGAAGTGGAAGCTGTAAGGCTCGGACGGATCACATAATCCCCTAAAATTAGATAAACTTTGGGCCTCTATCCTACCTAAGGTTTGCTAGATTGAGATGGAACTTTGTGTCCGACTCGCTTTAGAGATGATCACCAGTTCAATTAAGTGAGAGGGATGTCCAAAAATCTTTAGAACCCACGCTTGCTCCGCAAGACAAACTTGCCCCGGTGGCAAGGTTTGAGTGGAAGACTCAAGGCAGTCTCCCTTGTAGAGTGTCTGCCTAGCTTTAGCTCGGGTGCACTCTTAGTTTGGTGGTTTAAAAGCCTTACCGGTATCATATGATATGTACATCACTATATACCCTACCCGAAGACGGAATATTTGAACCTTCGAGCACATAAACATGGCATTTGACATACGGTACCGCACAAGATAGGCAGATACTGTCCATGCCACACTCTGGCAAGCATAACGAGCCAAGTGCCACAGGGGTATAATAACAATGCGAGCTCAGCAGAGGCAGCAGAGTGCCGAATCTTGAAAACTCGCGCACTGCATGCACTTGAGCACATACAGTGCCACCTCCAGGTCCAAAAACTGCACTGCAGTCAGCGTCACCCATCCGCAGTAGATTGTTCCAGCTTAAATCTCCTGATCCTGGTCCTTCCTCTGACTTCCGACAGGTGTTATCCCGCGACGCTTTACTCAGTGCTGGGAGGACACCCCAGGTAACGGTAGTTCCTACTTGAACCCCGCCGGAAGCACTAAGACGTTGCATGTTAGGCGTTTCGCTTCAGCCGCCGAGAGGATGCGCGGGGGAGGTTGTTGAAAATAATGAGTGCGGAGATAATGATGGACTATGAGGGTTTTACGCGGCGGAGGGGAACGGCTCAAGTGAAGATACAGAGTTTGGATTAAGTAGTGAAGAAGTTCACGGTTGTGTTGAGAGTTGAGAAAGAGGGGTGTGAGGAAAGTTAAGAAAAGGAAGTGGGAGATGGGGCGAAGAAAAGACAGGAAGGAAGGAAAGCAAGTAGGAGAAAGTTTTCCATAGCTCGCTCATCCTTTCAACGGTGCATACGCGTACCACTGCAGCCTTAGAGTGCGGTTATTGTCAACAAAGGTACCTTGAGTGGCGCCGAGTGATAGGGCATGATTTCTCACCAGTTCCCCCATTCCCACCCCTCCCCCCTCACGGTAGCCTGTTTTGTGGGGGGAGGCGGCGTGATAGCTCTGTGGATGCCTGTACCACAGTATCTTAAGAATATATAATCACGAAAACAAAGTAACACATAATGCTGGGGGGGATGGTTTAACAGTACGATGTCATGCGCCTGGCAAACTCTGTTCTCCTAGGCTCCCAAGATCGACTTTCCCTGCAAAAAATAGCTAATGCGTCCAGAGGGAGTTAAAAATCATATGCAATTAGAAGGACTCGAGTGGAGGGGTGTATAACATGACACAAAAAGTCAAGAGCTAGATCCTGTCCGCCTTCTCTGGGGACATGTGATGGCCCTGGAGAAGGATGTAGTCTAGAAACACGTCAACCTTTTTTCGGGCGGTTGTTGGAAACATTCTTCAAAATACACAACAAAGCCCGGGGAATCCTTACTCTAGAGTGGCCTGACTTGTATGTTAAATTTATCGCACAATAAGAATTGGTCATGGGGAAACGGGGTGAAGATCACCACAACCACAACTAGAACTCGAACTATCCGTACCTATCAGTGGACGAGTATCTTGGAATATTCACCTTCGGCCCCAGCGATACACAAAACTCTCGAGCTCCTTCTCTGGGTGTGACTAAATATACATTTTCCTTAAGGTAATGGTTCCTTATTGTTGTCGCGAGCTCTAAAAGGAGGAGCGGGGGGTTAACAGCAAGCTGTTCTTTGTATATCGTTTCTTCTCTCTCTTGAGGCTATGCTTCTCCCTCATACACACCGTTAGCCCCTCAGCCCCCTGCACAGCTTCCAGCATCTCCTCACTTGCAGGGGCGCAACTAACGTTCGACTACTATCGAAGATTTGCTGGAGGTTGGCTGTTAAAGTGGCACGGGCTAAGCTGCTGTAGCCATGAATTTCAGCCTGCCTTTTGGTGTACGGCCTGTGAGAATAAATTGACACAAGTCCTCCAATAGAGCGCCGGGCTGAACGAAGGGGTTCTCTATAGAACGCCTCCCATAGTATTATGGATCTAGTCCCTCTCTTCCTACACATCTCCTAATGAGGCATAAACCCTGTTCAATTATTAGGGACATTTCCGGTGAAATACTTATTTCATTCTTCATGTCCTTGATGGTGTCATTTTGGCTAAGTCATTTCTCCCTTATTTGAGATGGATTCAACAGTCCCGGAGTGGGGCTGGGAAGTTGTGTGTGGAATATGACAAAGAGTGATACCTGGGTAATTACTGTAAAAGCTACACCTCCAAAGGCAAAGGAAAGGGGTCTTAAAGAGCTAGGGGATCCACCCTCCCTCAGCGTTTCTAACGATATGACACAAGGTCCTGCCAATAAGATAAGGTAATCTCAGTAACTCTTACTCCTATAGACTCCAGATGTGATACATGACCTCCTACCTCATTCATAAGATCTAAAAGCATGTCTAAGGACAGCTTATCATCCTCTTATCATCCTCTTATCATCTCCTCCTAATCCAATCCACCGAAAATCACTGGGGGAATGGCAATGCCATCAACAGCGCAAGCGCACACAATTCAAAAAACCCTCTCCCGCTACGGGAGGAGATACTGTACGAAAGAACTTTCCTTCCCATTCTGCTTTCCCTCCAAAAGTGTTGTTCCCTGGGAGGCACCAGCAGGTCCCCCACCCGTTCACCTGCATAGTCTTATTGGCAGAAAACCCAAAGTCTACTGGACAGCAGCAGGCAAAGGTTTCCCCCCGACCTGGAGATGGGGGAGGGTTGTAATAGAGTAGCTCGTGGTCGTAATCAGAGTGAAAAGCACACAGCTCTCGTACTCCCTTCCATCATAGTGTGGCGAGTTCAGTGTGTGAGTACGATTTGATACTCGGCCAGGAAAGGACCATTCCCCCTCCCCCCTTTCTCTGGGGGCAGAATGCATTGCGAGAGTACTGCACTATAGGTGAAATGTAACCTGTCTACTAACCTATCTACGCCCACCTCCAAAACCCATAATATTATAAAAGTGAACCTAAGGAAAAGAGAAAAAGAAAAAGTTATATATTTGTGGGCGTTAGGTTACTTAAATAGTCAATCAGCTGCACTAACAACTCTACCAGTACTAGCACCATAGCCCCCAGACGTCCTAAGTAGCTATTATGTATAAAAGCATAATTAGGCCCTATAAAAAGGGAAGACTCCCTTTCTCCTTTCCTCCCTTTCTCTCCATTACTCTCGGAAGCCCAATCTCACCCCTTTCCTCCCCGAATTTATATAATAGCAATTCAACACCTAATTTACGCACACATATAAGCCTACCCCTCCAATTTTTAGTTTTTCTTCCTTCTTCCTCATTTTTTCCTCCCCTTCTTGCACTACCTTCCGTTTCTTCCCCGCCAGTTTTAAGGCGGTAGGGTGCCGTACCTGCATTCACCCACTTTGGCAAGGGCATCGGCGGAATGTAGCAGCCTCGGTTGAGTCTTTGCTGGACAAAAGCTTAATCACACGGGGAAAATAAGGCTTTCCAAGCTGTGCTCCAAGGGATTCTTCCACGATGGGCTTTGGGATGATGGGCTTGAAGGGCTGTCAGGCGTCCGGAATATGTAGTACGCTTTTTTTCTCCAACCTCTACATCGAGTATAGATGACCTGGTCGGCATCTGGTGTCGTCAAGATCTGTTCCACTGTATACAAAGTATTCAGGCCTGTGGGAGCCTCTGTCTTGGCATGTTCAATAACTGCTCAGTGCCCTTGCATGAGCAGAATGATCCGGAAAGAAAAAACCATCACCTCCCTAGTGCAACAGGCTCTTCTAGATTACCTCCATAACATCACCCCCAAATTCCCATTGCCCAAAAACCGCAATATTCATCGTGATCCTACTTCCCCTCCTATATCTAGGCCGAGGGGCTGGCACGTGTGTCGCGAGTGATCACATGTGATTGCTCAATGCGCCCACGTTTGGAGAAGCGTATTTTGGAGAGAGGAGCGTGCTGGCTTACATATCTGACTGCTCGAGTAGAGGTAAGGGGAAAGAAGGGGATGATTACTTCATTTTCACTTTCATGTTCCTTCATTCGGTAGTTTTATGGCTGGGTGTAATTGCATGAAAGTACATTCGGTATGCGATCAGGAGGACGATATGGATGTATGGGGGAGGTTAAAAGAGAGTGGGTGGTAGGGCAGAGCATGGTATTGCAGGATGGTTCAAAGAGAGATAAAGCATTGGGTGCTAACTTGTGGAATATATGTAGAAAGGAAATGACAGGAAGGATGTTGCGCGCTCAGTATGCATGGGGATATGTGTTGGTTTCTTGGTTTCCCCCCCCGTATATTCTGGGTGGAGTGGACGGATATGTCGTGGGTATGCTTGTAATATAAAAGAGGTGGATAATATAGGGTGGGTAGATGGGAGAATTGATGCCACAACTCATAACCGAAAAAATATAAAAATATAAAAATATAAAAAAAAATTACTTGTCTAAGCGGAAGACTTTCAAGTCTAAGGGCAAAAGACCGCGCTTTGACCTCCACATATTCGTAGAGTGAATAACGTCGGCGCAGCCCTCAAACATCCAGGCCCAACCGTAGGCCAAATTCTCGGTGATCTCCCAGTTGGACGGGTCCCAGGGCTCACCCCAGATGAGGATTCCATTGTCTCCTAGACCCTCCCAGGATCCCATAATGGACAGGCAGAGCTGGTCCGGGTCGTAAGAGTTGCCTGCGCGCAGGAGATTCTCCCTCATTCTTGGGGACGGAAAAACGTCGATCCAAGGGTGGTGGATGACCGAGACCTGTAGGAGAGTTGGGCGGAGAGCAGGTGGGAGATGCATCGTCTGGGGTGTTTGGAGGGGGGCCGCTTCTACGCTCCTAAGGCTCTCCAGGACACTGTCTTCCAGGGTGATGCTATTAAAGCGAGAGATCATGTCGTGTTGGGCTATCTCCTGGATCGTAAGGCCGAGGGTTTTGATGTTGGACTCGAAGGCGCGGTAGATGTTGTAGTAGATGAGATCGATAAGGTAGTGGTCTGCTGAGAGTCTGTGATCCGGCACTATTGTTGGCTCTTTGATGACGGGAACCATGCGGTCGGTGGCCTCCTCCATGCGCCAATCTATGAAGCCGGTGTTCGCACAAAGCAGGTAGAAGTTGGGAACAACGAATCCTGGAGTGCCAGCAGTGGCATGTACAGGTCTTTCGATGGCTTTACCCTTATCTTCCTCTAGCCTTGAGGCTTCTCTGGCAGGCTCAGGATCCCTTGGTGGTGGTGGATTTCCGACAATCAAATTAGCTCCTATGCTCCAGAAACCACTATTAGCCAAAGCCATCGGATGGGAGAGAGCAAGATCGACTTTCCGAAGAGAAAGGGGTTCTCCTCATGCAGAAAGTGACCAATATTCGACCGAATCCTCCCTAGATCACCCCTAGACCTGGATATCTATGTCCGTGATGAATGGATGAATGGATGGACAGGTGGACAGATGGGTGAGTGTTTTCGGCTTGTATCTTACCAAGAGCATCACCAATCTCAGCTGGGTGACTGCGGAAGGCGCCTCCCGAGGCTGAACCTTTACTCACTGGGCCTTTTTTGGCCGGGTGAAAGAATTTGATTTTCAGGTTATGTTCACGGGCTCTTCGCTGTCCTGTGTGAGTTCCGTTCGATTGTGGTTAGCACAAAGGGTTGCCCTTATTTTTTTATTCTTACAGAGAAACTGCCTGTTCTGGACTTACTGTATGCTCGCTGTGCCAGGCGATTCTGAATCCTCCTTCGCTCCTGTGGGTCGGTGATGTTTGTCCAATCATCCACCAACGCTGTCGGTTCCCTGGGATTGATGAGCTCCACACCTTCGTTTCCCGTATCTGACATGATTTTTGAAAGGAGCTAGGTATACTGTATGTGTGTACGTTTGGTGTGATTGCGGTAGTCTTGAAGAGGGGATTTGGGGGTGAGAACCTGCAAAACCAAGAAGGTGCCGGCAGAAAGTAGGGTTTTTGGATGGGACCCAGAAGGGGGTTCCCCTCCCCTCTTCCTCCTTCTGCGTCCTTCCTTCTCGTTTTATTTTTTTTTATTTTTTTCACCCCTTTGTCTCAGAGGCAAGCAATCTGATACTGACAGCTGTATTTTAACACCAGACTGGTACTATTATTCTTTTCGTTATTTCCACGACCCGGTAGAAACCCCGACAAGAGCTCAGAGCTAATATGTCGTTTCAGGTTTCTGGGTCATTGGTATATATATATATATATATAGGTGCAGGAGACACGAAGGTTCCCATATGAAGTGCCATCTTATCCTAGAGAAGCCTAGTGAAATGGATAGCAGATCCCAGACTTCCCAACCATTTTTCTTTCCCCAGACCTGGAGGAAAGGGCTGCAGGAGGGAAATATCTGACAGACAAGGCTCGCTCGTGATATAGCTGCATGTCTTTCAGGTGATTCCACCGAAAATCCCCGCAGTGAGGACACGACACATTGTCTCGCCCTATCCAGTCCGAATGTGGTCCACCATTACGATGGGGTACGGTAGCAAGATTGTACTGAATTTCCCACAACCGGAATCAGATAAACCGATGATCTCGCTGAGCGGTATTCCACATCACGCAGGCCTAAGCAAGCCCCAAACTCTAACACCTCACATGCGAGATCTGCGCAATGCCAGAGGGAAGTTCCCAAGTGAATCATTGGTTAGGATGCGTCTGTTTGGTCGGTCCCCACCGCAGAAGCCACGCTTAGGCTCGAACCTCCAGATATAGACCTGTTATATCGCTGCACAAAGCATGGCCCAAGACAACTCAAACCCTTTCTATAGTTGCGATATCCTAAACTGTTAATTAATGCATGGTTTTAGTATTTCACTCTCACTCTTTCTCTCCTATTCTAGCGTAAGCTAGTTACCGGTAGCTTGCACGGGTAGGCTAGTTGACTGCGATTGCCTCCCTTCCCGTTGCCCGCTAAGACGACCTGATTTTAGGTCGGCCATAGAAATTAATGCTCATTTCCCGGAGCAATTGTTACCGGTATTATGGTGGCCGGATCGGTCAGATAATATTATGTCTGCTTATGCCCTCCCCTCCAAATTTTGTGCTATCATATGGTTAATGTTCGGGACCCATTGCACACTCTGCAACCCAGAAATCCAGGACTAAGGACAAGCCTCCTTGAATAGGAAACCTACGAGCAGAAGGTTCCCGAATACCGTACACCAATTGCGAACCTCCGACACGTGCGCAAGACACCGTGCAATTGTAAACTGCGTGTGAGTAGCGGTCGGGCAGAGAGAGAGAGGTAGGGTTTTTGGACTCTCATGTGAATATAAGGGTGCGTCTAGCTGCTGTCAGTTCCGAAGGCGCTGAAATCGCAAAACATGAGTCGCATCCTGCAGCTGTAGTTATTCCAAGTTACAGTACGGTGCTCGAGTAGCATACTCTGTGCGAATGGGAGCCACCATAGCAAGCCTGGTTGGCACACAGATAGAGCCAAGAAATCTATTATACATCGTCTGCGATCACGGCACATGTCAGGAAAGCCAATTTAAAGAAATATTAGCACCCGGGCTTGGATATCTATTTTCCCATATACCCTTGGTACCGATTGCTAAAAGTGGCAATGGCGTTGTTGGAATGCCCCTACAACTGTTCAGAAGGCTTTTCTTTATGTGGTTCTGTAAAAAAATTCTTCCTACTCCCTAAGCATAGTAGGGGTATTCAAGGTGGAAAAAGCTTAGCTTACTTTGCTGTTTCATTTAAGCTTGGCATGTCCCCAAACAGCTAACTTACCGGCACCATCACTTTACCTCACCATAATATTATGATACTTTTTTCGCATGTTGGTATGGAGGTCTAGAGGTCTGTGACAGCTGTAAAACTCAGTTTAACCAGGCTCTACAACTTAGACATGCATAAACTATAAAGAAAGGTTTTAAAAATTGAGAGAAGGGTCTAGAATATTATAGCATACTTGAGGAACAATTATCCCCAGTTCCAGTAAAAATCTCTTATCATGGACATTTTATTAATGAACCAAATTTATGAGATATTTGTAAGATCTGTTTTTCACCTCAAAAATTTATCTCGAGTTACCTGAGTGCATTCAAATATATTACACAAAACGTGCAGACACTATTGGTTAACACCATAAAGTAACCTAATGCAACTTCCCGCATTTACTTGCTACTGAGAAATAATCTTTTTAACTTTGAATACTCCTAGTACAGCACTGTACTGCACCTTCATCATGGACTCATTGTAGCCAAGCGATTTCCGTGTCTTTTGTTTACCTGATACAACACTTTAGATCAAAATAGGGTTTCCACTCAAAACTCTACAACCGGGGTCATTATAGGGGATTCGCACCGCAGCCAAACGCACCCTATAGTATTTCATCTAGCTGCCAAAGGCCAATGTAGAAATCTCAAGACCAAGAATCTGATACAAGAAAACTAGCTCGCTAAAGCACCCCCGATCTTCGGAGATATCACTCGAAGCTCTTTTTCTATTATATCAATAGCCAAAATAGTCCTCGAACCCAGCCAATTGGGTGCTCTCTCTAGGAGAGTGTACAAGTGCCCGAGGAGAGGTTTTTGTACTCTACATGACAGAGATTATTTTGCGGGTTAACCTAAAATAAACAGTTCACTAACTTTCCTATGGGTATGATACTTTGCTTGCGCTATAACTAGCTATAATGCAGGGACCTTCGCACCCGTTCTTTTGTTCCTGTTCAGCACGTGGGGCAGAATATCACGGGTCAATACCAGAGCTCTGATATAGCAGTGGGAAAGAAACAGTCAGACACTTGGCAACGCATAATGCAAAGGTGTATCTTGCAGCAGGACCAGAGCGAAAGGTTTCTGAGGCCATTAAAGAAACCCTCCCAAAGTACCATATGCAAATATAACCCCATGAAACTTGATAAGGCGAGCTAGGCTAGTATAGCTTCTGCAGTAAGCGATTTCCTAACGTATGTCCCTCCAAGTCCCTAAATGGTGGGTCTTTCGACTGACGAAGCTCTAATGACCAGAAAAGAGCCCCACCTCCACAGCCTAAGCCGGCATCATGGCTACCCCACACACTGAGCTAGTAGACGGTTACGAATCGCAACCCGAAGCATTACACCACTCCTCCCTCCCTCCCCCGACAGCAGAAACAAACCACATGCCAACTCCTCCATTGCCCCTTAGAAGAACCACCTAGGCCACTGGCTCCTGACCCACTGCCTCATCCCAGCCCCCAATCTTCAGCCGGAACTTCAACCCGGGAGATGTAAGAATCAGAAGCGTAATCTCAAATAGGCACAACCTCTTCGTTCCGATGGGCGGAAATTGCTTCAGCGATAAGTTGAACAGACACCTCGGATCTCCCGTGAGGCGACTAGAAGGAAGATTTGGACTCCAGGTGCGCGCTCTAGGTCTGTTGACACATGAGTATCCCCCTCTAACAATTGGTATACGTCCCTTGAGATTAGGGGAATTAAACCAACACAGCAGCAGCAGAGCTAAGCCCGGAGGGCCATCTATACAGGTATCTATACGGGTATCGTTCTCCCGATATTTCTATAACAATCTTGTGATAGAAGGGTAACTTACCTCCAGGAAAAAGAACATGAAGCGGGAAAGCCAGAGTGGGAAATGGAGGGGGATCTAGAGGGAAGCTCACAAGAATGCCCCCAAATGAGCCTCTTATTCTGCGGCTCTTCCGTCCATACCCACAGCTTCCTCGCTAGATCCGCGTCCAGAGCGTTCTTACTCGGCTTCGCCTCCTTAGTCACTGGAGCAGGATGCTCTCCGACTCACCATTCTTAACCTTTTTACTGACAATCGTTATGGACATGTGTAAGCACCTTTGGCTGGCGAGGATTAATCCCCCAAACATTTTGGCACCTGTTGAAAATTGACCCCTAAAGACCCCTTCCTAGCGCCACTTGTGAATTAAGCTTTCTAAAAGTGTATACCCCCAATTAGCAAAACTCCCCCTCCGATCTCCTGTTACCCTCACAGAATATCACTCTTGTGCCCCGCTGCACAACGTCGAAATAGACTTCCCCGTTATCGCACCGATTTAGGTTATTTCCCCACCGAGACCCTTGGTACTGGTAGGCTTTCATCCACCCGGTTATTGAATCGGTGAATATTAGTTATCAAAATTAATTATAACGCCAGGACCCTATGCCCTCCCTCCTTACCGAGAAAAGGTTGCCCTATTTTATCATCTCACTTTTTGTTCTCTAGTCACATGTTCTCCTTTACCACAACCCCCATTATTCAAAAAAGTAGCCAGTGCTGTGGTCCCAAGTGTTGCAAAACCCATTCGACATTCAAGGAAATTTACAATGTTGTAATAACCCCTTGACTGCTTGGGACATTGTAAAATTTTGTGCTGCCCCTGTCGGTGTCTGAGACAGAGATGACCAAAGTGCTACCTGAGAATTCTTCAGTGCGTAGGTACGATCACATACCTGCATCCGATATTAATGTACCTGTGGTTGAAAGTTCGCAAAAAAGCCGCTTGTTGACCTGTGTCTCAGACAACTGCGAGGGGCGACACAGGGTTCTGCAATGTCTCGGCAGTCAAGGAGATAGGTACCGAAGCGATTGATCAGAGCCCGATTATGTTTATGATACCAGAATGTATGGCTTACATTCCGGTGTTTGCATTCCGGCGGGGACAGTCGGTCTCTGAGCGAGCACCGGCCCGCAACTTGTCGACCCCCAACCCACTACCTCCGCTACCGTAGGCAAGGGCTGACGTAATCAGCCAAATTGATTGCTCGGCTAGCGACACCAACCTATCAAAACTCATCCGGTGACTCTTCCGTCTGACAAAATCTCCCGCCAGGAACAGAAATACGGTCCGGTACTCTGCCCATCCCGGTACTCCCACCACCACCGAACAGAGATAATTCCGTACAGTTCCGTAATCTGTGTGGGGTCCAAAGGGTTTGTTAAACCAGGCCTGGCAGTCAGTCGCAAAAAAAAAAAAAAGTGAATGAGGCTCGGAAGACCACCGTTTGTCCTCCGCTGTCGCTGCTCTTCATTATCATCATCATCATCATCGCTGTTATCTCCTAGCCCTTTCCGGAAAGTTTGGACTATGGCTGCCGCAGCCAAGTCCGGAATTGTGTTTGACCTGCAGACCGTTAGGCCGGGAGATGGTACTGGTAGTGATAATAGTAGCAGGGCACGGATTGGGCGGCTCGCCGCCGTTGGCAGCGGGGTTAGCTTTAATACTCCGGGTTTTGTCGCACAAACTTCTAGAGGTGCTGTTCCGCATCTCTCAGGGGATAACTTGAGGGATCATACGGACGTCAGGGTTGTTTACGTCGCTTTGGAGGATTGTGAGTCTTTTTTGCCTATCCCACTCCTTTGGATTTCGTAGTGGGTTAATACGATAGATCAATCCCGTAGTCATTGAAAAGTGCCATCCCAATGTACCGGTGTATAACCACCCCTCGACCCTGAGAGATTTCATCTCGCACCCCTCAAATTCGCTTTTGATGCTTGCGCCTCGAAGGTCGCCGCCTGTTACCACTGCCACTCCAAATACGGATGCATCCATCGCGATTCTCACATCTGTGGGCTTTCGTTCCTTAGAAGTGGATGACTACTTCAATGCTGTCTCAAACCTGCGACCAGATATCGCCATTTCTCCCCCAGACCTACCGCATCAGACACCCGGAAAGAATCGCGGGCCGAAGATGGTTTTTCGGACAGAGTTATGGCTAGGAGAGCTTATCAACCGGAATGCTTCCAGCACACCTATATTCGCACCGGTATTGCCGCTAGATATTGAGCAGCAGAGCTACTACTTGGACTATCTGAAAGAGCATATTTCCTCACTATCGGGACTCGCGCTGTATGATGCCCGTTTAGCAGTGAATTTGCCTAAGGATTTGGAGGTATTACCAAGACTAAGCCTTGATGAGGCATCAACCCCGCATAAGGTTCTACAGCAGGTTAGTTGGGGGGTGGATATGTTCGACTTGGTGTTCCTGACACAAATGACGGATGCTGGCATTTCCCTGAAGTTTCAATTCCCCGGGGAAGCTGCTGGGAAAAGGGAAGCCCTGGGCGTTGACCTCTGGAACAAGGAATATGCAGCAAGCCTAGACCCCCTAGCAGTGGGGTGCAAGTGCTATGCGTGTAGGAAACACCACAGGGCTTATGTGCAGCATCTGCTCACGGCAAAGGAAATGACGGCTTGGGTACTCCTGCAAATGTTTGTTCAGGCTTCTCCTCTCTAAATGTGCGTGATTGATTCTAACTAACAGGGTCTCAGCCACAACGTTAAGGTCGTAAGTAACTTCTTCGCCGCCATTCGCGAGAGCATCACCCGGGGCACCTTCGAAGAAGACTGCAAGACTTTCGCACAAGCCTACGAGGAGGAGTTCCCGGAGAAGACTGGGCACGGGCCAAGGTATCATTTCCTTTCCCCTAGTCCACGAAACGCTTTGCTAATGCAGAAAAGATTGCGCGGCTACCAATTCAAATCCGAAGGCGGAGCAAAAAAGAAGAATCCAAAGGCTTTCAACAAACTCGGGGGCGACAAGAAGGAGGCATTGGAGGAATCCGAAACCCCGCCAGATATCGACGCTGAGAGGTTAGAGCAGGTGGGTTTGCGGATATATCAAGAGGATAGAAGGGTTGTTTTCTAGAAGTAGAGAACTGACAAGTATGATACTTTGTGGGTAATTATTTGATATCTATGATACAGCCAGTGTCAAGGGAGATGTTCAAACATCTAGGGGTTCCACTCAACCACTTCTACCATACAATGACCCCCCACAGAACTCATCTAATGTTTACCTTCCGTCCACCCATTCATGCCATACCTTCTCACACAAAAAATAAGTCGCCGAGTGACAGCCGGTGACTGCCGCCCCGGGCCCAACACCGAGCGTCCGCTTCCCCCCCACAAACCGACCCGCAAACCCGCCCCTCCCTCACCCATCCACCACCCCGCGGTCCCGATCTGGGCCATTACACCACACCGATATCATCCAAGCACCATCCACTATATTTTCGACTACCGGTACCTTTCTCCCGACCATTGAACCCCTGCAGAAACTTGCCAGACGCCAAGATAAGACACCCGCACCCTCACTGCCTTGTGCCGCACAATAGGCGGTAAGGCTCGCCAAGAAGCGAGGATCACCTTATTCCAGAAGCTTCCGGCCTGTCCAGGATGTGAGTGACGGGACATGAGTGGAAACCACGAGGGGGCCGTCATTTGGAATCCACGAGTATGGGAGGGCGGTAGGTTATGTTATGCCATGGCATGAGTAAGCTACAGTGAACGCGATGTGAACGACGTTAAGGAATAAAATAATATCATATTATAAAGATGTGCGAATTCAAGAGCATGGTACTGTACAGTGCCGTATTTTTTCGAAAATAACGAACGGGGCCGGGCTCGGTGTGCATGAGAACTATGAGATTTGAGTTGTCGGTTTCAAACGACTTGATTCAACCAGGTTAGACGACGCTACGAGTAGAGTACTCGAGTAGTCTACAAGTTACAGGCATATAAGTTAGAGCGCGAACACATAGATAAAGAATTTGTATGGCAAATTGTCTGTACGTATTATATCTAACCGCCCATACAAAATTCGGACTCAAGTGTTCGGGTTCTATATGCCTGTAACTTGTAGACTGATTGGGTTCTCTAGGAGTCAAGCACCACTCATATCTCATGGTTCTCATGCACGCCGAGCCCGGCCCCGTTCGTCATTCTCAAGAAATGGAATACGGTGCCCTAAGTCAGACATTTCAGCCTCAGAACTAGGACCAGAGCCAGAACCAACTCAAAGCCCAAACCTCAACGACAAGTCCCGTCCCGTACCTACCCCGAATATCACTCGCAAATAAGCCAAGAAACAAAATGGCCTCCGACCACGACTTCCAAACCACGACCACAACTATCTTGCCACCTTACCGGGCCAGAGATGCCTTCACCCCAACCTTCGACGTCTTCGAGGGCACACGCGAATACATTCTAGCAGCCGAGCTCCCGGGCCTGCGCGATAAGAAGCAGACGGTGATCGAGTTCACGGATGCGCAGACGGTATCGATTCGCGGCAAGATCGGGAATACCGGGGAGGGCGACTGTAAGGTTTTGGTGGGAGAGAGGAGGACAGGGAGGTTTGAGATTGGCTTTACTTTTCCAGGGCCTGTTGATGTAGAGGCGGTCAGGGCTACGCTTGAATATGGGATTTTGAGGATTTTCGCGCCGAAGGCTGTGGGGGCGTGGCCTAGGAGGATTCATATTCAGTGAGGGTGGGGGGTAGAGGAATTACTGTGATACGGGGGGTTTTCGTGGGTCTTTTTTTTTCCTTCCCTTTTGCCCCCCTTACTTGTACTATGATGTCGCTTGTTGAGGTAATTGTGGATCGGGTTCGGGGTTGATTGGATCGTTTGCGCCTCTACATGGCTCCTTCCTCGTTCGAGGGAAGGGTTTTTTTAAAAAAAATTATGGGGAACCATTGTGGATGATGGGTGGATCTGAGATTATCTAAAGCTATGTCAAGGATAATCCAATTGACTTTTTATATGGGGCTCACGTCTGCTTACGCACTATAACGAATAGCGCCTGAACGCCATACGGTACTGGTACTTGAGTGAATTGGTACACAAATGAAAGAGATCAATCCCCAAACACCAGAACCTGTATCCCAAGTCTATGATATAGTATATGTCTAAACACCGCAGCCAACAACTCACTTCTTCCTCATAGCAAACCCAAAATACTCAAACATGCCCCCCTCCTCCTGTATGCTCTCAACCTCGAAATCCGGCCACACATCCTCCCGCGTAATAATGGGCTTGACAAAGTGTGGCTGTCGATAGGTAATGTACAGAAACAACCCTCCGCTCCTCAACACCCTAGCAACCTACTCCAGTTTCAATCAGCCCGTCACATCCCTAGACACATACGGGGACCAACCTCGTCAATATAAGCCTTCGTATTCCTCCTAACCTCCTCTGGAGGATCCCATAAGGATCCTGAAATCATTGCGTCAAGCGTGCCCTGTCTCCTCTCGCCCTCATTAGCCATCATCCCCTTAAGGCAGTATGCAAGCAAACAAAAATAAACCTTATCAATCGCAACCCCAAACTCCCCATCGCCCACTCCCCGCATCTCCCTAACATCCATGACCTCCCACCGTAGCCCCTCGAAGTCCTTGTACTTAGCCTTCATATCATGGATCACAACCTCCGAAAAGTCAACACTGGTCTGGTCCTTGTAATTGCGCCTATGCAGATCCTCTGGCAAAAGCGAGTTACCGCAACCGAGGTGCAGGATCGATGGGCTGGAGGTCGGGGGTGGGAGGTGCTTTGTTAGGAAGGGGTGGATGGATGTGGGGTTTTTGAACCAGTCGAAGGGGGTAGGATCCGTTGAGTAGCGGGTGTTCCAGTATTCTGGGGTGGCGAGAGCTTCTAGGGGTGGTGAGGTTTGGCGGGCCATTTTTGGCTGGCTGGTGGTTGCGGGAGTTGGGAGTTGGGATGGGGGGGAGGCAATGAATGGTGTACTCGTGCTTCTCAGCATTTGCCTTCCCCATTTGTCGTAGTGAATTTGGGTTAGTTCTTTTGCGCTACCGGTAAAGAAGGATAGCGTGGCTGTAGCGCAAAACTAGCCCACATCAGTATCCGGAAGATCAAGGTTGGGGAGACGTGTTGGAAGAAAGCTCAATCTCATCAGTCCACGATGCCTTTCTAAGTCGACTGAAGCAGCTATCGTTGTCCATCAGCTGTAAGTCTACCAGTTCAGAGTCCATGTCGTGAGAGGCGGTTAGTGACCTGGTACATCTTCACGGAATTCGCAATAAGAGAGAGCTAGAAACCCACTAGTCATGCACTATTTGCATACTATCCCTGCAGAGGGGGGAAGCAAATCTTGGCTGAGAAGCACAAGTGGAAGTGAAAGTGTGTTTGGTGGGGTGGTGGGGCTCTGTGAGGCTCTGTTGTCATGGATGGAACACCTAACCCTACCCCACATTGATATCGGCTACAATCTGGGACTCCAGGGGAGATTTGATATCAGCCTTCTCTGCTGCCACAATACCATACAGCAAAGCACACAGCCCCCAATTGGACAGCAAGAATGTCAATCATCCGCACTTCCCTAGGGCAATTCATGTCCACGACACGGACCTCCCTACTACAATCACTAAAAGCTCCAAAACCCCTACACATTGTTATCGGCAATGAATCCGTCGGTTAAACCCCCCCCCCCTCTTCCCACCCCTTCCCCAATTCATTCATATTAACACCTCCTAGACATCGACTCCTTTGCCTCCGCCCTCCTCTACGCCTACTACACCCCAACCCCAACAGCGCCATTTCTCTCGATGCCCCGGGCGGACCTCGACCTCAGACCAGAGATCTACCATCTCCTAACCCTTCTCCACATCTCCCCAGACGATCTCCTCTTCACGAACGACCCACCCCTCTCCGCTCTGCCCAAAAGCACCCGGATAACCCTAGTAGACCACAACAAGCTCGAACCAGCGCTTCATCAATTCTTCCAAGATTCCAACGTCCGCGGAATAATCGACCACCACGAGGACGAGGGTAGGAGCCCCAATGCGAAGCCCAGGATCATAGAAACCTGCGGAAGCTGTGCCTCGCTGGTCACGAATTATTTTAAAGAGGTCTTCCCCGCCACTGGGGTTGTGAGGGGGGAACTAGCAAGGTTGGGATTAGCAGCTACGCTAATCGACACCACGAACTTAACGAACAAAGTTACGGAGCACGACCTCTCCACCGTGGAGTTTCTTGAAGGCGTGATAAATGGCATGCCCGTCGAGCCCGGTGGCGAGAAGTGGGACCGGCAGAAATTCTTTGACGGCATCTGGGATGCCAAGAATGATATCGACCAGATGTCGTTACGAGATCTCCTCAGGAAGGATTGGAAAGAGTGGACCGAGGACAATGGAAAAAAGCTTGGCATCGCGGTTATACTTAGAGACCTGAGCTGGCTACAAAACCGCCAAGGCCAGGACTCCTTCCTCCAGGGTGTCAAGTCTTGGGCGCAAGAGCGGGAGTTAGACCTTGTTTCCGTCATGACGACGATTGGTCAGGGGGACGAATTCAAGAGGGAGCTTATGGTCTGGGCTCTTAACGACTCTGTTAAGGAATCCACCGCCATATTCGAGGAGAAGGCTTACAGGGCAGACTTGAAGTTGCAGACTTGGAGGGATGGAGGGTTAGATACGAAAGATGGGGACAGGAAAGCGTGGAGGCAGTTTAACCTTGTGGCGAGTAGGAAGCGGGTTTCACCGCTTCTGAGGGAGAGTTTAAGGGAACTGGTAGAGATGAAAGGAGGGAGAGAGTCGAAGGTTTAGACTATTGGAAGGTTAGGGTATTACTTCCTTTGATTATATACCGAATTGGTTGGTTGGACTTTTGTGGTTGGGGATATTTTCTCTTATAGGATCCTTTGCTTTCGCATGACCAAGGAGTTCCTTCCGAAACTGCCATACCTTGAACTCTACTGTATGGGAAACCTATCTCAAGTGGTTGATCTCATCATAGAAGGTCACTCGGATATCGTCGTATTAAAGTTTACTATCTTAGCATTAAAAGTAATTTTTACTCATCTCATGAATCTCCTTGAGCACATAAAACCACACCCAGAGAAAACCCAAGAATATTCATGACCAATCTATTACCCCATATCATACAAATCATCCGCTCTAACCTTCCTTAACCGCACACAACTATACACACTGAAATTAAAAGCTATTCCACCATAAACCCCCCCTTCTCCCCGAAAAAAAGCAAGCAAACAAATACCAAACCAAGGAAACGGAAAGCTGAGATGAGAGTACCACCATTTCCGCCTTCCTCCCCCCTCCCCAAACAACCACAACAACCTAATCCATATGCCTCAAATAGTAATCAATAGCAGCGCTAAACGCCGCAAAGCCCGCACACCCAGCAGCCGCCGCCTGGGGCCCCGCCTTCGCCGCCAGAACCCCCCCCGTAACACACCCGGCTGAGATCCCATTATACATATCATTCTTGGCCCGAAAGCCCTCGATGCAGCACTCGGTGCCGGCGAAGATGCTGCCGACGAGTGCAAAGTTCTTGCCAGTGGAGTAGGAGCGTTGGCCCATGTCTTTGAAGCCGCGCTTTAGCTGTTCTTTTAGTGGGAGGTTTTGGAGGGCAGCGGCACCGGGGAGGCCGGTCATGGGGGTGTCGTAGGACATCTGTGGTTTCATACGTGTCAGATGGTGGGGTGGTGCGTGTGGTGGGTGGGGGGGGGGGTTGGGAAGAGAGGGAGGATTACGCTGGCCATGAAGAGGCCGAATACGGCGCCTAGGCCGAACCCCATCCCTCCTGAGATCACGGTTTTGACGGGGCAGGATTCCATGCCGGCTTGGATCTGTTTGCCGTTGGGGTTAGTGGTAGGGCCATCGGATGGGTTGGAGCGAGGATACTGACGGTTTTGACCATTTGCATTTGCTGCTGCTCTGGTGTGAGGGGTTCGTTGCTGCTGCTGCTGGCACCCCCGAGGCCTTTGCCACCGAGTGGAAATCCTCCGAAACTCATGGGAAGAATTGTAGATGTATGTGTTGTGAAGGCCCAGAAATGGAGGGAGCCACAAACTTTTTTTATGTGTAAAAGTTTTGCCAAGTTTTTGTTATCCCATCACGTGAGCTGCCTATAGTCAAGTCATAATTAAGAGTGAAAACGCGAAAAAATTATTATTGGTCTGCAACACACTACACTGCCCACTGCATAAGTTATGGTCCATGGACATCAAGATTCTTCTTTGGTAGAAAAGCTTCATTTTTATTTTTTTTATTTCAGGGACTTCGTTCTCCTAATTCTCTATCTAGCGTGCCCAATATCTTAAACACTTGAAGAAGCAAAAACTATCTAGAGCCAGGATCCAAACATCCGATCAACGGCGAGAGACGATATCTATTTTTCGTAGATCCAAGAGTGCTGAGACTGCTTGTAGGTGACGAGGTCTTCCTTGCAGAACCACAAGTTGATCTCCTTCTGGGCATTCTCAACGGAGTCGGATCCGTGGCAGACGTTACGTCCGACGTCCTAGATAAAGAGATTTAGCACCCAACTGGATGAAAGGAGATAGGTGTGGAAACTTCTTACAATGGCATAGTCACCGCGGATGGTGCCAGGGGCAGATGCCAAGGGATTGGTGGCGCCGAGGAGAACTAAGGGAAAGCGCTTATTAACAGTTGCTCTATAGAAGCACCACATGTGCGTTACCTACCACGCCCAGTCTTAACAGCGTCTCTTCCTTCCCAAACCATGGCACAGATGGGTCCAGAGAGCATATCTTTAATACCCAATGTTAAACCAAAAGATTAAGACTACTTCACAATACGGATAAACGTACAATTGATCAAACTAAGGACAGTTAGTATGTTTCAATTAAGGTTTGTTTGCTCTTTTTGTTTGGACAGCTCACCCAGGGAAAAAAGGCTTGTCAGAAAGATCGGCGTCTGGGTAGATGTCAGTCTAGGTTTATCACAACCCGGCGAGAACAAACGCACAATGCTTCTCGAGGTGCTCTCGGCCGGGGGTGACGAGCTTGATGGCGGCAAGTTTGTATCCCCTCAGCTCAAAACGAGTGATGATAGGACCAATAAGTCCACGCTGGACGCCTATAAAAATGGAGATTGTCAACCAGCGGGTTCAGGCACATCAAATGGATGATAATATACCGTCAGGCTTGATGCTTTATTCAGATACAAAAGTCAGTAAAATTCCCCCAAACACCATAGCCCGGTCAACTCACGCGATGAAACTAGATCCAGGATAAGAAGGTTAGCTAAAGATACTCAGGAAGAGACGGGATTTTAGATCGAAAGACTCACGTTTGCTCAGAAGTCATTGTTATGAATTAATTGTAAAAAATTGGATTTGTGAAAGTGTGGGGATGAGGTTCGCAAAGGGTAAAAGAGGGGAATGGAAATTAATCAATGGTCTAAATAGCGGTCCTTGGGAACAGTGGCGGGCCCTGCGTGTCAACCCCTCTTTCCCCTTTTAGCAAATTTGGTGCATTCCACCTCCAGGCTAATTTCCTAGAATGACCAACCTCTAGATTGTAAAAAAACCGCAACGAGCTATTTTCTTGATCCGTCCCAGTAAGGTACGAAAACAAGCTTATTTCACCTGACCGCACTTCTGGTATTTTTCTTCGGTTTCACGGGGATGGCCAATAGGTTTGTTGAAGTTGTTAGTGTGCCAAGAGCAACCAGGGCCGGAACATCCACAGTTTATGAGATTTCGGCCACCAGGGGCCGTTTACTGAGAATCCACCCAAGTTTAAAAAGTACTGGAGTAAAGTAACCATACCAGCGCGCGTAGATGTCAATAATAATATTATGACAAAATCCTTGTTGGTTTTTGAGGGTTTAGCCAAAGTTTGGACCTGACCTGGACAACATCATAAAGGCAATGCCCTGCCCAGCCAATACTCAAGAAAGGTATGCTCACAAACCGTCACTCGATCTTTATGCACAGTGAGAACGCCTGACTTGCGGTTCTGCAATTAGCCTATCGCTAATCGGGTGCGGTAGTGTGCAAAAAGATGATAAACTAATCGCCAAAGATCTCTACAGTTGCAGAACACCACAACTTAGGCACCCAAATAAACAATAATTGAACTACACTATCAGTATTATATGAAGCTAGTCAGATACCTTGTATAAACCTGGCCACTTAAAGCTCTCTGCGATCTAAAATTATTCCAACGGAAAACTATAAGAACGCCCTCTCCGATGGCAACAAGAATAACTTGTCCTAGAGCACTATCCCCGGAGCTTCTACTTGTATATGAGCACTTTGGCTCAGCCGTAGCAAGCATCCCATCACTTAGGCTGCTCTACCAGTACTTTTGTGACTCAATTTTAAGAGAAGAGGTAGTCTCTAGGGAGCTGACCACAGTACTCACCATATCCGATACCTCGTAGTCTACCCCAGGCCTTGGCCAACACGCAACCAAGAGCTACATGATCACACCCCGCCAGAAGGAATTACACCTGACTTCCTCTGTCTCCCAATCCATGCGAACTCTGTGAACTCGGGGTTTTCGTAGAGTATTTAGCTTGTGTTTTCTAATTCTCATGAGAATTTCCCCATGCCTTGCTTGAAAGGACTATAGTTATCCTCGAGCCCTACCGGTACGAGAACTCTTAGGTAGCGGCCTTGAGGTTATTTGAGGCACAAAAGGCAATCGAGTGACCCTTTCCATTGAGGGAACAACCTTTCTAGTTTCCAGAGTGCACTGCAGCGGAGCAGAGCACACTGGATCCTTGTCCTTATCGGAGGAAGCATTTTTTGAGAGTTTCCCCTTTATTCTTAACACTACCGGTATTCCTCACGCTCTTCCTACCGTGCTTGTTTATCATGTGATATATTCTTCATGTAACTGTGCATCGTTATCCCTAGGACGTTGGAGCGGCCCTTCCTAGTAAGGTTTGTCCTGCCGTATTTTTATTTCCGCCGAAGGCTGAAAGAGAACCTTTTCGCGGAGTTTTCCCCTCTCAACCCAAAGGGGGGAATTCTAGACGTCCTAAGGTCATTCCCAACTATCCCAGATATTAGGGTATCTCTAAAACCCCCACTGGTTCCGTACCAATTATTATTGCTTGACCCTAGTATCAAAGGGCAATGCAGGTACAGGTCCTGTCGCATCATACGGTACAGTGCTCCTAGATTCCGACGGAAAAACGGCCGTTGCCCCGCACCACAGGGAGCCTCAAATCGGCAGTTAGTAATTGAGCCACCACCTTATTTCCAGCCCATATTGAGTCTGGGGCTCTGCCAGGGGATCCGCTTGCAAGTATAGAACCCCAATAGAAGATCTCAATAAACAAGCCCTATCTCCCTCGGAAGTTCCAGTCCATAGGAACAGCTTCCAGGGTAGATCGGCTGGGAATCCGTAAGAATTCGTCATGTAGGTACTTGTACTCGAGTACATGTACCTGTATACCGGTAGTACTTGCATAAATCACCCCTTGAGGATCGAAGGGCCCCCAATCCCCTGAGGTTAACCCCAACCAATTTCCTCCCATTTACGATATATTCCCTCTGCCCTTGCTTCAACCGACTAATATTGAGGTTAAGCATCGCCGTGCGTTCTTTTTTTTTTGCTCCTTTGCTTTTTTTAAGTTACGCAAGCATTGCTAGTAATATGAGGTTGAGCACTGGTGTGTGTTCTTGCCCTTCCCGGACAAAAAGTACCTGGACACAAAGAGCGGGGGTAAACGCCACCTAGGGGAAAAGCGAAATACCCCCGAGATATCCCTGGAATATCCCTGTTTTCCCCTCTAAATGTCCGGGCACTTCTTGCCTGGGACGAGTATGGAGCTTGAGGTTGAAAAGGTAATAGCATTGGTATGAGTAGAGTTTAGGTTGCGTCCTCCCTAGTCTGTAATACAAGTACAATTTCTAACAAATTACAGGCTTCGCTTATACTTCAGCTCTTTTGTGCGAACAAATTTTCTTGCGTTCCTAAATTTACATTACTTGCGATCCGCAAGATGAAAAGGTCGTCGCTGTGCCGCTTATGTCCTCAAAAGCAAGTGTGATTGAGGTGATATTTAAGAAGGCACACTGTGCTTAACTTCAATAGGCTGCTGGCTGCAATTGCAAGGGACACCCATTTCTAATCAACCCATTTACCTGGCTGCGATGCTGGTTCATAACTGCTCACTTATGATTTCTGATTCCGGGAAGTCATGGTTCCGTCAGCACAACCCTCTGATAGCACTTGTATTCATGCGGGAGGTGCCTGTCCCGAGATCAGATTTTAGCATTATGCACCAAACGCTAGTATAAAGTGGGCTCGTACAGTACAAAAGCTCTAGGGTTTTCGGGGAGGTTCGTGTTGGGAAATTACCGTGCGGTGGTGGTAGGGACATCCATGCAACCCTTCTAACCTTTATTCGTATAAAATCGAGGTAATTGCTGGTTGTACTTGTATCTTACTAAACCCACCACAGCCTGTGATCCGGACGGGCAGATTGCCGGACTCTAGCAACGCTTCACTACAGTAAGCTGCTTGGCGCAGGCATAGATCGGTCTATAAGTTACACACACGGCCGACTGCTTCTACACCCCGCGGCAAAAATAAAATAAAAAGGAAAACGGAAGACATGATAAGGGGTTCTAGAATTCCAATTGGAGTATTTGGTGGCTCGAGCTGATCGATTTCTGTGCTTCCAACCCCTGTTTTCCGACCTTTTTTCCCCACCTGTATCGTACGCTACGATAAAGTTGGGTGGTAAGCAGAACTTTGTAGAACACTACTCAGTTCAGGAAGTCCAAACACATTGCCTACGGCCCGATTCCCCCCAAGCGAAGCCCCGGGGAACTGCCATGGAAGCAGTTCGTTTTCTATGCCCGCAAGGATTTCACCCACAGAATTCCAAGAGGGGCATGTAGTACAACAACTGTCTTGAACGGGCACTATCACTAGGCCTACCATACATAGCACAAACTAGGCCTTTTCTTCTGGAAGATGAGCCGGGGTTGGGGGCGGTCAGATGGATTTATCTCGGAAAACAATCGACTCTGTGTACCTGCGCTCCACTCACCGTGGGGAGCTGTCAAAACAGGGTTCAGGCTCTTGCATGGAGCAGGAACGTGACTAGCCGCGCCACCCAGGAAATATACTCAGGGTAAGTATATGCACACTTCAAATAGTCTAGTAGCCTATACAGCAAGCTTATAGTTGGTTTGGCCAGGATGAAAGCACCGCGCGGATTAAGTCTTCGTGTGAGCTATAGAGGAATAAGGAGGAGGTGTGGAAATCGGGAAGTTGGTCTAAACATATATAAAGGCTGGGGACGCTGCCAGTATTTTGAAAGGCCACTGGAAAGTTGTCCGAAAATCCAGATCTACGCTCTTTTATCTAAGCTCTGCTTTCCATCAACACCTTAATTGAGTGTTTGCTACATCGAGAATGGTGCAGTACGCAGTATTGGTGCTCCAATTGGCATTTGCCATGGGAGCTAAAGCAGGAAACAACACTGTGAGATACCTACATCTAAGTAGCCGGTTTCAACTAACTTTACAATATAGGTCCCTACTCCAACGATGTCGTTCAATGCTTCTGCTGGAACAACTGAGCTCCCCAATACAGATTATTCCAATGAGAGACTCGGATTCCTCTGGAACCAGGTCGGGCCTGTCGCAACCCACTCCAAGGTTACCGCAACTGTCGAACCCACGCCAGAAGCAACTCTAGTAGGCCCTGGGGATTTGCATCCCCTTGTGGCAAGCACCTTCTCCTCCGAGCTAACTGGGGCAAAGCTTCCACCAAACTTTGCCTGGGGTCTCAGTGCTTCCGCATATCAGCTTGAGGGAGCTGCAAAGGACGAAGGACGTGGGCCCTCAATTTGGGATCTCCTGTCGCATCGTGTGCCAAACCAGGTCGCAGACAATTCCACGGGAGACGTCCTTGGTATGCACTATTACCTATATAAGCAAGATTTCGCTCGACTGAAGGCCATGGGTACCCCTTATTACTCCCCTAGTATCTCGTGGCCGAGAATCTTCCCCTTTGGACACGGCCCGGTAAATCAAGCCGGCGTAAAGCACTACGATGATGTCATTGCCGAGATGGTGAAGAATGGTATCAAGCCTGCTATCAGCTTATTCCATTGGGATACCCCATTAGCATTGTTCAACGAGTATGGTGTAAGCACCCTAAGAGTTAAAACTACCGAGTGACCAGGTGTGATATTGATTCTTGGCTCTCGCAGGGATGGACAAGCCGCAAGATCGTGGACGATTACGTCAACTATGCCAAGTTTGTCATTTCAAGATATGACAAATACGTTCCAATTTGGTTTACTATCAGTATGTTTACTCTATCAAATTCTCCAGAAAAAAGCATCACTAATAACGATTTTATATAGACGAACCACAATACGTTAGCTTCTGATTTCCGCCAAGAATCTAAGAGTGGCTTTGCTAATATTGGATCTACAGTGCAATTGGCAATATGCCTACTACCCTGCCGGCAGCTATTACCCATCTTATGGTGTCGGGCCAGGGCTGAAGGCCCGTTTCTTGTGTGGCCATTACACTTTGTGGGTACCTCAATCATACACACCCCATTAAGCGATAGTTAACAATTTGCAGGCTTGCACATGCAAAGGTTGCCAAGTGGTATCACGAGGAGTTCAAAGGGAAGGGGAGAATTACCTTCAAGAACAGCGGGAATTACTTTCAAGCCAACAGCACCAGCGAAGCTGATAAGGCAGCGGTCCAGAGATCGTAAGTACTCGGGAACGAGCCCCAGTTACCCTCTAACCCCCAACTAAAGACCAAGTCCAGATATGACTTCGTTCTCGGATGGTTCGGCGGCCCATGGACCAACGGCGACTACCCTCAATCACTCAAGGATACCTTAAGAGATTTGCTCCCTGAATTCACTCAGGAAGAGAAGAACCTTATCAAGGGCTCTTGTGATTTCTTCGCCATCGACGGCTATACTTCGTTCAATGCCGCCGCGCTACAAGGGGGAGCTTTCAAGGACTGCTCTAGCAACTCTTCTTACCCTGGATACCCTGAATGCACTGCAACATTTTCCAGTGACTCTAACGGGTTCGGGATAGGGCCAGGTGCTGATCTAGGCGCAGGTTGGTTGAAGAGCACGCCTGGTGGAATCAGGAAGTTCCTGAAGGCCATCACTCAAGACCTCTTCCCAAGCGTCAAGGATATCATGGTCAGCGAATTCGGTTTCTCGGAGCCTTTCGAAAGCTCCTACACAACTCTTCAGGATACCCTGTGGGACCTGAGGAGGGCAGATTACTTGCAAGGATTCCTGGACAATATCCTGATGGCCATCCACCATGACAAGGTCAACGTCACCGGAGCGTTTATCTGGTCCATCTGTAGGTTCTGCATTGTATGTAAACTTTCAAAAGGCGTTAGCTAACGATTATCAGACGACAACTTTGAATGGGGATCCGGCATAAAAACCAGATTTGGCGTCCAATACCTTAACTACACCTCTCTCGAGCGCACTCCCAAAGCTAGTGCCTTCCAGATGCTCAATTGGTTCAAGTGAGGATTCCCATCCCTCCTAAAGTTGAAAAAAAAGCTCGCGCTAACGGTTCCCACTGCAGGTCTCATGGCGGAGAATTCATTGGCAGCGGAGCTGGAAACAGCAGCACCACGCACAAATACTAAAATACTGCACCTGCAGCCAATTAACCAAGGAGTACAAAGGGGAGGAATGTAATTTTTTGAGAAATAGAACTAGCCCCACCGTAGTAATTTTATTAGTATATATTAGTATCTTTTTTTATTACACAGATTCTCGGAGAACCTTCAGTAGCATTCTAATTGTATGATAGAAGAGTTTTGTTGAGCCCGAGTGACTAGTTATGTAGATATGTCCACAAGCATAATAATATTATTATTATGTACAATACCAGAGCGTCAGACCTATAGTACCAACGAAAGTCCGTAATATCGTTACTACTTTGTATCCGAGATGGTCTCACCAGAGGTGCGGCCGTGCCGCCATCTGTCCCTTCTATCGTTGCCATCCCCAAGCAAGGCAGTAACACGGGGGGGGTCCTCAGTCCAAATGACATCGGCAAAAAAGTTAGTAAGTAGGGTAGCCCCATGGCCGTTGCCCCAGCGACAGACACTAATAAATTCGGATTGTATTATACTCGTAAAGCATAAATAAAAATAAATGAAATAAAAAACCCCGAATTAAAGGAACATGATGGTGCGTTTCACATGAGCTTCCTTGCTGATATTTGGCGTACGCATGCGGCGTGCTGTATGATACTGTAGGCCGTAGAAGGGGTATGCACGCAGCACGCTCGTCAATCCTGGGACCTCCATTTTCTTTAGAAAATATCATATGATACCATCATGGTTTTGCTGGTGTATTGGTTATAGGAATGACATTACCGCCGTACTGGTATTCTGGGAGTAGTAGCCTTTGAGCAGTCTAAGACAGTAAAATTCGCAGTCAGACATACTTGTACTCATCCCGTTTTGGAAGAGTCCTGGTATTGTGATTCGTTGGGAATTGGTGGTTGCTCTGGTGCTGAGTCACCCCGGGTTAAAAGCCAGATATTCATAACCGGAAATAGCTAAGGTCTTGACTGATCTGGAGCGAGCGTGCCGGGCCGCGAATTTTACTCGTACTGTTTCTGGCTGCCAGGATGGTAGACTACGAGCACTATCGATTTAGAAAAGGTACTGGGATTTCTCAAAGATTATTTTTAATCCCCGAGGCAATTTAAAATTTAAGCACTACGGTAACTCTTGCACTTTTGGCGAGAAAAGTAGTCCCAGTTCTACTCGTAGTCTTCAGGAACCATAACCAATCAGTCCCTAACATTCTCCTGCTTGCGCCAAATTTTTGGCCTATTATACCTATGCTCCAATATCTCCAAGAAAGCTTGAGATATTCCTATTTTCTTTGTATTAATGCGCAGAGGATCACCCATTCTACCGCCTAATAGGGCTGTAATTCTCATGGGAGTAGGGTTGAAAATCCTCTCATAATTGAAGATAATAGTATCTTCAAGTACTCAGCTACAGACGTAAAGGGAGGGCTGGGATTGGCTGGTATGGAATAGGTTTGTTCCTGTGTGATGAGTTTGAAATGAATCGGAAATGTAAAGGGGAGGAGACACCCATTCCCTGCACATACAGCTGTGCCAAGAAGGGGATGACAAGAACACCCCTATCGAAACTTAACGGTTGAGAATGGATCTCTCCTAATATTTTTTTCCTTTTCTGATGGACTTTGGAAAGCTGCCGGTTTTTCCACGGTCGCTGTTTATTGTACCAGTGGTACTTTCTTTCTTTCTTTCTTTCGTTCCTTACTTCGCACCATCTCAGGTTCCCGCCTGTTTGCCAGGAGTGTATCGAGTGGCTTTACGAGATTGTTTGGTTTTTGGTAATTCTGAGTGTACCTTTTGAAGGGTTGAAGTACGATTACTCCACCAATTCTTCTTTTGCTATGGGAGATATCGCCTCGATGCATAGTCTAGAATCTGCGGAGTGCTCTTTGGGAGCAGCAGAGACCACAGCAGATCAGACACCATTATCATTATACTCATCCTCATCTTCACGGGACTCAGAGAGACCTTCGTCTCCCCTCCAACGATCAAACTCTCCGAGTGCCTCCCCTAGGACTCTTCAGCACACCCGTTCATCATCCATCGCAACGTCAGTTCCCACACGCAAATCCCTCTCATTATCATTCCCAATCCTCCCAGCCAACTCGGGCATCTCCCCGCGAAATGCATCACCCGTGACAAGCTCGCCACCAGGCTACACCTTTCAAACTTCAACACCTGGGATCGAAGATATAACGCCCGATGATCCCATGGCGTTCCTGACCGCCCTTGCAGCGCAGGAGCGCCGGGTATTAGAACTAAAAGAAGAACTTGGAAAAGCTGAAACTGAGCTGGGGAAGATGAAAAGGCAATGGGCGGTCCACGAGGCCACGCGGAAATTCCACGATGTAGCTACTCCGATTGGAAGACTTCGACCGCTGGACACCAGTGCGACGTGCGATGATCGGGAGAGGATAATCTCCCCGACGAGGGAACAGTATAACGCCCGGAAGGCCACGCTGAACAGTCTGAATGGTACAGGGAATAGGAAGGTGTTGCCGTCGCAGAGACATCAGAGGACTTTGTCACTACTATCAACAGATAGGAGCGTTTACAAGCAGCCGTTTGCTCAACCGAGTGATCTTGGTGACGATAGCCCCGTGTCGGACAAACCGCCCAGTGTAAGGCGTAGTCAGACATTTGCTCAGACGTCCGCGCCACTTCCCAGCTCTGCCTCTGCTACCCCTAGACCGCTATCAATGAATGACTTTCCACGGTCTGCAGGGCAGAAGAGTCAAGAAGCACTACTTAGGACAGGCAAGCAGATGGCAGAAGACTTTAAGGAGGGGCTATGGACCTTCATCGAGGACCTCCGCCAGGCTACTGTCGGTGACGAAGGCATTCACTCCTCAGTAAACCAATCCGGAATACGCGCATCAACCAACACGCCCCAGGACTCCAACAATCTCACCAGCACCGTTTCCAAGCCTCTGAACAAGAAATCCTCAAGAGCAAGCCTCCGCAGCATAACCCCCCAAAAGATGTCCCGCGAGAACTCCAAAACCCCTTCCACCACTAAAGAAATGGAAACCGAAAAGTTAATAGACTTCTCTTCACCCACCGACGAAGACCCCAAATCCCCCCGCTGGAGCACAAGCTCCACCGTCCTCTCTGAAGCCACCAGCGCTACAACTCCCTCCCGCTCCAGCACGCCGCGGACTTCAACTAGGTATCCTCC
>Ga0307510_10000521_pt1 | contig 38295 bp, 21 predicted proteins | sample 12_EM_MG_FD_207224 | JGI IMG/M metagenome (GOLD analysis project Ga0307510, IMG submission 207224) | Populus trichocarpa ectomycorrhiza microbial communities from riparian zone in the Pacific Northwest, United States - 12_EM | ecosystem: Host-associated > Plants > Roots > Unclassified | place...
CTAAAGCCTTACTCCTACGAGCACAGCTCGTATCCTAAAACAACTATGGTATCAAATCGATACCATCAAACAATACATAAAACATTCAAGGTATCAAACGATCCCTTGAAACAAAACTTCAAACAACTGGAGTATCAAATGATACTTCCGAAACATAATGAGGGAGAGGCACAACCTCGTATCCGAAACCAAACATAAAACAAACTAGGTATCAAACGATACCTCCTGCATAACAAGGCTACAGCCACAAGGCTTGTATCCTGAAACCAAACTAATCCCAAAGGAAATCCATCAGTAACCTTAGTACCTGTACCGGTTCCAGTAATCCACTCAAAGCACGCTCTGGAAGCACTACTCCTACCCTGGAGCAGGCCTTGCCTTTACTAAGCTCCCTTCAAGTTTACCATGCCATTTGGTGTATTATAGTCTTTAAGTACTCAATTCTAGAAGTATACTACTTGTATTTTATTACCATGTAGATGTAGTACAACATCTTCTTTGTTTATATTTTTTTTGATTTATATTATTTATAACTCTCATGATGTTTATTAATTGTATTTCCTACAGACTATATCATGACTTTGCAAGTAATGACTTGAAGATTACTTTAAAGATCAAAGAATATGACTTAAACAAGTCACAACTTTACTGCTTACACTATTACTTATTTTTTTCAGGAGTAGAGCTTTATTCAATATCCTAGAACCTGTGTCTTATACTCTGGGAATACTGGAAATGGCGCTAGAGCAGTGAAATAAAGTATGGGTCAACAAGCGAGCGAGAGTAAACCACTATAGGAAACTCTTCCCCTTGTAAATGCAAAAACTTTGATAGCAACAATGTACTCAGCGAACTGATCATTAGGATCTAACCCTAGCGGGCAATTTTCTTTGTGGATTTCACTCGCCTATTGTAATCAACTTTGAGTGGCTGCTCTAGCACCATTTCCAGATTATACGGTATTTGAGTTCCTACAGTACTGAAAACAAAACAACCAGGTAAGTGTATATACTCTGCTGAATGAGAGAGGTACTTGTATGATATGGCAATCAACTGTCACTATCAAGAATTCTCAACCAGAAAAGAAAATCACAGAATCCCAATCAATTCAAATTCACTAAGGGCCTGTTTGGATGAAATGATTCCGTTCTGTTGACACATACAAATGACCATTTCCTTCTGTTTCCAAAAGGTGTAAGGAAAATGACTATTTGGTACAAATGGTAGCAACCATTCCGTTTCTTAGCAGTGACAACAAGATGGTTGCTATGTAAACATATCATCAAAAATTTTGCCATGTAAAATAATTACCTTCTATCTTATAAATCAGTTTTAACAATCACTGATTCCTATCAACCTCCATTTTAACTAATCTAATTGCTAGTATGATACTAGTAAAATTCCTTTAAGTAACATGGCTAGTGTGAAAATTTTTCATGGAGCAACAAGAAATGTTTGACCCTTGGCGACAACCATTTCCACTAATCAAACTATTTCGCAACCGAATGGCTACCACTTCTTCCTTTTTTGCCAAACAGGCCCTACGCTACTTCGCGAACCTCTTATCAAGAGCCTACCCAGAAAAATCCCACCTCAAGGTAGCCCAACCTTGCAGGTTGTCAGACTAACTAGGTACAGAACAAATTATCCCTCCTCGATCCACAGTCCAACAGTTCCCCTGCTCTGCTGTGTTCCCTTCGTCGTGATCCTCGCTATCGTGGTCCCTGGTGGTGGGGGAAAATCGCGAGAGAAGTCAAAGATTGTAACTACCGAAGCTCCCCCCTGTCTGCCAAGACTAGGCAACAGCCACCCCTGCAGAAACGTGACGCCCCCCCAAGCCAAGATGATGAAGTGCTACAAGTACTATCATATCTCGACTGTCTAAGTTATTTACAGATAAGCAAAAAAACTGCAAGTTAGGAAAACCAAATTTCATCCGTAATACCGGTAGTACCCTCAGCGATGAGTGTCATTTTTTATTGGCACTAACTTTCGGTAGGAATCAAGGACAATATTTGCCAAGCCTCGCTGTGCCGCTTTGCTGGGCCCTCACCGGCCATGTCGAAAGTCAGGTTGAACAAGTGCGCATGATTCCCCAAGGCGGGAAAATAATTTGATACGGGTACTCGGGTACGGGTACGAGTACTCGAGTAGACTTACCATCCGAACCGGCGAAACCAATGTGGCAGGGAATGGGTTGTCCCATCTCCCACCCCCCACCAACTCTCTTGATCACCTTACCGTACTATTTCAGCGTCTCACCTATCCTTCCGGAGAACGAGTTTCAACAACAATGCCAATAGCTCCACGAGATGAATCCGATAGAATGTTAAAAATCCGCCATTCCGATAAAATAGCCACTGTGGCAATTACACAACGGTTATATAAAAATGTATGGAATAACTGCAACAGATCGGTAGCGGATAGGAACCCCCCCGCTATTCTGGAATGGCCGTCTCCTCGAACTTTGTAAGCGGCCGTGTGGTGGGGCGGGCGACTAGCGTCTCACGAACGAGTTTACACGTTAGGGTGAAAGCAGTGATGGAACCACCAATCCTGCCTTATTCTGTTATGGGGATCTCGGCAATGGGGGGACTTCCGCGCTACGTGTATATTAGGTAAAGATTGGGGCTGCCCTCAGAGAGTATGGGCAAGGCTAATCAGTAGCACTTACAGTTCCTTTGTGGCAGATATACTCTGCGATTAGAGAGATACGGGCGATATGGCTATCGCATGCGTGTACTAGTACTACAGCTTTCATACTCATCATAAACAATTCGCGACGGGGTTACTCAGAACACTATTAAAGCAGCAGGCCGTCAGCGCATCGGAGCCAATCCCAGTGAAGCACCGGAGGCGTTTGAGAATTCGAAGGGAGAAGAGGTTGGTGGTCGCAGACTCCTCCTTCCTGATATCCCCAGGAGCTCGTCAAGCCTTCGTCATGTCTACGGAGGGTATTTATCTACACGGATGCCCTAGATGAGCTTCCTGCGAAACACCACCTAGAGCTTTGGGAATCTTTGCAGCAGATTGTGCGGAGGTGCCTAAAAACTTGGTTATTCCTTACTGGGAGGCTTCACATACGCAACGAAGTATGGAAACACGTTTCCGGAATTCCTGAGATTTTGCTAATCAGTCCCAGGGAGCATGACATTGGGTTATGCCTTAGGATGCAATGGACGGGGGATCCGAAGCCGATATTCTATGGATTATCCCGGAGGTGGCCCCGGGGACGTATGCGGTTTCACGATGTATTAACTTCTAGATGTAGAGCTAATGGTGGTCACTAGACTCCCCCTGTTGCTCACAATATGAACGCGGTCTTTGCAGAGACGACCATTCACTAGAGGAGGCAGGTACTTTACAAGATCACTATGGTCCTTGGTTTATAGAAAGCGTGCGACAAGATATTAAATCGGATAGGATAGTATGGTGGAAAAAAATATAAGCTTGGAATGCGAGTGGCCATGCGGACTTCGTTCACTGAGCCGTCTCCGAGATCGGAGGAGTAGCGCCATGCACTTGGAGTATGATTAGGGGCGGAAGATCTTAACTTCAACAATGTACTGCACCGTTGGGGAGGAAGATATAGTGACTGGCAGGACAGAAGTCTTGGTGATTGCGGAATACCGGCGGATAATGGTATTGCAATGGTAGAAAAATGAAGAAATGAAAAATGAAATGTTACTTTAGTAGTAGAGAAACAAGAACACATTTAGTACTCCGTATAATATCATACCTGGTTTTTCTCTGTGGGGTCGTACTCCTCTGTTGGCCTTTACTGACCAAGCATTCACCTCGACTTATATCTGGCGACCGTGCCGTCCCTGACACCCCAGACGCAGTAAACAACCAAAAATAGGATAGAGGGGTAGTAAAGTTACTATTAGGGTTAGAAAGAGTCAACCCCGACAGTCCAAATTAACCCAGCGGAGTGCCGCTCTCGCGGGCTGCCGGAGTGGCGATCAAGAGAGCAGTCAAGCTATTGCTCGGGCGGGGGGATATCAACCCCGACACTCTAGGCACAGTTCTTGATCAAATACCACTCTTGTGGGCTGCCGGGGGTGACCATAAGGGGGTGAAGCCACTGCCGGGGGAGAAGATGTCAACCCCAAAAGTTCGAGTAAATCCAGCCTAACACCGCTCATGCTTGCCGCCGCAAACCGGCGCTCTCGAATCGCACAGCTGCTACATCCCCGACATTCCCGACGCATCCGGTAATTGGGTCCCCGCTTGCTCCCCCGGAGCCTATGATCTCATCTCACAGAATCCGTCGTCTTCTAGTATTATCACCAGTGCTGGATGAATAAGCTTAATCAGGGGTGGCCTGCGATGAGGATTTATTTTTGCTTTCAGCCCCCCTTCTGGCGTGTTCAAAGATTAAGTTAGCAGTTTTTTTTGAGTAAGTTAACCTCTCTCCTGCTCCTAGGCAATCTCATTCTTTTGCTCAATGATGGAACAGGTTTAGGTTTTGGTAGAGGATATATCTTGAGATTCATTTTAGGACGGGGGGTGCTTTAGCCCCACACGATAATTCCTTTTCTCCTCACTCTTGTTCAAACATAGCGGAGTGTGTGGGGTGCTTGGATACACCGACTGTCGACGCACTCGGGGGTGGATGGAAGAGATTGATATTTTGTGGATTGGAGGCACAGGTGGGGATGGCCGCGTCAGATAGTGAAAGGCCGCTTGAAATAGAACGGCACGATTCCAGAGAACGACCGACTTCCTTCCCGGACAATCTTGTGTCCTGCATTCCTAAATTATACATATGATCCTCCCTCCAATTCCTGAATGTACGATTCTCATGCGCTGCTACAAACAAGAGGTATTGGAGATATGGCTAGCAGAAACAGAGGATGAAAATGAGAAAATGTATACTTGGCGGGGGCTGTTGGAAATGATGCTGCTCGCCATACTCTCCCGATACCTCCTTTGTTGTTTAGATAGCCGTCGGGGAACGCACTTGTTTGACTTCGGAAATGCGCTGAGGATCCAGGCATATATTTCGGCTTCGGACGTGTCTGGAAAGAATTTTACATCCAGAAATGCGCGATAGTTTTTGGATAGTGGAGCTTTCGGGAAAGCCGGGAGAAAAGCCTGGAGAAAAGCGGAAGCACGGTAAGACCAGCGTGAGAAAGCTGGAAACCCAGCGGCAGTGGGATAGCTTGTTTTCCTTTTTTGTCAGCCCGGGAGTGGTGATGGGGGAGGGGACTCACATGGAGCAGCACTATGGCTCATCGATGGATATGATGTCTTTGTGATTGATATATACTTCTGTGATCGCCCTTAGTTAGTTGGTTAGTTAGTCAGTCGATGGAGTCGTCGTTGAGCGTGAGCTTGAGTTGTTAGTGAAAAGGCTTCTGTGAGATCGCTTTCGTTGTGAGTTGCTTGGCGTTTTTCGTTTCGTTTCACCGCTCGTCACTCGCCTTGTATCGTTTGGCTGTCGAAGTCTAAAAGGGGCTACAACGCCGAAGCATGGTTATGTGCAGGAGCGTTGCTACAGCAGAGGTATCAGAGAGGCTTTCCCTGGAAAGTGTTGAACTCGAGAAAGTGCGTTTTTTAACTCACCCTCTCTCCCTCCAAGTCGATGGGAGTGAGGACTACGAAATACCCGTTTAAGGGTTAGCCATAGATTTTCTAAAAGGGATTGGCAGATTAGAAGGGTGGAGCGGGGGTTTTTTAAACACTATTCGGTTATGCACAGCGGATCCGGGTTTCCAATTTGCCTGAAACGACGAAGCTTTTTATTTGTGCCGAACAATAGCAAGAGAAGATAGTTACGAAGGGACTAGAAAGAAAGATAAAATATGAAATCGTATACGAAAACGAATGACTCTGATGATGAACAGATGACAGGATGAACAGAACGTAAAAATGCAATGAGGAACTAACAACTAACAAAGGGAAGAACATGATCTCTTATATCCTTCTCGTAACAAAACCTTTCCTCCATGGCATGCTTCCTGCGCATGCCATATCCTGCTCCGGTTTTCTCCCACGGAGTCAACCTTTCTGCCTATTCAATGGAGTCATATCCTCGGTGAAAACACATTCACCGAGGATGTAGTTAACTGGCCAGCCGAGGATCGAGTGTATAACCGCGGATGCCCTTGAGATTCCGCTATTGCAAGTGTTTGTGTTTCGGTCTTGGTTGATGTGTGTTTGATCGTGTCGCACTAAGTAAGTAGGGTTGTGGTCGGTGTTTTGATATGAAGCTAATGGTTGTTAAACAGTCTTCAAACGATGGCGTGTAACAGGTTGTTGTGTTCGAGCCCAAGGCGCATGGGAATATATGCATGTGGTGAGCAGCCAATTTCCAACAGGGTTGACTTGGAGGTTGGCAATCGGGAACTACCGTAGAAGGGTAAGATAATGGTGATACTCTGCCCTGCAACAGCTCTTAGAGACCTCTTGATTCCCTTTGCAGTGAACCCATCAGCTAGATCTTATAAAACAAAAGGACGCCGCAATTCATCCTAACACTATATTACCTTCAACTGGCCCCCGGCCTACCTCCATCCTGACGGGGATACACCCCTTTATATCCAGCTAAGATGCAGAATCCAGCATCATGGGATATCACTCGTCGGTTCGAAGTTCGCTCAGCAAGCTTACTTTTCTTCTTGTTTTAAAATCCGTGGTATGATTTTAGGTACATGACAGGTACTGTGGGGCTGAAACTGGGCCTGCTTATTTCTTTCTAAATTGTTTCCTGTACTTTTACTTTTTTCTATAGCGGGCAGCTTAGATAGCTAGTTAGTTCGACCGGTGCAGTGGGCAAGTGATTCCTAAGGAGGGGCAAGGATCGTGGGTTGAAAAGGAAAAGGAGAGGCAACGGAGACAAAACAAGAGAGGAACACACGACACACGCGAGAGGAAAAAACGACATGTTCATAGACGACTCCGATCTCGTGTTTGATCGATAGTTTTATTTCTTTCTTTAGGGGTTCTTTTATCATCGTCATTGTTTTCTTTAACTCTACCTACTGTGCGAGCGGCGATTGCCCACATCGGTACTGTTTCGTTTCCTGATAGTGATATCATTTCCACGTTCAACTCGTTTGGTTCTTTTCTTTGCTTTAGGGTTAGTATTGCTCACCGGAGAATACTATCTGCCTGGACCAAAGTCATCGTTTCAGTACTTCCCTAGGATAGAACCGCTGCAATGGCAAATAAAAACTCAAAGTAAAACAAAAACAAAGGAAATTACCTTGTATGTAGAGTAGGAGGCACAAGTGAGGGAGGTTAAGTAGAAAACATATTTGCACATACCGAGCCCAATCCCGTACAACCAATGGTTGACCCGAACCAATTGTAGACAGAGCTCATTTTAACCCAAAGACATTACCCAAGTGGGTAGCCGTACCTCTACACATATCCGGTGTATTATACCCTTAATACAAAGTATTTACCATTGACATGTCTTTGCCCTGCGTCTCCAACACCCCGGATCACACATTTGTCCGAAAATTTTCAGCCCCCACATCCTGAGCGAGGCGTTCCCTCGGCTTTTCTAAGTATGATACAACAATAGGGATAAGATTCACTGAGAACGAGTATAAAAAGTAGTTATCCCTTGAGCAATGAATGTGCTAGAGGCTGAGGGATGCGATTGGCCCTCCTTGTATTAACTTGGTTCTAAAGCCGGTGGATATTAGAGAACTTGACAGTGTCCGGCCATGAGCAGTCTCGGGGAGTGAATTCTTGGCCCGCATAAGGAAGCCAGGAGAATGCGCTATGTTTGCTACAGGAGCTGTTGTGTGCTGGGTTTGCAACTGATTGTTATATAGGGAGACGGCTTTTCTCTGTCTTGGAAAAAAAAATTGTAGATTTAGTTCACTGCTGGGGAATCCATCCTGGAGGACCGGAGAAGTGACAGGATTAGTTCCAGAGAATTGCCGAGGGTTATCAGAGCACAGATAGTTCAGCAACCAGGATTAGTTGGAATTTCCCCTACGCTTCGAGTTCTTTCCTGTCTTTCCTTGTAGCATTGAGCTGGGTTGGGGAGTTGCATTGAATTAAATTGATTGTGGTATATGGGTTTTTTTTTCATCTGGAGGGATTTGCTAATGCGCAGTTGGTGGCGGATTTCAAGAGATTTACGGGACTGGAAACAAAAAGCCCAGGGCTGATAGGTCTACCCCGTGGGACGCACGAACCATTTCCGTGAGCGCTGCAACCATCGAATTCGGTGTCAAAATCTGCCGGAAAGATATATATAGAGGGGGAGAGAAATGTTGGTGGATGCTGAGGGCACTGTCGGCCCTGTAGCGCACTTTGGGCATGTAGGGATTATGGTAACGAGATGTGTGTCATTATAAACGAACACTCCTACTAATACCACCCCCCGGGAATGCTGTACAAAGAGAATCTCAAGGAAAATGGAGGAGGGAAAAGAACCAAAAGGGTAGTACTAGTACAGACAAGAAAAGATGATAGAACACCCGGAACCTAACCAAAACTGAAATACCAATTGCCTCAAAGGGCTGTAGATGGTGTGAGATTAGTTCACGAGAATCCCCATACCTGCGGTGCTCTATCAAGGCGAAAAATAGGAAAATAGGAAAAGAGGAAAATAAACAAAACAAGCAGGAATAAAATCAAAAGGAAAAAAGGAAAGTCTAAGCTAGCCCCAAAAGCAGATATAATAACCAGTAGGCCTAAGTACAAGTACGATCGATTGGGGGTATCCAACGTTTCAGAATTAGAGTTTCTAGCGTCCGATAATAACTTCATCACACCCTCCCGCCGCATCCTAGTAGCGTATGACAAGGGTGTCCGGCCATTGAGATCCTGTGAGTTGGGATTGACGTCCTCGCGGCCAAGAAGCGCCTTCACTACACCCTCATGCCCTCTGAAGGCAGCAAATGATAGAGGTGTTCGGCCGTGGGCATCCGGCGAATTGGGATTGACACTATCGGATTCTAGAAGCAGCTCCACTACACCTGGGGCCCCGGTAATGGCGGCGTATGATAGCGGTGTCAGACCATTGCCATCAGATGAATTGGGATTGCAATCCCCGCGCCTGAGAAGCACCTTCACTATACCTCCATGTCCTCTCGAGGCAGCAAATGAAAGGGGTGTTCGGCCGCTGCTATCTGGTGAATCGAGATTGACACAGTTGGTTTTCACAAGTAGTTTCACCGCACCCGAAGCCCCCAAAATGGCAGCATATGAGAGTGGTGTCAGGTTATTGCCATCTGACGAATTGGGATTGACATCCTCCCGTCGTAGAAGCAACTTCACTACATTCTCATGTCCCCCTGAGGCAGCAAAGGACAGGGGTGTTCGGCCACTATTATCTGGTAAATCGGGATTGACGCCCCAGCGCCCCAAATACAACTGCATCAGATCCTCTCGCCCCCACTGGGCAGCATATGATAGGGGTGTTTGGCCATCGCTGTCAAATGAATTGGGATCGATATTCGGGCTTTCCACAAGTAGCTTCACCACACCACCATACCCCCCTGCGGCAGCATGTGACAGCAGCGGTCGGCCAACCTTATCTAGTGAATTGGGATTGACATCTCCGTGCCCCAGAAGCAGCTCCACTACACCTTCGGATCCTCTGGATACAGCATACGATAGGGGTGTTTGGTGATTATTATCCGGTAAATCAGGACTAATATCCTTGTGCTCAAGAAAGAGCTTCACTACACCCTCATGTCCTCTCGAGGCAGCATAAGACAAGGGTGTTCGGCCATTGTTATCCGGTAAATTGGGATTCATACTGTGTTCTAGAAACCGCTTCACAAGATCCTCTCGCCCCCACTGGGCAGCATACGATAGGGGTGTTAGGCCATCGCTATCCGCCGAATTAGGATCGATACCCGGGCTTCCCACAAGTAGCTTCACCACACCTCCATGTCCTCCCGCGGCAGCATATGATAGTGGGTGTTGGCCATTGAGATCCAATGAATTGGGATTGACACCCCCGCGTCCTAGAAGTAGCTCCACTACACCTTCATGTCCTATCGAGGCTGCATAAGATAGGGGTGTTCGGTCATTGTTATCTGGTAAATCGGGATCGACATCCCCATGTTCTAAAAACATCCTCACTAGATCCTCCCGCCCCCACTTGGCGGCATACGATACGGGTGTTAGGCCATTGGGACCCGATGAGTTAGGATCGATGATTGGGCTTTCCACAAGTAGCTTCACTACACCTCCATGTCCTCCCGCGGTAGCATATGATAGTGGGAATTGGCCATCGCGATCCAATGAATTGGGGTTGGCGCCCCCACGTCCTAGAAGCAGCTCCACCACACCTTCGTGTCCTGTCGCGGCGGCATAGGATAGGGGTGTTCGGTCATTGCTATCCGGTAAATCGGAATTGACATAGCTATATTCTAAAAAACGATTCACTAGGTCCTCTCGCCCCCACTGGGCAGCATACGATAGGGGTGTTAGGCCATTGCTACCCGGTGAATTGGGATCGATATCCGGGCTCTCCACAAGCAACTTCACGACACCTTCATACCCCCCCGCGCCCGCATATGATAGTGGGGGTCGACCATTGTTATCTAGTGAATTGGGGTCGACATCCCCGTGCCCCAGAACTAGTTTCACTACACCTTCATGACCCCCTGAGGCAGCATATGATAGCGGCGTTCGGCCTCTCCAATCCGATGAACAGAGATTGATGTCTCGGCATCCTAGGAGCAGTTTCACTACACCCTCATGCCCATTCTCAGCGGCCCGCGAGAGCGCTGTTCGACCGGATTTGCCTGAGCTATTGGGGTTGGCACCTTTCTGCCCTAATAGTAGCTTCACTATTCCCTCATGACCATTCTCAGCAGCCCACAAGAGCGGTGTTCGACCGGATTTACTTAAGCGATTGGGGTTGACACCTTTCCGCTCTAATAGTAGCTTCACTATTCCCTCATGGCCATTATCGGCAGCCCACGAGAACAGTGATTGGCCATATTTCGTGTCTGGGATGTCGGGACTGATATCTTTCCGCCCTAATAGTAGCCTCACTATTCCCTCATGACCATTCTCAACAGCCCACCAGAGCGGTGTTCGACCGTATCTACTTGAGCGATTGGGGTTGACATCTTTCCGCCCTAATAGTAGCTTCACTATTCCCTCATGGCCATTCTCGGCAGCCAACGAGAACGGTGATTGGCCATATTTCGTGTCTGGGGTGTCGGGACTGATATCTTTCCGCCCTAATAGTAGCCTCGCTATTCCCTCATAGCCATTCCTAGCAGCCCATGAAAGCGGTGTTCGACCGGATTTGTTTGAGCTATTAGGGTTGACATCTTCCTGCCCCAGCAGCAGCCTCACTATCCCCTCATACCCATTCTCGGCAGCCCACGAGAGCGGTGTTCGACCAGATTTGTTTGAGCTATTAGGGTTGACATCTTCCTGCCTTAACAGTAGCTTCACTATTCCCTCATGGCCGTTCTCGGCAGCCCACGAGAGCGGCGATTGGCCATACATTGTGTCTGGGGTGTCGGGGTTGACATCTTTCCGCCCCAATAGTAGCCTCACTATTCCCTCGTAGCCATTCCTGGAAGCCCACGAGAGCGGTGTTCGACCAGATTTGTTTGAGCTATTAGGGTTGACATCTTCCTGCCTTAACAGTAGCTTCACTATTCCCTCATACCCATTCTCGGCAGCCCACAAGAGCCGTGATTGGCCATACGTTGTGTCTTGGGCGTCGGGGGTAACATCTTTCCGCCGCAATAGTAGCTTCATAATTCCTTCATGGCCATTCTCGACAGCCCACGAGAGTGCGGTTCTGTCATAATTCGCGTCCTTCTGATCAGGCTGAATTTCTTTTGTTTGCAAGAGCAATCTCACTACCTCTTCATGCCCGTACCTTGCAGCCCATATGAGTGGCGTTACACCCGCACCATCCGTTTCGTTCACATCCCATCTGTTCATCTCTATCAAGGTATTTGCTACTTCGGCGATGCCCAAGTATGAGATACAGTGCAGTGCGGAAAATGGCTTATCGCCAGGGTCACAGTCAAGGGGTAGCCCCCCATTGATCGACTTCCAAAGGAGTTTGGCAGATATGTGACTATCGAACTGCTCAAGGAGCTGGAATGCGAATTCTCCCGCACGACCTGAGGGCTCCATTCGCATATGGGTTCCCCAATATAGAGAAGAATATTCAAAGAAGGGTGTACCTCGCGGGTCAAGGAATGGGCCAACTGAAAGATCCTTGACGTGCTGGAAGTTGAGATACGTCAAGCAGGTTTCGGCCATCGTCGAGTGAGCTCTATTAAGGAAGTCGGGATGTGTGCAAAGATACTCTTGGAGAGTAGGGTTAATCAACCTAATAGTCGAGGTATCCCGGTCTATGGTAGCAAGTCCTTGGCAACAGCCTACCAAGGTCAATATTGCAGGTATATCATCACTATCGAGATGATTTGACCCTATCCGGATTGCTACGGCGTGACATATCTCATCCACCTGCAAAGGCCGCCTTGAATAGGAAATCCACATCAGGGCGGCCATCCCGAGTCTTGCTTTCTTCCGACCCTGAGCCTTTATCCTCCTCAGCGTTGCCTCGTACGCGCCCCCCAAGTTTAAGCCATTCTTCATTTCTCTGAGCCTTTGTCTCCTTCGATGTATAGTCGTCTCTTGTAGAATCGTCTCGATACTTAGGAAGACAAGCAGGAATCTAAATACAAGATCGTTCAGCACATAGGTTTAGGTATTTTTTAGAAGTGTCCCCTTCCTACTCACGCTTTGGTCACTGTTTCGGGGATATTCCGAATAATTTCCTCTTCTAAACTCTCATCCATCTCGTCCGGCATCGTGTCCTCTCTCAGCATAGCTCGGAGGAATCTGGTGATATCATTCTTGATGGGTGTTATAGATCTAGTCGCTGCCCTCCCCCTAAGATGCTTCTCAACCTCACCCAGGACATGCGGTCTCCCTGTCATGAATAGCCGAGCGCCGGGGGACTTCTGGAGAATTTGGTTGAGTGAATCGAGCAGGCTCTCTCGATGTCCTGACGGACACTCGTCCAGGGCGTCAATGCATATAAATGTGTATCGTGAGGACGAGATATCCTGCAAGAACTCTGCAATTTTCGAGAGCGGTAGCCTCTGGCCACCAATGACCCCCTCTCGGTCTCGGAAAGCGCTGACTATTCCCTCCGGAACTTCTTCAAGTCCAGCAACAACCTGTTTCAGCACCGAACCCAGAGCAGCGCCCGGGGATTGCTCCTCTTGGGCGGCGAAGTCGAAGTAGAAGCACGCAACGACAGCGTTTTCCTCCACGGCCTGTTTACATAAAGTGTCCATCACCAGGGAGCTAACATTCCGGCTTATTAGCAATATCTTTCTTCCCTCGAGTAGCTTCCCTCTCACCTAATGTGGGTCTTGCCAACTCCTGGATCTCCATAGCAAAACAAGGCTGCCCCACCAGATCTGTCGCCATGGATACTACCAAACCAATTCCGATATTCTTCGCTCTGTAAGAGCCAGTCTCCCACCTCGTCGACTCTGCGGGTTTGGATTTCGTGGTGCCGTCTCTGGGGTTCGAGTGGCGATAGCCAAGCCAAAATTTCTGACCTCTCGTCAGCCGCAGCAGGGTGGCCTCGCACATTGTTAAAAGAAGTGATATTGAAAGGATTATCGTCGGTGATGCGCTGTCTAGACATTTTGTATTTTTCGCGGTTTTGAGGGCTGTAGAGAGGATAGGTTTTCGGGAAATTTTGTGCGGTGGATTCTGTTGAAGTAAGTTAATTCCTAGAGTGCGAAGAAATGCTGGTGTAATCGCGACACCAAAGCCCCGTGGGTAAACGCCAACCAGTAGTCCGATCAATCCACCTGATCCTGGCACTAGTACTCGAGCAGATTGTCTGAGAAACCAACCTGCGGGTAATTGGAGCCTATCATATGCTCAAACCCCAAGCGGCTGATGAGGGAATGGACAGCATTGAAGTGCCATATCGTTCTGTGCTCTATGTGGCATCAAGAGTTATCACTTCCCAGCGAGCACCGGCAGGCGAAACCAGTACTGCACAAGTATCCTATTTCGCGCCTCAAGTCGAATTATTGTATCACGTTCAGAGCTGAAAACCGTAACTCTACGCGTGCTGTCGAACAAGATCTCTGCCCTAGTTCACTAGCTTCAACCGTTGCCTCTCCTTAGGTTTGGGACCTTGCTTTATAAATACGAGTACCGCCAATACTTGACCAGGGACTTCCACCTCAGTTCATAGGGCCACTCGGCAGAGGCCCTCGTGAGATGGAGATTGGCTTTGGCGGAGATTATGCTAGCTTGAGGGGGGGCATTTCGCAAGCAAGGAGAAATTCCACTCCACGAACACTTTTCACTCTATAAATGGTTATTTCATGCCCGCATTGTGTTGCTTCTCTAAGCGATGGTTTTGTTTATCCGGTAGAAGGAATCACAGTACTCGAGTATTAGTTCCCGCAAGGAATACCCCGCAAGGAATGGGTACTCGAGTAACCACAACCTCGGCACGAGTAGCTTCCGTTATGCGGCGAATATAACTATTACAAGTAGGTTGTGGAGCAACCATTCGATTCGTATGGTTGAGCTTCCTTATCGCCCATGTTACGGCCTTTACCACCCCTTGTTCAGCCTTCGGGCTTTGCTCATGAATATAATGGTAAGGAGTTCTGTGCACGGTCGCACACAGATATTCCAGACAGCCAAAATGCAAAGAGCTAACCACCACAGCGGGGGATCCATGACGACAGGTCAGGTTTTGTCATACGATAGAGGAATTCAGAGCCCGTAGAAATTCAAACAGAGCAGAGCTGTCATGAGGCGAGATAGTGGGGGGGGCGGGGTCCCGGTAATTTGGACGAGAAAAGGCGTTCGGCTGCTATACAAGAGTTTTGGATATCTGGGGCGCAAGGGGGGTATTGCAGCACATAAGTTAATATTCGGTACCATAAAACCTTTGTTTGGTCACCTAGCTACTGATTCTCATCCCAGGTATTTGGCTGGCCCATTAGACTGGGGGTTTCTTGGGAAAGCAAACTTCCCTAATAAATTGGAACATATGCCATGTGCAAGTAGCGGGTTTGTGACACCCTGTGAACCTCCATTCTAGCTTAGCGCTAGCCCAAACACAATACCAAGACCTTCAAATAAAAGGGAATTTCTGTGCTCTAGGCAAGAGATATTCCCTGTATGGCATCATAGTGATTAGTTTTTGTTGTACGGTACTCGAGTAGTGATTTATCCCTGTGTCCCAACTGGTTGAGGCTGAGGGCACTCTCGCAGATGAGAGCAGTCGCGATTCGAATTTAGTCTAACCGGGTGAGCACGCAGCCAGGCAGCACCCTCATCGATGTGTGGCATTTTTTATTGGCGCCAACTTTCGGTGCGAATCAAGGGAAAATATTTGCCATGCCTCGCCGGAAGTGCTGCTTCGCTAGGCACCTACTGGTCAAGCCGAAAGCCATGTTGAACAAGTGCGCATGATTTTTCAGGGCGGGGAAATAATTGGATAGAGCTATGATACCCTCCAATAGCGATGTGGTAAGTGGTGGGCTATCCCACCTCCCATCCCCACCAACTCTGTTGATCACCTTCCCTTACTCCAATGCCCCACCGTCCTTCCGGAGAACGAATTTCAACAACAAAGCCTAGTTATACGAGATGAATCCGAAAGCATGTTAAAATCCTCCATTCCGATAAATAGCCAATTTGGCAATTGGACAACGGTTAGAATTTGCCATTAAGTCCTAGGAAGCATGACATTGGGTTATATTTTGGTCTTAGTTGAACAGGAACCCGGAGCTCAATGCAATGGACGGGAATTGGAAGCTGATATTCTAAGAATTATCCGCGAGGTATGCATTTTCACGATGTATTGACTTCTAGAAGTAGAGCTAGTGGTGGCCACTAGACTCCCCCCTGCTGCTCCCAATATAAACGCAGTCCTCGCAGAGAGGACCATTCACTAGAGGAGGCAGGCACTTTATAGAATGACCAATGCTCTTGGTTTATAGAAGGGTACGACAAGATATGGAATCGGGTAGAATGGGGGGTGTAAGAATATATAAGCTTGGAATACCAACGCTCCGCGCATTTCTTACTCTGGGCACCTTGCAATCAGAGGAGTTACGCCATGCACTTGGGGCCGAATTAGGGGCGGAAGACTTCAATTTCAACAAATGTACTGTACTATTGGAGGGTGAGATAGTGACTAGATATCTTGACGATTGCGGAATACTGAGACACGTCGGTGCGCCGAATGGGTATTTAGCAAAAGGCGGATAATAGTATTGCAATGGTAGAAAAAAAGAGATGAACTAAACACGAAATATTACTATGGTAGTAGGGAAGCAAGAATACATTTAGAACTCTGTATCGTACCGGTACCTGGTTTTTCTCTATACTATTCTCGCTTAGCCTTTGCTAACCAAGTTTTCACAACAACTTATGCCTAGTGACTGCGCCAGCCCCGATACCCCAGACGCAGTGTATGGCCAAATACTGCTCCCGTGGACTACCGAGAATGGGATGGAGGAGTAGCGAAGCTGCTGTTGGGGTAGGAAAAGTCAACCCCGATAATTCGAATTGATTCTACCGAATGACGCTCTCGCAGGCTGCGGAGTGGCGATCAAGGAGCAGTGAAGCTATTTCTGGAGCCGGAGGATGTCAACCCCGACATTCTAGACAGTGCTTAACCAAATACAACTCGTGCGGGCTGCCAGGGGTGGTCATAAGGGAGCGAAGCCACTACGGGGTGAGAAGATGTCAGCCCCGAGTCGAGTAAATCCAGCCTAAAACCGCCAGTTAAATGCTGCCGCAAACCGACTCTTTGGAATCGTACAGCTGCTACATGCCCGACATTCCCCACATATCTAGTAATTAGGTCCCCGCTTGCTTTCCCGGAGTCTGAGATCCCGTCTCATGGAAATTGTTGTTTTTTAGTATCAGCAGTGGTGGATGAATATGGGTTTTGTCCCGGGTGGTCTGCGATGTTTATTAGCCTTTGCTTTAGGTCCACCTAGAGTTTTTAGGGATTAAGCCGGATGTTTGTTGGGTAAGCTAACCTTTCTCCTGCTCCGAGGCAATCTCATTCTTTTACCCAATTCTCCAAAGCCAAATAAGTCCATTCTAACTTTAAATTATGTAGATCAAGCCAAAGAAATTACAGAGAAACCGTAAGGAAATAACTACAAAAATAATATCCCGAACCATTCTATGCCGCGTGTTGTCTGGGAGGTGTTCCACTACCGGAGGCTTTGGTGAGGGTTTTCGCTGCCCTTGCCGCTAGAGATCGGAGCCACCGATGAATCCCAGGGTGGCAATGAGGGCGCCAGAGCCCCAAGTTGGGGCGGGGGGTGGGAAAAAAGAACGCGGGGTGTAGGACGGAGGAGGCTTGGTGATCTCGTAATAACGCGGTAGCAGATGGTGGTATATATATCGGTGGTCCACGGAACCCCGCGTGTGTAAGCTATGACCCCACTATCGTGATGGCCTGGCAACCGGCAATACATTAATCCGCCAGCCCCCCGAACCCCAACAGCCCAATCCGTCCCCATAGCCGATGGTTTGCCCAATTAGCAATGGGTTCTCCAAACCCGCCATTCAATTATGGAATATATTTAGGTTTTAGTAGAGGATATATCTTAGGATCTATTTTTGGGCAGAGCGTGTTTTGGGCCCATATGATAATTCCTTTCCTTCTCCCTCTTGCTCAAACGCAGCGGAATGTGTGGTATACTTGGATACATTGATTGCTGACCTACTTGGGGATGAATGGAAGAGATTGATATCTTGTGGATTGGAGAGATAGGTGGGGGTGGCAGGGTCAGATAATGAAAAGCCGTTGAAATAGGATGGCACAATTCCTGAGAACAACCGGTTTCCTTCCCGAACCATCTTGTGTCTTGCCTTTCTGAATTATACACATGACCCGTCTTCTAATTCTTGAATGCACGATTCTCATATGCTACTATAAATAGCGGGCACTGGAGATATGGCTAGCACAAACAGAGGATGAAAACAATAAAATGCATACTTGGCGGGGGCTACAACGCCCAAGAATGGTTGGGTGTAAAAGGGTTGCTTTCGCTGGAAAGTGTTAAGCTCGAAAACACTCTTTTATCTCACCGTCTCTCACTCCAAGTCGATGGGAGTGAGGACTACAAAATACCCGTTCAAGGGCTAGCCATAGATTTTCTATCATAAAAAGGGATAGGCAGATTACTCGCGCTGAGAATAAGTTCTGAGACAACGGGCGCAACCACAGCCCCCTCCAAATTCAACAATGACTATAATGGCAAATGCCTCGAGATTATAGTCCCTCCCAAATATTCGGCAGGATCTTTCATTTTGACTGTTATTTCGGCTTACGCGATTGTGGTAGTACGATGGTTGGGGGTTGTGGGGAATTGTAGTTGTCTCAGGACTTATTCTCGCCCCGAGTACCCTAGAAAGGGCGGAATCTATCATCATGGGATATCACTCGTCGCCTCGAAGCTCCTAATGTCAAGAAGTGGACGTTTTTTTGTGCAGCGGAAAATTGTTGATTAAGTGTTCTAGCTAGCTAAGCAAAACATGAACAGTATAAGTATCCTATCGTGATGACGCAACCCATGATGTGGAATACACACTTCCGCGCACGCTCCCATATACGCAATAGTGAGTAGGAGGTCTCAAGCAAATCTCTCATGCTTTCGCCAGGAGGACCATTTCTCAACACTTACAACATGTTTACTTTTCTTTTCTTTGTTAAATCTCTGGTATGATTATAGGTGTCTGACAAGCACTTCCCTAGGGGGCAGCCTCTGCACTCAAAGGTGCCACCAGTTACTCTATAACCGAATCTCTTATTTAAATCCCCATTCCGGAGACTTAAAAAAACGGCTAGTACGATAGATAAGTAGGAAACTTACTTACACTCGGGTATAAGGGTAAGTCGGGCGCACTGCTATTTTCAGGCTTAGCACTACTCTCGCCCTACTTTTAGTCCGGGTAACCATACCCCTGTCGTGATCGCGAAATTTCCACGGCCCCCCTAATGCACCTCTGCCACTCCTCTCTACGGTGCTCCATGAGGGTACAATAGCAGTAAGATGGCTTCTCATAACCCAGATGGGTCATAGATTATAGATTCAAGTAGAGGCGGGCTGGAGATACTGCAAAATATTGGGCCCCCTGTAGTGGGTGCTAAACTTCAACGGCGGCAATACGATTGAAAGAGAACACGAGTGACGGGCGGTGAAACGAAACGAATGCTAAAGCAACTCACAACGAAAACGATCGCACACTCAAGTGCGGGGAAAATCTTTTCATTAACCACAGGCTCTCGCTCAACAACTCCACGGTGCTCTCTGCTCTTTCTAAGGGCGATCACAGGAGTATATATCAATCACAAAGACATCATATCCATCCATGAGGCACCACACTACTCCATGTGAGTCTCTCCCTCCCCCGTGAGCACTCTCGGCTAACTGAAAGGAAAACAAACACTTTCCCCCTCCGGGTTTCCAGCTCTTTCAAACTGACCTTACAGCGCTTCCGCTTTTCTCCCGGCTTTCCCGAAAGCTGCACGATCCCAAAACTATCGCACATTCCTGCATTCGCAATGCTTTCCTGAACATATAAACCAAACGCCCAAAGCCGAAGCCATATGCCCGAATCCTCAGCGCATATTCAAAGCAACAAACAAGCGTGCTCCTGGAGGCTATCTGAACAAAGGAAGTATCGTGAGTATGGCGAGCAGCACCATTTTCAACAGTGGGCCCCTTGTGGTGGAGGTAGCACTACTGGTGCCGGTAGGAGAGGGTTTCCGAGCGCGCCCGACTTTTGCGGCCCATCTGCTGTGATCATGAGGGATCACTCAGATTTCCTAATTCGTGCTATCGTAGGTTCCACACAAATACCCGACCCGTTTTGGAAGTGCGCCCGACTTGTGTTTACCCCCCGAGTACATACCAAGCCGAATCCCGTAAAATCAATGGTTAGCCCAAACCCGATGTATCCAGAGCTTATTTTAACCCAGAGACATGGCTTAAGTAAGAATAATAGCCGTATCTCCACACATATCCAGTATATTTTGCCCTCAATACGAAGCATTATCCATCGACATACCTTCGCCCTAGATTCCCAACACCCCAGACCACACCTTTATCCAATCTTTCACAGCCCCCGCATCCTAAGAAATGCCGTTCCTCAGCCTTTCTAAGTATGACAACAGGGATAGGATCCACTGAGAACATGTATAAAAGGTGGCTATCCCTTGAGCAATGATGTGTAGAGGGTGGGGGGTGCGACCGCCCCGTTGGAAACCATATTATGCTGCTCGGCATGCCCTCTTCATACCTCCTGTGTTGTTTAGATAGCCTCCGGGGAGCCGCTTGTTTGTGGTTTCGGAAATACGCTCAGGATTCTGACAAGTGTTTTGTGTCTGTGGAAAGCATTTCGAATGCAGGAATGCACGAGAGTCCCGGAACTGTGCAGCCGACGGGAATGCCGGGAGGAAAGACGGAAGAAAAGCGGGAACTCTGTGGGGCCAGCGAGAAAGAGCTGGAAGCCCCGAGGCAGTGGCAGAGTTTTTCTTTTGTCAGCTCTGGAGTCATGAAAGGGAAAGGGGCGACGCACATGGAATGGCATGAGTCTGTATAGTGGCTCATGGATGGATGGGAGGATATTGTGGTTGATATATGCTCCTGTCATCGTGGTTAGTTAGTTGTTGAGAGTGTGTCGTTCGGTGAAGTGAACTTGACCGCTGCAAGTGTGCGATCGTTTTAGTGAGGTAACTCTTAGCTTTTTGCCGTTTCGTTTCGTTTTCGCCGTCGCCGTCGATCCATGTCTAGAATGTCTAGAATGTCTAGAATGTCCCTCCTCTTATTACCTTTTTTCTAATGTCGGTGGATATTAGAGAACTTGACAGTGTCCGGCCATGAGTCTCGGGGAGTGCATTCTTGGCTGGCTTAAGGAAGCTAGGAGAACGCGCCACTTTTCCTACAGGAGCTGTTGTGTGCTGGGTTTGCTACTGGTTGCTATATATGGGGACGACTTTTCTCTCTTTGCCTTAAAAACCCCCTTGTAAATTTAGTTCACCACTGAAGGACTCATCATGGGGGACAGGAGCAGCAACAAGATTAGGTTTGGAGGATTACTGAGGGTTATCAGAGCATAGATAGTTCAGCAACCATGATTAGTTGGAATTTTCCTAACGCTCCGAGCTCTCTCCTGTCTCTTCTTGTGGCATTGGGCTGGGTTGGAACGTTAGTATTATTTAACTTGCGTTGAATTAAATTGATTGTGGTATATGGGATTTTCTTTCATCCGGAGGGATCCGCTAATGCGCAGTTGGTGGTTCTTGCGTCCCACGGGGTAGACCTATCAGCCCTGGGCTTTTTGATTCCAGTCCCGTAAATCTCTTGAAATCCGCCATCTCCGTCAGCGCTGTAACCATCGAATTCGGTGTCAAAATCCGCCGGAAAGATAAATATATATAGAGGGGGAGAGAAATGTTGGTGGATACTGTCGGCCCTATAGCGCACTTTGAGCATGTAGGGATTATGGTAACGATATGTGTGTCATTATAAACGAACATTCCCACTAATACCACTCCCCGGGAATGCTGCACAAAGAGAATCTCAATGAAAATGGAGGAGGGAAAGGAAACAAAAGGGTAGTACTAGTACAGACAAGAAAAGATGATAAAACACCCCGAACCTAACCAAAACTGAAATACCAATTGCCGCAAAGGGCTGCAGATGGTGTGAGATTAGTTCACGAGAATCCCCATACCTGTGGTGCTCTATCAAGGCGAAAAATAGGAAAATAGGAAAATAAACAAAACAAGCAGGAATAAAATCAAAAGGAAAAAAGGAAAGTCTAAGCTAGCCCCAGGGGCAGAGAATATAACCAGTAGAGCTACGAAAAAGTACGATCGATTGAGGGTCTCCAACGTTTTAGAATTAGAATTTCTAGGGTCCGATAATAGCTTCACCACACTCTCTCGCTGCATCATGGTAGCATATGACAAAGGTGTCTGGCCATTGAAATCCTTTGAGTAAGGATCGACATCCTCGCGTCCTAGAAGCACCTTCACTACACCCTCATGCCCTCTGAAGGCAGCAAATGATAGGGGCGTCCGGCCACGGCTATCAGGTGAATTGGGATTGACACCACTGGATTCTAGAAGTAGCTTCACTACACCTGTAGCCCCGGTAATGGCGGCGTATGATAGCGGTGTCAGACCATTGCCATCAGATGAATTAGGATTGATATCCCCACGCCACAGAAGCACCTTCACTATACCTCCATGTCCTCTCGAGGCAGCAAATGAAAGGGGTGTTCGGCCGCTGCGATCTGGTGAATTGGGATTGACACCGTTGGTTTCTAGAAGTAGTTTCACCACACCCGGAGCCCCCAAAATGGCAGCATATGACAGCGGTGTCAGGTTATTGGTATCCGATGAATTGGGATTGACATCCCCCCGTCGTAGAAGTAGGTTCACTACACTTTCATGACCCCCTGAGGCAGCAAAGGACAGGGGTGTTCGGCCATTATTATCTGGTAAATCGGGGTTGACGCCCCGACGTCCTAAATACAGCTGCACTAGATCCTCTCGCCCCCACTGGGCAGCATACGATAGGGGTGTTAGGCCATCGCTATCAAATGAATTGGGATCGATATCCGGGTTTTCCATAAGTAGCCTCACTACACCTCCATACCCCCCCGCGGCAGCATGTGACAGCAGAGGTCGACCAACCCTATCTAGCGAATTGGGATTGACATCTCCGCGTCCCAGAAGCAGCTCTACTACACCTTCGCATCCTCTCGATACAGCATGTGATAGGGGTGTTCGGCCTTCACTATCCAGTAAATCAGGACTAATATCCTCGCGTTCGAGAAAGAGCTTCACTACACCCTCATCCTCCGAAATGACAGCATAGGATAAAGGTGTTCGACCATTGTTATCCGGAAAATCGGGATTGACATCGCCGCGTCTCAGAAGCAGCTCCACCACACCTTCGTGTCCTCCCGAGGCAGCATAAGACAAGGGCGTTCGGCCATTATTATCCGGTAAATCAGGATTGACACCGCTATGTTCTAAAAACCGCCTCACTAGATCCTCTCTGCCCCAATTGGCGGCGTACGACAGGGGTGTTAGGCCATCGCTATCTGATGAGTTAGGATCGATATCCGAGCTTTCCACGAGTAGCTTCACTATACCTCCATGTCCTTCTGCGGCAGCATATGATAATGGGGGTTGGCCATTGTGATCCAATGAATTGGGATTGACATCATTGCGTTCCAGAAGCGATTTCACTATACCTTCATGTCCTCCCGAGGCAGCAAAGGACAGGGGTGTTCGGCCATTGTTATCCGGTAAATCGGGATTGACATTGCTATGTTCTAAAAATCGCCGGACGAGATCCTCTCGCCCCCACTTGGCAGCATATGATAGGGGTGTTAGGCCATCGCTACCCGACGAATTGGGATCGATATAGTGGCTCTCCACAAGTAGCTTCACCACACCCCCATGTCCCCCTGCGGTAGCATACGATAGCGCGGGTCGATCATTGCCATCCAGCAAATTAGGATTGGTACCCCTGCGTTTTAAAAACCGCCGCACTAGATCCTCCCGCCCCCACTTAGCGGCATACGATAAGGGTGTTAGGCCCTCGCTATCCGACGAATTGGGATTGATATCCGAGCTTTCCACAAGCAACTTCGCTATACTTTCATACCCCCCCGCGGCGGCATGTGATAGTGGAGGTCGGCCATTGGAATCTAGTGAATTGGGATTGATATCCCCACGTCTCAGAAGCAGCTCCACTACCGCTCCACGCCCCCCTGAGGCAGCATATGATAGCGGTGTTCGGCCTCCGCTATCCGATGAATCGGGATTGACATCCCGGCGTTCTAAGAGCAATTTCACTGCGCCTTCATGCCCCTCAGAGACAGCATATGATAACGGTGTTCTGTCACATTCACTTGAGCTGTTGGGGTTGACATCTTTCCGCCCCAGCAGTAGCCTCACCACTCCTTCACGCCCATTCCCGGCAGCCCACGAGAGCGGTGTTCGACCGCATTTGCCCGGGCTATCAGAGTTGACAACCTCCCGCCCCAGCAGTAGTTTCACTATTCCGCTATGGCCGTTCTCGGCAGCCCACGCAATGTCGGAGTAGAAGCACCCAACGGCAGCGTTCTCCTTCACGGCCTGCTTGCATAACGTATCCACCACCCGGGAGCTAACATTGCAGCTTATTAGCAATATCTTTCCTCCCTCGAGTAGCTTCTCGCTTACCAAATGTGAGTCTTGTTAACACCTCCGCAGCAAAACAAGGCTGCGCCATCAGATTCACCCCCACGAATACCACCGGACAAGTTCCAATATTCCTCAGTTTTAAAGTCTCCCACCTCACCGACCCTGCGGACTGGAATGTCCTGGTGCCGTATCTTGGGTTCAAGTGGCGATAGCCAGGCCAAAATATCTGACGTATCGTCAGCCGCAGCAGTGTGGCCCCGCGTATTGTTAGAGGCAGTGATATTGAAAGAATTGTCGTTGGTGATGTGACCCCGCGCATTGTCAGAAGCAGTGATATTGGAAGAATTGCTGTTGGTGATGTGCTGTCGAGGAATGTCGAAAATGGTGCTGCTCGCCATACTCTCTTGATACTTCCTTTGTTGTTTAGCTAGCTTCCGAGAGTGCGCTTGTTTGCGGCTTCGGATATGCGCTGAGGATTCAGGCATATGGCTCCGGCATCGGGCATGGGTTTGTCTTCGGGAGAGCATTTCCTATATAGGAATGTCGCGATCGGACAAGAAGCGGATAGGCTGCAAGGACGGGTGGAAAGGAAGGTAAAAAGAGCTGAGGTTGTGAGCAGTGATGTTTGTTTTCCTTTTGTTAGCCGGGTGTGCTCATGATGGAAAGGGAGACTCACAGGGAGCAGCAGCGGTAGCTCATGAGGAGCATAGAGTCTTGTTGATGTATGCTCCTGTCTGCGCTAGTTAGTTAGAGTATCGAGTATCATGGAGTCGTGAGTTGAGAAGTGAGTGTGTTGAATGAAAAGTCTTTTCCCAGCGCTTTAGTTGTATCCGATTTGTCTTCTATCTTTAGTGTCGCTTTAGTCTTGAAGTTTCGTTTCACCGCCCGTCACTCGTGCTCGTTTAATCGTACCGCCGGCGTTGAAGTTTAACAAGACATTTCGTATTATTCGCGGTTTTGAGGGCTGTAGAGGATAGGTTCTCGAGAAATTTTGTGCGGTGGATTTGGTTGAAGTAATTCCCGGAGGGCGAAGAAAACCCGAGGGAATCAAATTCCCAAGGCTTCGCAGGCAAGAGTCTAGCAGTGGCCCAATCAATCCACGTGATACTGGCAGATTGTCTGTGAAACCAATCTGCTGGTAATTGGTGGCTACCTTACCAGATACGTAAACCCCAAGCGGCTGATGGTGGAATGGATGGCATGAAGGTGCCATGTTCTATTGCCCTACCGGTATCGGTTCCCACAATGAATTCCCCGCAAGGAATAGGTGCTTGTAACATCCCCCATGTGGTGAATAGAATTACCGGTACCGATATACAAGTACAAGTAAACTAGGAGAAACTATTCGATTCATAAGGGTTTTATATGCCATTGCGCAAGCCGCATGCATGTACTCGCGACAGGGGTAAAGTATTGGAACAAACTGGGGTCATGATGGCCAATGCGAAACCCCCTTTATTCAGATCCCAAGATACTTAAGAGGGAAAATAACCGCTTTTTTTTGCTCATCGCACAGACATTCGCCCCCATGTTTGTTCCAATACTTTACCCCTATCGTGCGTATTTTAGCCTGAAATAAAATACACACGATATAAAAAACAAACAAAAAAAAACTATTCGATTCATACAGTATGGCCGAGCTTCCTTATTGCCCCTGCTGCGGTCTTCAATGCCCCCCGTTCAGTTTTGAACTTTGTTCTTGAATACTGGTAAGAAGTTCCGCGCACAGTCGCCCCAGCTCTGGTATTCCGGACGGCCAAAATGCAGAGAGCTCCCCGGCACAGGGCGATCCATGACAGCAGGCTATGTTTTAGCATACGGTAGAGGAATTCAGAACTCATTGAAATTCAAACGGAGCAGCGGGCATTAGAGTTATCATCATCCAGGATAGTGTGGGGGGGGGAGGGGGTAACTAGGACAACAAAAGGTATTCGGCTGGCACATTAAGCTAGAGAGCTTCTTAGAGAAAGCAAACTTCTATGCTCTAAGCAAGAGATATTTCCTAAATGGTATGATAGTAATTAGTTTTTGTTGTAGAGATTTGTCCTTGTACCCGTTGAGGCTGAAGGCATCCTGGTAGATGAGAGCAGGTTTGATTTGGGTTTGGGCCAGGTGAGCACTCGGCAAGGCAGCACCCTCAGCGATGCTTGGCATTCTTCATTGGTATCATATCATACCGTACCAAATTTCGTAGGAATCAGCCGCAAATATTTGCCAAGCCTCGCTGGAGGCCAAGTACCGTAAGGGATGGTTGTCCCATCTCCCACCGCCCCATTTGAGTTTGTTGATCACCTTCCTTCGATGCCCCACCCCCAGAGATCAAATTCAACAACAAAGCCGGTAGCTATCATACACGAGATAAATCCGATACCGCGCCGAAAATCCGCCATTCCGACAGATAGTGACTGTGGTAGTGTCGTGGCGGTTATGGGAGCGTGTAGGATAACCGCAACAGATCGGCCGCCGATGGGAAACGCGTCGTTCCGGAATGGTCGTCTCCCCTCGAACCTCGCGAAAGACATCGGGATAGGCATCGGCTGGGTGGCGGTGTGGGCGACTAGCTTCTTCTTACGAACGAGTTTATACGTTGGGGTGAAAGTGGTGACCAAACTCCAAGCCTGCCTTGTTCTGTTGGGGGAATCACGGTGATGGGGGGCCTTACGCGCTACGTGTGCATTGGGTATAGATTGCGGCTGCTCTTGGATAGTGTGGGCGAGGCTAAATAGTAGCACTGACAGCTCCCTTTTGGTAGATGGACCATGGCGATCGGATAGCTGCGGGCAACATGGTTGTGGCATGTACAGTATGTGCTGGTACTACGGCTTTCGTGCTCGGAATGAACAATCCGTGGCAGCGTCACTTACACTGTTAAAGCAGGTTGTCAATACATCGGAACTGATCCCAGATGAGGCACAGCCACCATTTGAAATTCGAAAGGGGGGTTGGTGGTCGCAGGGTCTTGCTCCCCGACACCCTCAGGAGCTCGTCAAGCCTTCGTCATGACTACGGAGGGTACTTATCTGCATAGCTGCCCTGGATGAGCTTCCTGCAAAACTCCAGCTGGAGCTTCAGGAACCCTTACAGCAGGTTGTGCGGAGGTGCTGAAAGGTCGATTCCGGGCCACACAAACAGAAGGTGTAGATAGTGAAATCACTTCCGTCGATGGAAATGATAGTACGAACGGAAAAGAAACACCAAGACAAACGAAGATACTTCCGGAGGGGCAATCACCGCTCACACTACCGGAAGTAGGAGGACGAAGTAGATAGAATCACAAAGTTCCCGGTAGAAAAGAAAGAAAAGTCACGATGGCGTTCGGAAAATACCTCTTCCCATGAGGTTGTCGTTGTTCTCTGCGTCGGCTGCTTCCCTTGTGCCTGTCTATCTAGCTACCGCCTTTTATAACCCTTCGCCCCCTGTTCAAATCACGTGATCCCAAGCTAGCCCATCCTGTCCACCATACTAACTCCCTATCTACGGGTTAGGAAAACTATCTAAGTACATAGTGCTGTAACGGTAAACACAATTTCATACGCCACAGTGCCCAAACACTCGGCTATTCCTCACAGGGAGACCTCGCATATGTGACAAAGTACAGAGCTACGTTTCCGGAACTCCTGAGATTTTGCCACTAGTCCTAGGAAGCATGATATTGGGTTATATTTTAGAATTAGTTGAACAGGAATCCGGGGCTCGATGCAATGGGCGGGAATTAGAAGCCGGTATTTTACGGGGGGTATGCATTTTCACGATGTATTGACTTCTAGGAGTAGATCTAATGGTGGTCGCCAGACTCCCCCTGCCGCTCCCAATATGAACGCAGCCCTCGTAGAGGCGACCATTCACTAGACTTTATAGGATGGCCAATCCCCTTGGTTGATAGAAAGCATACGACAAGATATTGAACCGGACGGAATGGAGGGTATGAGAATATATAAGCTTGGAATATCATGCGCACGTCTTATACTAGGTGCCCTTACAATCAGAGGAGTTACGCCATGCACTTTGGGTAGAATTAGGGGCGGAAGATTTCAACTTCAGCCAATGTCTGTACAACCTCGTTCCAAAAGTTCTCGCACCCAGGGTGGTACTGTGACACCAAGGGCTAAAGTTATAATACATCTGGTATAAAAATTCGTCATGGTACTAGCCAGGGTGCGAGAACTTTTTGGAGCGAGGCTGTAACATTAGAGGGTGATATAGTAACTAGATACCAATCTCAATGATTGCGGAATACGGAGACACGACAGTGCACTGAATTGATATTTAGCAAAAGACTGATAATAGAATTGCAATTGTAGAAAAAAGAGATGATTAAACGTGAAATATTACTATAGCAGTACTCGAATAGGCAAGCAAGAGCCCATCTAGTATTCTGTATCGTACCGGTGCCTGCTTTTTCGCTACGGGGTCGTACTTGTTCTCGCTTACCCTTTGCTGACTAAGTTAAGCTTTCACAACGACTGATCTCTGGTGACTGTACCTGGCACCCCAGACGCAGTACATAGTCAAACACCGCTCCAGTGGACTACCGGGAATGGGGTGGAGGGGTAGTTAAGCTGCTGTTGGGGTAGGAGATTTTCAACCCCGATAGTTTGAATTAATCCCGCCGAGTGCCGCTCACGCGGACTGGCGATCAAAGAGTAGTGAAGCTATTGTTGGGGCGGGAAGATGTCAAACCCGACATCCTAGACACAGTGCTTAACCAAATACAACTCTTGCGGGCTGCCAGGAGTGTTCATAAGGGAGCGAAGCCACTGCGGGGGTGAGAAGCTGTCAGCCCCAAGAAGTCGAGCAAATCCAGCCTAACACCATTCATCAAATGCTGCCACAAACAGATTTCGAATTGTACGGCTGCTGCGTGCCCGACATTCCCGACGCATCGGGTAATTGGGTCCCCGCTTACTTTCCCAAATTCTATAATCCCGTTTCACAGAAATCGCCGTTTGTTCGTATCATCAGTTTTGGGTGAATATGGGTTTTGCACCGAGTGCTCGGTGATTACTAGCTTCTGCTTCAGGTCCTTCTCCTAGAGTTTTCAGGGATTAATTCGGATGTTTGTTGGGCAAGCTAACCTTCCTCCCGCCTCCGGGCAATCTCATTCTTTTACTCAATGATGGAATATATTTAGGTTTTAATAGAGGATATACCTTAAGATCTATTTTTGGGCAGAGCGTGTTTTAGTCCAATACGATAACTCTTTTTTCCTTTCTCTTGTTCGAACATAAAGGAATGTTTGGGATACTTAGATACATTGTTGACGCACTCGGGGGTGAATGGAACAGATTGACGTTTTGTGGATTTGAGGCACAGGTGGGGGTGGCCGCGTCCTATAGTGAAAGGCCGCTTTAAATAGAACGGCGCAATTCCCGAGAGCAAAAAACTTCTTTCCTGAACGAGCTTATGCCTTACATTTCTGAATTATACACATGACCCGTCTTGTAATTCTTGAATGTACGATTCTCATATGCTACTATAAGTAGCGGACACTGGAGATATGGCTAGCACAAACAGAGGATGCAAGCAGGGAAATGTATACTTGGCGGAGGCTACAACGCCGAAGTATGGTTGGGTGTTGGGGGGTTGCTTTCGCTGGAAAAGGTTGAGCTCGAAAAACAGTCCTTTATCTCACTGTCTCTCACTCTAAGTCGATGGGATTGAGGACCACAAAATACCCGTTCGATGGCCAGCTATAGATTTTCTAGAAAGGGATAGGCAGATTAGAGGGGCGGAGTCCAACATCATGGGATATCACTCGTCGTCTCGAAGTTCCTACTTGTTGAAAATCTTGGTTGCGGAGGTAATGATTTACTGTGGGGATTTTACGCAGTGGACTGAAACCGCTTAGGTGGAGGTGAGAATCATGATTGATTGATGACAACTTGGTGGAGGGAAAGACATGAGGAAAGTTGTGTACAGGAAGGAAGGTGTGTTGCGAGAAGGTGTGAAGGAAGGAAAAACAAGTGGGGTGAAAACATTTTGAGAGCTTGCGCGTCCTTTGACTAGTGCGTACGTATGTCTCTGCGGCCATAGAGAGCGGGCACATCCCGCACCAAGTGCGGCCATCAACTGCTATTTCCAACACTACTGTTGAACGACTGTTGTTGGATTGATAGAGAGAGAGAGAAAGGTGGGGAGCCCCGGCTATGTAACAAGAAAAGACGCAGTCACGATTTCCCCGGTTCACACGGCCTCACTCGCCGCCGCATTACTGCCACATCCCCGGCTTACATAACACCCTGCGGTCAACCCTATCATACCAGATATGGAAGGACACTCCAACACCTAATTACATCAACTTTACTTTTTCTTCCCCCCTGTTACATCCGGGGTATGATATAGGTGCGTGACAAGCACTTCTCTAGGGTGCAGCCGCGGCAATCGTGAAAGAGCTCATGTCAAATAAAAACTCAAAGCAAAACAAAAACCTAATTAATTACCTTCTATGTAGTGTAGGAAGTGTTGTTTGCTGTTGTCTAGAAGTGCGAGTGAGGGAGGTAGACAAGTAGGAAACATACTTGCACATACAAGGGTCGGGTAATAAAGAATGATACTGTTCTGAGCAATGATTCAGCGGTGGTGGTACACTTTTGAGGGCGACATTCAGAGAATCTATGCTTTCTCCTATGCTGTCCAATTAATAAAGGAAATTCTCTGTAATTGATGTAGATAACCCCTGCTCCAGCACATCCACCACCAAATAAAACACTCAGAGGTGCTTGCTGAGTGTGGTGCCCAAACCTCTAAACTGGCATCCTGTTTCATGCTGTCCTCATGGTGGTTTAGCCGGGAAACCTAATGGCTCATCTAAGAGACCAAAATTCTTTGGTTTTTGTGTGTAGGTATTACTCTTCTCTATCATATTGTAGTGTATACTTTCCCGTCCACAGGAGTATTGGCCAAAGATACCTAAACTTTGAAGGTAGGGACTTGGTGTTGTGGTTCAAGAGGTACTTTACCATTGCAACATATTTTCTTCAGGGGGCAGTTCGGTCGCGTTCCAGACTTTTATCCAAAATCAACCCACACCCCCCCTGCACCGTCCCACTCCCCATTGCCCGACCCTTGTACCAAGCTGGATCCTATGCAATCAGTGGCCAGCTTAGACCTAGTGTAAAGTTAGTCAGAGCTTATTTTACTTTCAATACACAGCACTAACCATTAGAATGCCTTTGCCCCAACACCGCAGATCACACCTCTATCCTACCTTTTTCAGTCCCTGCATCCTAAGAAATGCCGTTCCTCAGCCCCTCCAAGTATGACAACAGGGATGCGGTTAGCTCTCCTCGTATTACAGTGTTTTTACCTGATAGCTGGAATCCCATAGTTGTTAGGGTATGATAGTGAGTTTGGGGTACGACCAGTTTAGGGTCGTGACTGCCACTTGTGGGTTTTTCCCGTTGTGTGGGTTCTTCCTGTTTAGTGCGTTTGTGCGCTCTCTTTCTGTACCTAGTCTAAGCTATGATACCAGTAGAGAGCTTCCTGTATTGTACATCGAACATCACACATACCACAACCACTGCTTACGTGCTTTTCTCCTGGACTTCGCGCCGTTACCTACGCTACCCCAGTCATCATTGGGTCGTGAGCGAGCTGCCATCAGAGTGTCGCTATCACTACCGTCGGTGGGTATTAGAGAACTTGACAATGTCCGGTTATGAGCAGCTCCGGAAAGTGCTTTCTTGGCCGATTTCAGGAAGCCAGGGGAATACGCCATGTTTGCTACCGGGGTTGTTATGTGCTAGGTTTGCGACTGGTTGTTATATATGCGGACGACTTGTCTTTTCTGCCTTAAAAAACTCTTGTAAATTTAGTTCACCACTGGAGAATCCATGACAGAGGACCAGAGCAGCAACAGGATTAGTTTTGGAGGATTACTGAGGGTTATCAGAGCATAGATAGCTCAACAACCAGGATCGGTTGGACCTTCCCTCACCCTCTGGGTTTTTTCCTGTCTTTCTTCCTGGCATTGGGCAGGATTGCAGGGCTAGTATTTAGCTTGAATTGAATCGAATTAATTGCGGATTGTGGGATTTTCTTTCACCCCGGGGGATTTACCTAGTGCGCAGTTGGCGGTACTTGCTTCCTAGAGGGCAGACTTCGGCCCCAGCCTCTTTTGTTTCCGGTACCCTAAAATCTCTCGAAATCCACCATCTCCGTCAGCGCTGTAACCACCGGATTCGGAGTCAAAAGCTGCTGGGAAGATGGATAGATAGAGGGAGAGAGGGGGGAAGGCTAGTGGATGCCGAGGGTGCTATAGGCCCTGTAGCGCACAATGGGCGCGCAAGGTTTGTGGCCGGTAACAAGATGTGTATTATTATAAATGAATATTTCTACTAATGTCATACTCTAGGGATGCTGCAGAAAGAGAATCTCAATGAAAAGGGAGGGGGGGAAAAAACATAAGGGTGGTATTGTAGGGACAAGTTGATAAAACACGCCGAACCTAACCAAAACCGAAATACCAGTTGCCGCAAAGTGCTGCGGATGGCGGGAGATTAATTCACGAGAATCCCCATACCTATGGTACTCTATAAAGGCAAAAAATAGAAAAATGGGAAAATAGAACCAACAAACAGGAATAAAGTCAAAAGAAGAGAAGGAAACTCTAAACTAGCCCCTAAAGCAGAGATAATAACCAAAGCAGAGATAATAACCAGTAGAGCTAAGTAAAAGTATTGACGATTGAGGGTTTCCAACGATTTAGAATTAGAGTTTCTAGCGTCCGATAATAACTTCAGTACACCCTCTCGCCGCATCATAGTAGCATATGACAAAGGTGTCTGGCCTTTGATATCTTGTGAGTTGGGGTTGAGATCCTCGCGCCCCAGAAGGACCTTCACTACACCTTCATGCCCTCTGAAGGCAGCAAATGATAGGGGTGTTCGGCCGCAGGCATCGGATGAATCGGGATTGACACCATCAGATTCTAGAAGCAACTTTACTACACCTGTAGCCCCGGTAATAGCGGCGTATGATAGCGGCGTGAGACCATTGCCATCAGATGAATTAGGATTGCTATCCCCGCACCCAAGAAGCACCTTCACCACACCTCCATGTCCTCTTGAGGCAGCAAATGAAAGGGGTGTTCGGCCGCTGGTATCTGGTGAATTGGGATTGACACCATTGCTTTCCAGAAGTAGTTTCACCACACCCGGAGCCCCCAAAATGGCAGCATATGACAGCGGTGTCAGGTCATTGCCATCCGATAAATTGGGATTGACATCCCCCCGTTGTAGAAGTAGGTTCACTACACCTTCATGACCCCCTGAGGCAGCAAAGGACAGGGGTGTTCGGCCATTATTATCTGATAAATTGGGATTAACGCCCCAAAGTCCTAAATATAGCTGCACTAGATCCTCTCGCCCCCACTGGGCAGCATACGATAGGGGTGTTAGGCCATCGCTATCTGATATATTGGGATCGATATTCGGACTTTCCATAAGTAGCCTCACTACACCTCCATACCCCCCCGCGGCAGCATGTGACAGCAGAGGTCGGCCAACCCTATCCAGCGAATTGGGATTGATATCTCCGCGCCCCAGAAGCAGCTCTACTACACCTTCGCACCCTCTCGATATAGCATGTGATAGGGGTGTTCGGCCTTCGATGTCCGGTAAATCAGGACTAATATCCTCGCGTTCGAGAAAGAGCTTCACTGCACCCTCATCCTCTGAAATGACAGCATAGGATAAAGGTGTTCGACCATCGCTATCCGAAGAATCGGGGTCGACATCCCCGCGCCTCAGAAGCAGCTCCACTACACCTTCGTGTCCTGCTGAGGCAGCATAAGACAGGGGCGTTCGGCCATTGTTATCCGGTAAATCGGGATTGACACCGCTATGTTCTAAAAACAGCCTCACTAGATCCTCTCTCCCCCAATTGGCAGCGTACGACAAGGGTGTTAGGCCATCGTTATCTGATGAGTTAGGATCGATATCCGGGCTTTCTACAAGTAGCTTCACTACAATATCATGTCCTCCAGCGGCGGCATATGATAGCGGGGGTCGACCATTGCAATCCAATGAGTTGGGATTAATATCCCCGCGCCCTAGAAGCAGCTCCACTAAACTTTCGTGTCCTGCCGAGGCGGCATAAGATAAGGGTGTCCGGTTATTGTTATCCGGTAAATCGGGATTGATGCCGTTATGTTCTAAAAACCGCCGCACTAGGTCCTCTCGCCCCCACTTGGCAGCATACATTAAGGGTGTTAGGCCATCGCTATCCGATGAGTTGGGATCGATATCCGGACTTTCCACAAGTAGCTTCACTACAACATCATGTCCTCCAGCGGCGGCATATGATAGCGGGGGTCGACCATTGCAATCCAATGAGTTGGGATTAACATCCCCGCGTCCTAGAAGCAGCTCCACTACACTTTCGTGTCCTGCCGAGGCGGCATAAGATAAGGGTGTTCGGTCATTGTCATCCGGTAAATTAGGATTGACGCCGCTATGTTCTAAAAACCGCCGCACTAGGTCCTCTCGCCCCCATTTGGCAGCATACATTAAGGGTGTTAGGCCATTGCTATCTGATGAATTAGGATCAATATCTGGGCTTTCTACAAGCAACTCCACTACATCTTCATACCCCCCCGCGGCAGCATATGAGAGCGGAGGCCGACCATTGTTATTCAATGAATTGGGATTGGCACCCCGGCGTCTCAGGAGCAGTTCCACTACACCTCTATGCCCCTCCGAGGCAGCATATGATAGCGGTGTCCGTCCAGATTCGCTTGGGGAATTGGGGTAGACATCTTCCCGCTCCAACAGTAGCTTCACTATCCCCTCATGGCCATTTTTGGCGGCCCATGAGAGCGGTGTCAGTCCAGATTCGCTTGGGCGATTGGTGTCGACATCGTACCGCTCCAATAGTAGCTTCACTACTCCCTCATGGCCATCTTTGGCGGCCCACAAGAGTGGTGTTCGTCCAGATTCGCTTGGGTAATTGGGGTCGACATTTTCCCGGCTCAACAGTAGCTTCACTGCTCCCTCACAGCCATTCTCGGCGGCCCATGAGAGAGGTGTTCGTCCAGATTTGCTTGGGCGATTGGGGTCGACATCGTACCGCCCCAACAGTAGCTTCGCTACTCCCTCATGGCCATTCCCAGCTGCCCACGAGAGCGGTGTCTGTCCAGATTCGCCAGGGCGATCGGGGTTGACATCTAACCGGTCCAACAGTAGTTTCACCACTCCCGTATGGCCATTCTCGGCGGCCCACGAGAGCGGTGTCCGTCCAGATTTGCTTGGGCGATTGGGGTCGACATTTTCCCGCTCAAACAGTAGCTTCACCACCCCCTCATGGCCATTCTCGGCGGCCCACGAGAGCGGTGTTCGTCCAGATTCGCTTGGACGATTGGGGTCGACATTTTCCCGGCTCAACAGTAACTTCACTGCTCCCTGACAGCCATTCTCGGTGGCCCATGAGAGCGGTGTTCGTCCAGACTTGCTTGGGCGATTGGGGTCAACATCGGGCCGCTCCAACAGTAGCTTCACTACTCCCTCATGGCCATTCTCGGCGGCCCACGAGAATGGTGTTCGTCCAAATATGCTTGGGCGATCGGGGTTAACCTCTTTCCGCTCCAACAGTAGCTTCACTATTGCCTCATGACCGTTCCTGGCAGCCCACCAGAGTGCAGTTCTGTCACAATTCACGTCCTGCTGATCAGGTCGAATATCTTTTTTTTGCAAGAACAACTTCACTACCTCTTCATGCCCGTACCTTGCAGCCCATATGAGTGGTGTTACACCCGTACCATCTATTTCGTTCACATCCGATCCATTCGTCTCTATCAAGGTATCTGCGACTTCGGCGATGCCAAAGTATGAGATACAGTGGAGTGCGGAAAATGGCATATTTCCAGGGTGACAGTCAAGGGGCAACCCCCCATTGATCGACTTCCAAAGGAGCCTGGCAGATATGTGACTATCGAACTGCTCAAGAAGCTGGAGCGCAAATTCTTTTGTGCGATCTGAGGGCTCCATTCGCATATGGGTTCCCCAATATAGAGAAGAATATTCAAGGAAGGGTGTGCCTCGCGGGTCAGGGAATGGGCTAGCTGGGAGATCTGTCAAGTGCTGAAAGTTGAGATATGTCAAGCAGGTTTCGGCCATTGTAGAGTGAGCTCTGTGAAAGAGGTCTGAATGTGTGCAGAGATACTCATGGAGTGTAAAATGGATCAACCCAACAGTAGAGGTATCCCAGTCTATGGTGATAAGTCCTTGGCAACAGCTTACCAAGGTTGATATCTCGGGAATATCATCGATATCGAGATCATTTGACCCTATCTGGGTTGCTACGGCGTGGCATATCTCCTTCACCTGCAAAGGCCGCCTTGAATGGGAGATCCACATCAGAGTGGCCATCCCGAGTCTTGCTTTCTCCCCACCCTGAGCCTTTATCCTCCCCAGCGTTGCCCCGTACGCGTCTCCCAAGCCTAAGCCATTCTTCATTGCTTCGAGCCTTTCTCTCCTTCGATATAGAGTCGTCTCTTGCAGAACCGTCTCGACGCTTAGGAAGACAAGCAGGAATCTAAATACAAGTTCATTCAGCGCACAGTTTTTATTATTTTTAGAAATTTCCCCTTCCTACTTACATTCCGGACCCTATTTCGGGAATATTCTGAATAATTTCTTCCTCTAAACTCTCATCCATCGCGTCCGGAATCGTGTCCTCTTCCAACTTGGCTCGGAGGAATGAGATGATATCATTCTTGGTGGGTGTTATGGATATAGTCGCCACCCTTCCCCTAAGATGCTTCTCAACCTCACCTAGGATATTTTGTCTCCCGGTCATGAATAGCCGAGTGCCGGGGGACTTCTGGAGAATTTGGTTGAGTAGATCCAGGAGGCTCTCCCGATGTCCTGACGGACACTCGTCCAGGGCGTCAATGCATATAAATGTGCATCGTGAGGACGAGATATCCTGCAGGAACTCCACAATTTCAGAAAGCGGTAACCTCTGGCCACCGGTGACCTTCTCTCGACCTCGGAAAACTCTGACTATTCTTTCCGGAACTGCTTCAAGTCCAGCAACAAGCTGTTTCAGCACCGAACCCAGAACAGCAGATGGGGATTGCTCCTCTTGAGCGGCGAAGTCGAAGAAGCACGCAACGGTAGCGTTTCCCTCCACATCCTGCTTGCATAAAGTATCAATCACCAGGGAGCTAACATCGCAGCTTATTAGCAATCCCCCCCCCCCCCGAGCAGCTTCTCTCTTACCTAATGTAAGTCTTGCCAACCCCTGGATCTCCGTAGCAAAACAAGGCTGCACCATCAGATTCACCCCCACCAATACGACCAAACCGGTTCCGATATTCCTCAGTTTGAAAGAGCCAGTCTCCCACTTCATCGACCCTGCCGGCTCGAATGTCTTGGTGCCGTATCTGGGGCTCAAGCGGCGATAGCCATTCCAAAATTTCCGATCTCTCGTCGGTCATCACATGGTCACCCCATATATTGTTAAAAGAAGCGATATCGAAAGAGTTGATGTCGCTGGAGTGGTGTTGAGACATTTTGTATTTTTTTTCCACGATTTGAGGGCTGTAGAGGACGGGTTCCCGAGTAATTTTGAGCGGCGGATTGGGTTGAAGGATCCTGGAGGGCGACAAAAAGCTGGGGGAATCACGATCCCAAGGCTTCGTGGGTAAAAGCCAACCAGAGTCCGATCGATCCACCTGATACTAGCACTAGTACTCAAGCAGATTGTCTGTGAAACCACCCTGCTGGTAATTGGCTGCCACCGTATGTGCAAACCCTAAACTGCTGGTGGCGGAATGGACTGCATTTTTGTTTTTTTGTTAATTCCATGGTATGATTTTAGGTAGGTGACTAGCACTTCCTAGGGTCCAACCGCTGCATTCGGGAAATATCCCATGGCAAATAAAAACAAAAACAAAAACAAAAACAAAATAAATAAATCAAAAACTAATCAGTAATACTTGTCCCAGGCAAGAAGTACCCGAAAATTTAGGAGGAAAACAGGGATAATTCAGGGATAATTCCGGGATAGAGCAAGGGGATTTTGTATGGCCGACCGTCTGTGCACATCAGTGCGCCCATACAAAAAAGGTCAAAGTCCAATTTTCGGGTACTTCTTGCCAG
>Ga0307510_10000522_pt1 | contig 38280 bp, 51 predicted proteins | sample 12_EM_MG_FD_207224 | JGI IMG/M metagenome (GOLD analysis project Ga0307510, IMG submission 207224) | Populus trichocarpa ectomycorrhiza microbial communities from riparian zone in the Pacific Northwest, United States - 12_EM | ecosystem: Host-associated > Plants > Roots > Unclassified | place...
GGGGTCTATGTTAATAATATCCGTTCTCGGTATATATCCGATCCCGGTGTACAGGGGCGCGTGCCCGATTGTCCGACGGTGCGGTCTTAGTTCCGACATTGTCATTAGTTGCCGTAGAGAACGAGAACCAAACACCTGAAATGATCACATTGAGGTTATCAGGTTATCAGTGCCTAAATGGTGCGTTGTAAAGTCCCCACTCGGGTAGCATTCCCATATCATATTATTGCATAGAAATTCATGTCAGGTCTCCGGGATGTGGCGAGCCATTCGCGGGGTGCGCCGATAAAACGCAGCTGGGAAGGAATCTAGGAAGTGATGTGATCCGAAGCAACGCCGCGGCGTCACGCAATTGAACGCCAACGTCAATGGGATGCACTGCCAGTGGCAACTTCCCCCACTGCGCCGCCAAACGTGTGGCCATGATGGCCCCCCGAGTTGGAACAGAGAGAGAAAACCCTAAGTCACTCACTTACTGGCTCCCCCTCAACAAGTTTCAAGGAGCGGTACGCGCTCGGGGTTTCTTTCTAATCTGATCTTTCCGCGGTTTCTGCGGGCGCCGCCCGTTCTGCTTGGTTGGCTTCCCTCCATCACCATCAGACCCGCATCCTCTCTGACGGACAGCCATAAACGATGCGGTAAGTCCTTATAACCTCCATGTTTGATCTCAACGAGACCTCACTCTTTCCTTCTCCTTTTCCTTTTCCGCAGTTCACGTTCACCCTCCGACCAGTCACCGGCCTTATCAACTCGTGTACCACCTGGCGCTCGTTCCTCTCCACTGCCTCCTATTCCATCCGATCTGGGATCTGGTCATTCTGGTGATCGTAAAGACACATCACGCTCATTTCATCACGATCATCCCCACCTCGATCATCCCCACCTCGGCGAACTTACAACAACATCTACTTGCACAAAGGTACCTCGTTGTACCCTCCTGTTCCGCCTTTTATGTTTGTTTGAAATTGAAACCATTCCCTCTAAGCCTCCTTTATTGGATATTGCATCAACAATTCAGAGTGGATTCTCTCCTCGCAGCTCCTCCATCCCACCAGCGTCACACGACCCTTCCCCCAAACTTGACGAAATGTCTCGTCGCATTGAAGCCCACCCTTATATCTCAAGGTAAGTGCTATACCACCACCACGACACTCCCTTTCATTAGTTTAATCTGACAGCGACGGCCGTCTTGGAAATGTCATACACTCACAGCCATCTCCGCCACCACCAATCGCCACTCTGCCCCAGTCTCCGTCACTTTCCTCCTCTTCGTTGGACCGCTCTTCTGTGTCTTCACCAGCCCCAACCAGACGAGGTTCGGTTCAATAAATATATATATATATCACTGCCCCTTATAATGCCAATGTCTGCTATCCAGGTGCCGAATCTGAGCGTCCACGTGCATATTACCAGCAATCTGGAGGCCTCTCCGAGTCCCCGTATCGTGTCCAACCACGGACTGAATCCCGCTATCCTCCCCACGAAGGAACTTCCCGCACTGCAGCATATCCCCCGGCCGCACATGTAGTCCCATCTCAGATATCTAGTGGAGCACATGAGATCGCTTATCACTACCCTGGACAGCAGCATTTCAACGCCATATACACGGACGACGCGACCACAAAGCTGAATGACAGGATTCGCAGGCGGTGCTTCAATTGCTGCACCACAGACACATCCACCTGGAGACGGTCCAGCCTTAACCCAGGCAAGGTGGTCAGTACATATCATGCGACTTTCTGTGACGCCATCTGATGCCGTCGCAGCTTTGCAACAAATGCGGATTGTTCGAGCGTACACATAACCGTGCAAGACCAGAGCAGTTCCCTCATAAGCGCGGTCCCCTCGCCACATCTTCGCTCAAAGTACGCACATCACCACCCCAGCATGGTGCAGTCCCTCCCGTCAGTGCACTGCCACCTCACCAGTACAATCACCCATCTATCGCCCCTCTGCTTTCTCGGACGGACACCGCCCACGCCACGTCCCGTGGAGAGGCATTACCCCAAATACAATCATGGCTTCCCTCAACGACAACTTCGGCAGGTGAGTCCACCCTGAACTCCCGACAAACCTAACGGACCCACTTACCTTTCCGCAGCGCCCGTATCATACCGCCCTCGCAGTCCTTAATTTTTCGATAGTTCCCCTTTTCCTTAGGCCGTCCCTTTCCTCGTCTGCTGGCTCCTCTGAAAATGCGTATCAGGCACTCTCTGAAGGTCCCTCACCTCACTGCTTGTCCTGCTGTCTGAGGTGTGGTACGTTACCAAGTATAACATTGCACTCATTGCTTAGCCTGCTTGATCGTTCCGGTGCTACATCCTCACCACCTCTTTCCATGCCATTCTATAGATCCCTCGTCATGTCTCGCTTGCCCGACCCCGCTGCTCCCTCTCCTTGCAACTGTATTCACTGACTCTGTGATATACATATACTGTGACACAATTGACTGCTCTTTGTTGACCTGCTGTATCGTTTTTTGTACTTTACTGGCCGAAATATACGATGATTTTATTACAGGGGGATTTTCGTTCTCGTAAATGTAAAAGAATCGCGACGGAACAGCCTGAGATCCGGGCTTCAAGCCTTTTCTTGGCTGTGCTTTACATGATTATAATTGCTTCCTTGATTCGGTGGTGTCACACGGAAATGACGGGCCACGGCGTGCGGCGTGCGGCGTGCCAATTGACACCGAATCACCTACGCATACCCCTAGTGATGTTACTAGTATACCGACTCGAAGGTACTGGATGACCAAAATAAAAGTGGGCGTTATACATATAGATATATATGGTGCATGCAAGTCCGACTACCCCGCATTGCCCGCAAGCACCTCTAAGTCGCTTTTGTTTACCTTCCTGCCGAAGACGACCGTGGAAGCCATTACATGCATTACTACTGCCTCCCTTCAAGTTGTTCACGTCTGATACATGTGTTCGCAAGTGTTCCATTATGCAACAAGCACTGGTAATCGAGAGTTGGTTGCGCCTCTAACATGTCTACTCGTGCTACCATACCATTCTACCATTGGCGAATCATGTTGCACAAGGGACTGGCCTGCCCTTTGTTTGTATGTATTACATTAGGTGAAATTTACATGTCCGCCATTGTCCGCAGAGGTTTTTCTCACTGGCAGACGGACGATGTCAATGAATTAATTGTCAGATCTCCCCTCTATCCAAGCTTCCGCCTTCCACTTCTGACTTTACCATTAGTACACCCTGCTCGGTGCAGCCCTCGACTCAGTCCGTCGCTCACTGGGGGTAGAAGAACGGCCTAGTGACGGGACTTGCCCCATGTGCCCATCGAATTTCGGTACTAATACAAGCACAATTACTCAACAGAGGGTGGCGCTGCGCATTGTGGTACGACGTTCTGATCTCGTACCACACGGGCGGTGTTTACCATCAAAGCAGTCGAAGAGAAGGAGCAAATGGCACATGCTGCAGCGCGGGCCAGCGCCCTGCCCGAGAAGTTAGTGTTGATTCTGAAAGAACTCGAAGCGCCGGTACACGTCCTCCCACCCCGGGATAGCAGCCACACACAACGCCCTACCCTCTCTTGTTCGGTATGTCATGGTGTGGAGGGTGCAATAGTTTCGATTTCGGAGTATAACTTGCATTGGTTAGCGGTGCCGATGCTCCACGTGTGCACACCCCACATATAATATCGCCTCGACCCCCCCCCACCTTAGATGTACAGTCTCATGTGTTGCTGTACTCATGCCTTCCTTCAAGTCGTAACCAAATTGCCCTTCTTTGAAACCACGTTCTCGTGTTCCATGTACGTTGAGCCCATGACGGCACGACAGGGACCTTCAATTTGGCGGCATCAATGAGGCCGGAACAGGACACAATGATGATGTGTCGGTATCGAAAAAGGGCCGAAATCAGAAGCTAGTACATCAGGAATACAGTCCAGCATTGACCAGCAATAGTGAGAGCCAGACCATTGGGGGCATGCAGTGCTTGCCTCGGAGCCGCTGTCAACACCAAGAACCTGATACCGTTGTAGGACCCAAAGCGACCTACCCCTATCGATTCAGAGCGTGAGACCCTATGCGAAGCTGCATCGTAGAATATTGCCAAATTAAAAGCGAAGCGGCCGATGAGAGTACTTGTGATGCGATCACCAAGAGAAGTCGAGTTGGTTGATGATATGATGGCGTCAGAAATTGTCGGCATGACTGCGTGAGATCAGCTGTGGTCTCATTCTAAGTACCTTATCAATAGCCTTACCTTACCGGTAGGGATGAGGTGATAACCCACGGGCACCGTGACTCCGAGTCGCACTGGCAGAACCTCAGGGCCTCAGGCCAGTGTGAGTGCCCCTTTGTCAAACCTGTATAGTATGCCACTTACTTGACCGCCTTGACGTCCCTCTTTGAGAGGGGCCGAGAAATGCAGGCCCATGGCATGAGACCTTGGTAATGGCCTGCGCCATTGCGCCATAGTGCCTTCTATATGCCACCCCGAAAGCCCGCACCATTGGTACAAACAAAAACAAAACACATTGGCGCGTTCCATGCATATGTCTTCCCACGCTCCTCGGAAAGTATTAGTGAGATAAATTACACTGGATGGAGACCTGTGTGCCTCGCAAATAGAGCAAGCGGAAAATGTCCGTTCTATTATTTTTTACCTGGTAATGCCGGTCTTACTTGCGGGGCCTAGCACTTACTGTAGACATGATAGCCAGGGACCAGTGCAGATAAGCATCCAAATTTATAGATCGGCGACACTCTGGTGCCTGGCATAGATCGGAGATTGCACCTATGGGGACTGGGTGACCACGGGCCGATGTATCTGGCGAATTCATGATTTACTGCTACTTGGATCCCCTTCAGGAATTGTTGATAAGGTCTGTGAATTCCATCATGAAATTAGGATCCAAGCCGCCGGACTTAACGCGTTGTGCCTAGGTCTGTAGTCTTGCTGTAGTGTATGCATGTGCAAGTTTGGTGTGGGCCAGTGCAGCACGTAGCACCCACAAGACGCATGGGATCTATTTGGGTCGAGGTATGTGGTTCAGACATGGGGACACCATTGGTACCACTGTACCAGCTCCTGTTCTGGCGCAGCCACAATGGCAGCCTGAGAGAAGGCATGGACTCCACATTTCATGATGTATTCTCGGACACAAACATCAGTTCGTTCCCAGGCATGTCAGGGAATTTGTGTCAAATTGTGTGCGAGGCCTCGGAAGATGAGACAGGACCCCAAAGAGAGGCAAACCCAGACTTGCGGAGCCCCGGGCGGAGTTAGAATGTCCCATCAAATCAGTCAACTGATGTTCTGGAATTTCTCATTGCTCAGCGCTCAGTTCCAATTCCTCATCCATTCATTATGCACTCCTGAGGCCGTGCTCCTGCTGGATTCCCTATCTTGCATCAGGCGGCTCTTTTGTATCCAAAGAATATGCAGGTTCGGATTCACGGGAAAATTAGTCAAACCAGATCCGAGGTTATCCCGTACCATCTGCGACTTTCTTGTGTTCATCTGCTTGGACATGGGGTTGGAATACAACTTTGCTGTATCTCGAGGGGCAGGGTATAATCACCCCGAATAAACCGGCGAGAAGATTCGGCTTTTGTTTACTCTCCGTTGACTATTGTCAAGCGGTTGTTCAGGCCTGTAACCTGTCGGACATGGAAAATAAATACTGTTACCATCCCCGGAATACTTAATCTTATACTCTGCTTCTCTACACAAAATAACCAGGTTTAATTCTCACTCGGCTCGGAACCCATTGACAACGCTCTCCTTCAAGTCCTAGAAAGGTGCTGAATTATGTGTTCATCCACATTTTATGAAAAGGAGCTGTGGTGTCGGATATGATCTCAAATCAAACACGTTCTGATAGGTGCGCGTGGTCGGGAAGTCGCGGTTTCATCACTTCTACGAACGTGGCAGTCTCATCAATATTACGCCGTCACGAAACAGGTTCCGCGAACTCGAATACAACCGTACTTGGTATAAGGGCCGCCCATGTACGTACTGTAGTCCGTGGATAATGGAATGTCCGAGGCCGGTAAGCCTACAGAAACGTGGAGTGGTAGACATGGCGGCTAATGATGACATGGATCAACAATCATTCCCTTTATCACATAATATTGATTCCGTCAGATTCCGCCAACCACAGCCTGGCGCTCAGTTTCTTTTTTCATAAAACAAACAAATTGTTAGCTTACAGCAGATTACCGCGACTACTCTGCACATTCCCAACCCTGTTACCCTTTCCTGAAAACGTTTCACGTACCTACGCTTGTTGTCTGTTGTCTGGGCTACATTACAAAGATCTAGTGACTACGCCGCAATAAACTGTTTGTAACGTCACTGGTGTACCGACTTAGAAACCCTCTGTATTTACTCTCGAAACCATCTGTCGCAGTTGCCATTCCCCTCACTCGAGTAGCGACTATCTGACCTGCCTCTGTTTCATCCCTGTCACCCTTACGACCTCTCCCTACGAGGATTCACATATTCACAACTTTCGGAAGTCGGCATTCTCGGCTGTAAGCTCTGTAACCCTCTTTTGAACTTGCTCCGCGTGAATAACCCTTCCCATCCAGCGATGGTGTCTTGCCTTTCTCGTCGTAATACTTTGCGCCCCCAACGCACCTAGTCACAACACTTGGTGAAAATAGACTGTAGTAACGGCCATGTCTGCGGATGTCGGTGGCCCGTGGAGTTAGGCAGTGGTACTACTTGTGTCATTGTGACTGTGAGGGGACATCGCTCCTTTCTCTTTTTCGTGCCGTGAGCTCACGGCCAACGGCCAGGATGACTAGCACGGAGGACAGATCACGACATTGACTTAGTTTCCGATGAGCACTCAATTATTGGTGCCGAACTAGTGTCATTTCGCGCCTGTCTGCCCTATCATTTTATGACCATGATTCCAATTCACTTACTAGTAATTCGCAATTATGAACAAACACAGGTACATTTGACTCGGGGCCTGAGTGCTCCCTCATTTCACAACGCATCGTTGTCTTCCAAAATCTGTTGGGCTCTTTGCTTGGCCTCGTCGCCGACATTTGGATCTGTACGACGGTGAAGACGAGTCGGATTAGCAACATTCCTCACATTCTTTGGAGCAAGGACAAACTCTTCAAGGTGGCCTTGTAGCCCCCGAGTACGCGAGTCTCCTCCTTGCTGTTGTCGTCGAGACGAGACGACGGTTCGGTAGCACTGTCTTCGTGAACAGTGCCAGGGCCTTGAATCTCTTCGATGACCCTGCGGGAGTGCTCCTTTGCCTCGGCCGAGACGTTTGGGTTATGCAAGGCAGCCTGGCGGGTACAGCGGGTTACTCAGAGACGTCGCATAACGTAAAAAGGAGATGATGACGCACTTTGTGGCCTCCGGCGACGCGGTTTGGTTCCGACATGACGATAGTGGGGAAGTGAGATGTCTTACAGACTTGAGCTGTTTGGGACAACGAAACGGCTGGCAGCTACGAACGCACCTATTTATCAGTTGGGATTGCCACTGTGATCTCAACCATGACGCAAGGCAAACCCTCGATCCGTGTGGTGCTCTCAATGGCGGAGTCTGTGGTGGTAGAGTTGCAAAAAGGGGTATTCCACTGGAACATGCCGCCAAGCCAGCGCCACAACGGAAATGTCGTGACGCGGCTGACGCCATAGCTACGTATCGCGCTTCAGCCTTTAAGCGAGCGAACACTAGCACTAGTATCTCTATTCTTTGCTTTTGGAGCGTGTGACCCTCCGCGCGTGTTCTTGTTCCGCATGCAGGATTACGGCTACTAGTAGACGGCAGTGGCGTCCCCAGGCTCAGCTTTGCGCGACATTACAATCCTCGGTCTCTGGTCTCTAGTAAAGTAGAGAACGGGCGGGACCCTAAATCCCGCAACGTTGATGGATGGTGTCAAAGGAGCAGATGACCACTCTTCGCTTTTTATCTAAACGTGCATCTGAACCTGCCAGGGCGTGACGAGACCATGACGCTAACTTGAACATGCAGCTGTCACCGTGCTGCGTGCTGCCGGATGATAATCATGATGGTCTGGTGACTCTGGTCAACGCTATGTGATTTACATCGTCAACTCCTTTCTTCCCTACACCTCGAGCAGGCTGACTGAACCAGACAAATAGACCCTGATTGATGAGATCAAACTTACACGCTGTAACACACAAGCACGGAAAGTTGGTAGAACTTGTCTGTAAGAAGGCGTGAGAGCTGAGCGTGGCTTTACCTCTGGACACGAGTGGACAATGCGAGAATGCTGTCAGCGCTTTGACGTGAGGCGCGGGTGTGACGGTGTAGGGCAATTCGGGGTCGTTTAAGGCGCACAGGGATAATACTCCGACGACCGTGACCGGGACTACTGACTAGTACTACTAGGTGCATAATTTGGTGTCGCCCGCTGAGCATGGGGAAACTCGATAACATACTACAGCGGTATGTAGAGAGCTGAACATCGTCGAGAGACTTGACTTTATAACGGGGGCTAACTCATACACAATGCTCATGACGCCGAGGCTACGCGAACTTGAAGGTTAGCGGGTGTTGGCCGTAGGTATAAGTGACTTCGGATTAAACAGTTAGGCATTCCACCATTTCGTTGGCTGATATTTAACTAGCAGGAGTTAACGGCCACCAGCTGATCTGCTTAATTATTTCTGGCTCTTATAAACGGCACATAGCCCAGTGGATGTGATACGTGCTTGAGCTTTCTGCCGCAGGGAATGGTCATGATCACCGAAAAAGTCCGTTACGCACACCAATGGTCGTTGGTCCATGCGTCGGGTGCAAGATGGTGCGTAGTGCCCAGGAGCACGGAATGGCGATACTGGCATAGCGCCCACGATTCATGACGGTGACATGGGATGCATGCAACGTTGACTAAATGTTGCCAGTAACAATATAGATGGTTTCGGACTTCCATTTTTATGTGAATGTGCAGGCTGTCTTGATGATGGCCGATAACTGCTACCAATTCAATACAAAAAAAAAAAAAGCTACCAATAGGCGTGTGAGTGTCTGGTCGCTCTTTTGACGCTACGTATGTCTATTTGTCGGTTGCCATCGCACGGGGAGATCATCACCTGGAACGAATCCTTGGCGCGAGACTAGCTCCAAGGTGTGAAGCGCCAATGCTACGCAGTACGGGACCTACTAGCTAGTTGATGAGATGACTGGCTGCCGGTGAGATCGGTGTTGAGTTAGAATTGCCACCAGGGGTCAGGGGTCAAGATTCGAGACGTTTTGGAGCTAGGTCAGGAGCCGTGACTTGCTTGCAGGGTTGCGACGCGAGAAAATGACCATCCGTGCGTAGTAGGTAATTGGGTTTGATGTCGGTACGAATCGGATGTACTAGCGGCAGTTAGTGACTGACGATTGGGACGATACGACAGTCGGCAAAACATCAACTTGAATATTGCGCGATGTGCAAGGGGAATGGAACCTCGAGAGTAGTGGATAAAATGCGAATCGTGGATCGAAGCACTCAGTATTGTACGGATAATAAACCAACGTGAAACAGTGTCCATAAATATCTGTTTAGAAAACCCGACAGGAAGCTGTGTAAATTGTAAATATGTACAAAAGTACTTCACGAAAACCCATCACGATCCGTATCCGAGCTTTGATTTGACAGGGTCAAGAACGTTCCTTCGGAACCACGATTTATGCGCGACTTCGATAGCTGGAGATGGAGCTCGAGAAGGTATGGTGAAGGACGTAGCGGGTGTAAACATTGTCGCCTGCGTAGATGTGGTAATGGATGCCGAGTGCGACATTGAAGAGGGTGTTGAGGAGCGAGGCGGTGTAGAGAACCCTGATTGTACCATTGCACTACCTTGAGACGTGCTCTGAGATGCAGGCTGCGGCTTGCGGTTGATAAAGGGTTCTCTGCGTCCAGGTGGCGTACTAGATAGATTACCAGTTGAGGACCCGGCGACGCTCGGTAGAGATGCTTTGACTGATTCCGGTAGCGGAGGAGTCGACATCCGTCGGCTTGATCTGCTTGAATGTGTCCGACCAACAATGGGACTGGGTGATCCCAATATTGAAGCTCGAGATTTCTTGGTGGATAGCAAAGGTCCGGTGTTATCTCTGCTGGAAACGTTGCTGGAAACGACGGGGGAATTGGTCAGAAGTGAAAAATATGGTCCAGTATCACGAGGGCTGCCATGTCCGTTTGAAGAGGTGTCCTGCCCCCTCCGACGATTGTGCATGACCCCGTGTGGGTCATAATCCCATAACTCTATGCCGCTATCAATACGATTATTATCAGGCTTGCCAGCCACGGGAGCTGAATGCGTCAGCCCCGATGTCGGGGATTTAGACCGGCTTTGCGCAATTGAAGGTGGTCGCGTATCGCCCGTATTTTGTTGCTTATGTCGGCTGATAAGATCTTTGGTCTTGATTCTCGAAGGGGTGCGAGCTGTGCTGTTCCACACCGATGAGGCAGAGGTAACAGCGCCACCAGCTGGCAGTGTGGAGAGCATCCTCGAACCTGTAGCGTGACCCTTCAGATCGCCTCGGGTGTCTGTCGCTACTGCCACCCCCGGAATGTCAGTTCGGGAGTTGTAAGATAAAATCTCGGCGGTTTTGTCTGGACGAGCCATAGTTATAGGATACGAAATGTTCCTACTGCTGAACGCTGGGCTAGGGACTGACTGTAGTCCTATCACTGGCTGATTGGACGATCGTACAGCGGGATGTGACGTCACTTGCTCAGGCACGACTATCGCCCTTCTGGGTTGCATCGCCGAAGGTTTGATATTGAATACCGAGGACATGTGGGTGCTATTTGGTGGTGTAGAGGCAGTAGTAGCGTCGACCTTCTCTCCCCTAACTGCCGTTGTGATTGCCCTTGGCGCAGTAGCTGAGCGTGCTATGGAGTGACTCTTCGCCGCGCCTTGACCTTCCATAATTACCGCAAGGCTCGAGGACCTTGTTTGGGAGGAATGAGATAACGTCCCGGCAGTGCTATCCTGACGAGCGATGGACGCCGAATTGCTCCTGTTACGTGCTGAACTGGGCACGGGTTTCTCCACTGGCCGTTGTGCATGTGCATACTTATCGGACGACAACGCTGTCAACTGGGGAGGCATCTGCCCAGAAACGACCGTTGACCGGCGTGACTGGCTTATGGAATCCTGAATAATCAGCGAAGAGATGTGGGCGTTATTTTCGGATGCTGGAAACGGATATAGAGATGGCAATGCTGACCTGCGCTGATGGTGGGGCCGCCAGACCCCTTGCGTAGCATTGGTATCCGCCTCGAGGGTCCGGGTTCATCCCAAGATTTGAGGGCTCTACCAATGAGGTATGAAATATCGTAACATCCTTGTGGCTTGGCACCAGGCTGGCCGCAGAGCGTACCACCGGCAATGCACTCGGCAGACCCGATGGCTGCACAGTCGGCCCGAGTTTCACGTTCACCTGTGTCGACAAGGCTACTGACTGTCGCTGGCTTATGGGAGTCGTCATTTTCTTCGGGTGGCTCTTTATCCTAGACCGCGAAGATAACTCCATGTCGGACACAGGCATACTATTTAAGAGAGCTGATTGTTTGCCGACTAAAGTTGTGCGAGGATCAGGGGGAACAGGCGCAGGGCGAAATGGGGGGGGAGGCGCTTCGACTTTGATACGCCCACCGGAAGGGGTGACCCTGGAGAGGGAGGGCACGCTATCTGTCGCAGTAGACGGGATACGCGACTTGGGAGGGACACAGACGTTCTGATTTAGGGTGCTCGCTGCTCCGGCCTTGGGACGAGCATGTTCTGAAGGAGTTGGGTTGATATATGGAAGAGGCGTTCTCCCTATAGGTTCTGGCTTCTTGACAATGGGCAAAGTGGGCTCCCTGGAAGGTGCAGGTGGAGGTTTGATCTCAAGGCGACCAACCACCTCAACCCTAGAATGCGCACGCTCTGAAAGAGTAGCAGCACCACTAGGAGTGGGGACTCCATTCGCGAGGGTGGCCTTGTTCCCAGGATGGAGAATAAATTGTGCAAGAGAGCCCACGGATTCTATTCTTTTCGTGGATTCTGTTTTGGATTGAACAGAGGCGTCGGAAGTGGGCATGGTGTGATTGGAGATGGGCGTAGCGCTAGCAGGCTTGAGTGGTTCAAGAGGGACACTTGACAGGTGGGCTGTCTCAGTCTGGACAAAAGCGCCGTTCGAAGGGGTGATTCCAACTTGAGTGGGTGCAATACTCGTGGGATATACGTTATTGCCCATGCGCTGTGTGAGACGTTCGGGCGGAGGACGCTCTCGGTGGACGGGTGCGTGAACAGCCTCGGTCTGAGGAGGAGTGTGTTCGGGATCTGGGGTATTAACGGGAGTGGACGCGCTGCTTGTGGGAGCAAGCTCGCCTCCATCAACTACAGAAGATTCACGAGGTACACGCGTGGGCTGGATAGGTGGACAATCGACTTCGGTTTGAAGGTGAACATCGTCAGGCATAGTATTCTCGACGGGAGTGAGCATCCTACTGCTAGAAGGCACTTCTGTATCGCCAATAGGTGTTGTAAGGAGTTTGGAAGAGAAGCAATCTTGCAGAGTTTGAGTGTGAATTGCCTCATACTCTGAGGATGCACTCGCCACCGCCATGGAAACGATCCTTTCAGGAGAGGACGCAGCACTTGCAGGAGCTAGCTCACTTTCCGGAGGTGGTGGAACCAGCTCATGAGAAATACTAGAGGAATGAACCGGAGGATGAACAGCTACTTCAACTTGCGGAAGGGCACTTTCCAAGGGAGAAGAATCTTTGAGAGTTAGAGGGTCCTTGTCCTCATCAGGTGACGGACATTCCTCGACAATGTACTGTGATTCCTCGGAAGGAATGTTAACGGTGAGATCGGAAGGGGGGGTATCTGCAATCGGATATGAAGATTCCTGGCTGGAAGAGCCGACAGTTGGAATGGAGCTTGACTCAGACGTAGGACTTGGTACCTCTTCTAGAGGTGTGTGAATACCCTCCAGCAGAGGTGTGGTTGGGGTAGGATGGTCCTGCACGCGGAGACCGGAACAACCAGGTGGGGAACAGCGCTCCTAGATCCTCATGGGTGAGTAAGTGAATGACACAATGGAAGAAAAGGGAACCTTACCCAGCCACCTGTAACTTCGATGTCAAACGCTTCATCTGGAGATGTCTCGGATCGTATGAGCCAGTCGACGTCTGGCAGGTCAAGTGCTTTGTCCAACACCTTCGTCCATTCCGATAGATCCTCTCCAGGCCGCCCACCACCCCTTTGCCAGATGCAAACTTCGCCACAAATACTGGGACTGATCCGATTGGCCGCTTCTAGGGTCCCTTGAAGATCTAATGATAGATAAGTATCGATTCCGCCGACTGAGGAAAAGTATTAGTTGCCTTTTAATATGATAGTGTTGTGTGGTCTCCAGATATTCCCGTAGGTCTTTGAAAACTTCTGGTAGTCGACAAAGATCTGGCCAGCTCGATCCAGTAGTACCATGACAACTGAGTTCTTCTCCGGTTTAAGATCTTTGAGGGGCTCGAGCTTAAATTGATCGTCGTAGGCCGATGCTTGATCAGAGAGATCCCTACTAAAATAAAAGTGAGGGTTCTGTTTGAGACTGATCCGCTGGTCTTCAGGTAGCCGACTGAATGTCCATAATAACTCGGATATCTTCACGTCGGGACCCAACTCACCTTCAGTCCCATACGACCAGTGTGGTCAGTCACAGTGGCCCAACAAGAAGAAGGACTTACAAGTTACGACTGGGGCCTCTCGACGATCTGTGGGAGCGTGGAGAATTTGAAAGTGGACCTTGACGAGAGAGCTCGAATCTGTTTTCTAATGCGCGTTACTAGAATAAGGACGATGAGGTGCATCCGCTCCTTACATTAAGACCGAGACGAGTCGATAATCGTTTATGGATCTTCATGATTTGGCTGTCCTTCTGAGCGGCATCCTCGATGATGTTCTGAACATCGTCCAACACGGTCCTGAAATGCGTGGTCTCTACTAGAATCTGTTGTGCAAACACGAGGTTGAAAGGTACGCACTGTTGCTCTGGATGTTGCCAACCAGCATACCAGTCTAACTCTTCTTCTGCCGTAGCAAAAGCAGTATCAGCGGCGTCACTGCGTTCCTTTCCAGCATCGACTGCAGCCTTGAGGGCGTCCTCGACGGTCTCGATGAGGCTGAGGAGGACGATGACATGAGCACGGATGATGGATAATTGGGAGTCCCATCAGAACCTTTTCAGTGCGTCCATTTGATCTGGTTTCCCCGGAGAGATCTCTAAGAACAATCTGCAAAGTTGTATCATCGCGACGGAGCGTTTCTGATATGCTCTTCCGATGTATTTGACATATTTTCGAAAGCTGGAAATATCGCCAACAGCGAGACTGACCGGCATGGAGGGCGAGAGGAGGGATTCGAGTCGTCGAAAGATGGGAGAATGGATAAGGGAAACGCCATGTTACACATGCTAGCCTTACTGTAGGCCCACGGACCTCGCAGCTTTCTCGTGACGGAGGGAGAGTGTATGACGGCATGGGCTCACCCATCATATCACTGGGGCATGTGTTTGCCGTGTTGTGAAAAACGCCCAACGCCCAATGTGCCGCGACTCGCTCTCCTCCTCGTTGTCATCAACCCTCATCGAACAACTGGCTTGGCACTGTGCATTCATATTTACATAGACCTTTTCGTCCCGCCCCTACCCCACATGACCGAGAATACTTTCTGCCTTTCATCTACCCTCGACTCTCCCCTCTTTCCCGTTTAATGAGACGTTCTCCCACCTCCGATCCGACGCCGCAATGGGTTCGATGTCCGCTGCCGCATGGCAGTAGTGCTGCAAACGCGTGCGTGCAACAGTACTACAGTAGTATAAGGTGGTTATACCCCTACTTACCGTCACTCGTTTTCTCCGCGTTCCGCGTTGTTGACATCCCCTAATCACCCCAGCGTCGCCCTCCTGAGACATGTCGTACACACTCTTCCGAAGCCTCACCCATCTCGAAAATCCCGTGTTCCCAGCGACAGAATCCATCAGGCAGCTCATAGAGACCATCGCCCGCGACGTAGTCCGCTTCCGTCGTAATACCCAAGTATCATACCATTTCGTCGATAGGGCACGATCCGTCTGTGACGTTATCAACGCTTTAATTCAAAGGGTCGACGAAGACGATGATTGGGACAGTTACGACAAATTTACAGAGGCAATTGATTTGCTAGAGGAGTGCGTGCACCCCCCCGCCTTGCGTGATATGGATCCTGATGTTTTCCCAGGCTTCTGCTCGACTCGACAGCAACCACCCAAGATGAAGTGCAGCGTCACTTTGGAGGGGATAATGACCTCGATGGATGTATCGCGTCCGCAACAACCTGGGAGAGCAACAGAGAAAGGCTTCGAGGATGTTTACATTCTTTTCGCACAAAGACAGAGTTTGGAGTGCGTTTCCGTCGTCTTGTCTGTCGCAGCTAATTTATCCTCTATCAGGAACTGTTACCCATGGCAGATGACGAAGAAGCAGAGATTACTGAAGCAGGAAAACATGACGATGCATCCTTTCTTCTCGAGTTACACCAGTCGATTAAAGGCCATCCCTTTCGACAAAGGGCAGCAGGGTCCGTTTTCTCCTCCGCCGACTTGGACCATTGACAACGTTCATTTATAGACAACTTCCCCAGCTGGTCGAGCTTGTGAACGACCGACTAGCAGACCTGTATGCTCTAGCCCAGGGCGAAGTCCTCGATGACGTCCGTTTTCCCCTCTCTTAGAATATCGATCGTCAATGACAGTTAGTCAGGTACTTGCCATCTTCACGATTAAAACTGCCATGCTTGTTTTTGGGATTATGGAGATCTCCACGGACTCACGTGGGGACAAAAACCGTACTCATCATTTGAAACTTGAACCCACATGGGACGCCGCGCTTAGGTAGGTTGGACCGTACCGTCAGTTTACCCAAATTGACCCAGGCTTCCGAAGACTTCTCGTGTTTTTTCATGACATCACGGAAGGCTTGGATGCGAGTGTCGAAGAGATTGAAGAAAAATATGACAGCTTTCTCCAAGTCCTCAGAGTATGTGTATCCTGTTATCTCCTCCTCAAACGATGATCCATGTAACCACCTTCAGACGATACCTGATGCACCGCTACCAGCGTCATATACACAACTAATGAAGCAAGCTGGGAATATTCGCCGTCCGTACCATGCCCAAGCCGTCGCCGTCATTTCGTTGTGTCGCTTCCTTGCAAGACATTACGAGAGCTTGACAAAGGAACAGAGAACTGCGACAAACGTCGAGTCCCTTGAGGAGTGCGTTGCAGCTCCTTTAGAAGAGCTTCAGCGTTACCACTGAGCTCACTATTCGACCAGGGCGTGTGGGGAAACCCTCTCTGCATTGCAAGTCGCTGCAGCCTCAGTCCCAACGCTGAGAAGCCTCGACGTGAATGCGCCAGAAAATGCGCTTGTGGAAAATGCATTTACCATTGCGCGTTCGAAGATCCAAGGCTGCTTCAGCCACTTTGGGGTGGGTACCCTACTTTCGCTCATGAACTTCAAATCTCACCAGACTGACTATGCTCTTGATTTACAGCTGACCTCTCATTGGGCTCACTATGAGAAGATTTTCCAGCAGGCTGCGGAAAAGGATAGGTGCCGCACCGCCCAACTAGGCGAAGTTCTTGCGTCTGTCAGTTATCTTCTCTACCGTCGCTCGCCTTGGCTTCGATTGACTCCTGAAACATGACCACTTGTAGCGCCCCTCCCGCACTCCTGATGGTACTTCGGATCTTGTGCGGGTGAATGTCGAAGTTCGCGATGGGAGCCCTGTTGGCACAATCATCAGAATGTTTTCCCGTGCGTGAACTCCTTTCCGGTATACCCCCACACGATCCCTGATTGGCCTGATTGTAGTTGGTGTTGAGCCGGAAACACGCCTCCGTGCGTTGCGCTGGTACATCTCGAAGAAACTCGAACCACAGGAATCCTCCCGTGTCCTGCGTCATTCCACTTTCCTCGTGAAGACAACCGATTCCGTGGAGAGTCACGGTCTTTTGCCCTGCCGCGTAAACACGGCCATCGGGGACATCGTCCAAGCACAAGTTTGCGATCTAGTCCTCGTACTGACCTAAGAGAATCCGCGTTTCCATACTTTACCTGAGTTTTGCATCGTATTCTAACATTACGCAGCCTCATATAATACACCCTGACACACAGCATGGCCAGACGGTGTCCCCAGAACAACGGATGACCTCCTAATATTCAGTATAATACATCTTCTATCCGTACCTACTATTTTATATGTCGTACTTATCCTCCACACGAGACGATCGGCTCCAGCCGACTGGGAGTTGCCTGCGAAAGAGTTGCCACGTGATCCGACAGATCTAGAACTAGAACTACGGTCGGAAATGTCGGCTTCAAAGTTGTACTACTGTAGTACTGTAGTCCTGCACCATCTAAAAACCACTTCTAAACCTGGTCCGTCAAGTTGTGCCACTAACACTTGAAAGTAGCACATTCGCTTCATGGCTTGCGTGTCTTCCACGTCTCCCAGGCTTTTCTTCCAGGAAAGAGTTGTAACTCTCTGTTCGCTGCATTCTTTTGCGAAAAGCCTATGCTCTCCACGCCATCTCGAAAACGTTCTATTAAGGCTTATCAAACCTCTCGAGAACGCAAGGGCCAGTCATATTGATTCCGAAATCCCTTCCGACTCTGCACAAAGAAATCCAATCTCTGTACGCAGCCTCACACGCTGGACCGTTCACTATCACTCCACGGCCACTAGTTCTGACTGTAATGAGGTTGAACATTTTTTCTCCCCTCCCGCCCCTGGTAGACGGAACGCGTCGATCGCCCCGAAACGTGTCATGCATACCCTGCGTCGGCGTCGAGTTGCGGCGCGGCATTCATTCCAACCGGGTTCGCATTAATAAAAATTAGGTCGCGCAGGAAGTTATGGGGCAGTTCAAAGAGTGGGGAGACCTTCCATGCCGCGGTGTTCGCTGACACTTGGTCCGAATGAAGTCTCGTGGGGAGAGCGCCATATTTGTCCATTATGGCTGTGGTCCAAATTAACCTACGGTCCATGTTGAAACGTTCATTGACGATGCTAGGCGGAGAAAGAAAACGTGGTGGTATGATATGGCCATATTGATTTTCTGTTCACTTAGTTGTATTATGATCACTCTACGCCGTATGGAATCTATATGCCAGTGTCCTCTATCACATGCCCCTGCTTTTCGCATAAGTGGAGATATGCTTTCCTCATGCGCTATCTGGGGTTATGCAAATGAATCCGGGGTTCCTCCCTCATGAGCAATTGCAGAGAGTACGGTCGGACCATATGTAAGTGCCAGCGACGCCCAGGCCGCAGACAACACTACGGTTGGGGTTGAAACTGAACCCCCACCAGGCAGCGTCGGGCCGTCATGCGCGTCATGATCATTGTCTGCATCATATGGCGTATGCAACACCTAGAGGTACTCGTCCTGTACAGTGCTGTTGCGGCTCGAATTCGCACGACAAGATTAGAATTACCCTTGCTCTTACCCCAGCCTAACTCACCTCAGTAGCCTCATGCTCTCTGTTTCCACGAGCGGTGTAGGAATGCAGAGAATCCGCAGGCAACAACGTACTTGGTGCAGGTTTTGTATGAGCTTCATGTGGGGGTGGAGACCCTTTGCGGTAGGCGATTTAAGGTCAACGTTCTGGCCTTAACATATATAGTAGACAACGAGAGTGCAGTGACATGAAGTAGTTGTTTCTCACTACATTCTGCACCTACCTCACGAGTAGACACAATCGACAACCTACAGGTGTGCATACTCGTTTCCCCTGTTCCGTATGTGATGGAGTATGACTCATGCCGCATCCTTGTCCATGCGCTGAGCCAACTCATTCAGGAGGACGTGGAGTTCCTCTGCTTGCCGGACGAGCTGTTGCACTCCCACATTCTCTGGCGAAGCAGCAGTGTTCTCCTGCACTGCCTGCCCGACGACTCTCCGCCATGTTGTGCCACTTCGCGCGAGCTCCTTCGTGAGCTCATCCTTTATGCGGCGGCAGGTACCTGCACCGTCATAGCCAAAGGCGGTTAATAGCTGGATGCATGAAGCACCTGCGCGAGCGAAGGCCAGGGCATCCGCACCGGATGAGATACCGCCACAGCCGATAATAGGCACTTCGGCAGGGAGGCGTTTGCGTAGGTCGCGAACGATTTTGAGTGCGAGGGGTTGTAGTGGTGCACCAGAAAGACCGCCTTGCTCTGCGCAATTCGCTGATCAAAGTTGGGAATGAGTAAAAGGTATGAATAATAGTGTGAGATGCGCACCACTGCGGAGATGGGTTGGGCGCTGGACGGTCGTGTTTGTGACGATGACACCATCAATCCCCTTAACCATGTCAATTGCATCAGCTATGTCATCCACCCCGCGGGAATCGAGGTCCGGCGAAATCTTGAGGACGAGTTTAGGAGGTCGCTTTGACGACGCTGTAGCCTGATCACGAGCCTGGACTACACCGCGCAAGAGATTCGCAAGTAAGTCTCGCTTTTGCAGACCACTGACACCGGGGACTGTTCAAAGAGAGAAGGAGTATGGAGGATCATACACACCGTAGGCCGGGCGTGTTAGGGCTAGAGACGTTGACGACGAGCACGTCGGCATGAGAAGCGAACGTATGGACACCGGCGATAAAATCATCAGGGGACTCTTGCGGGCTTTCTTTGTTCTTCCCCAAGTTGATCGCGAGGAGCCTGCCCTGTCGCAACGAGGCAGAGTGCTCTTCAGTGGTGGAAGGGAACGCAGGGAGCCGTGCACGGAGGTGTGCAAGAACAGAGACGTGGCCTTGGGAAGGAAACCCATAGCGGTTAATAAGGGCAAAATCTTCAGGGAGGTGGAAAACGCGCGGGCGCGGGTTTCCAGGCTATAAGCTGGGTAAGTGAATGGGACCCAAGACAGATGGGACCATGCGAACTTGTGGCTTTGGGGTAACGCTTCCTACCTCCACCCAACCAAATCCAAGATTGAAAAGCCCTAAGCGGTTGTGTGTCAGAAAATCTATAACGGCACCGCCAGTACGCGTACCATCAACGGCTCGGCCATCTTTGTCAAATCCAGCTGCGAGGCCAATAGGGTTCGACAGTGTTTGACCCCAGAGCTGAATTACAGATTTGTCAGTTTCAGTCCTGTGGGCAGCGCTATACTGCCTTTTACTTCTGTTTCGAGACGTTCATCATCCGGGAACATATCTCTAGGACCTAAACCATTTTCCAACACGCTCACCGCTAACTTATGGCTCGACTCCGGGTCTAACGCATTGCGGATGAGAGGCGCGATTAGGTAGCGATGGATCGCAGCACGGGAATCGAAGTAGTAGACAACACCAACCCCGGCGGTAAGAGTAAAGAGGGTGATATAAGCCGTTCTCCGGGACGTGGAGATGGATTCGGAGGTAGTGGTGAAGCTGCGCCGCAAGGAGGGTGGGGATAGTCGAATACGACGCGCGGGAAGGCGAAGAGAAAGCATGGCAACCAACACACATCAACATGCCGAGAGCGAGGGCCATGACTGGCTTGGCTGGCAGCAGTACAGTAGCGCGGCGACAACGGCACAACACTTTCTATTTTCACACCCAGGCCCCCATCTTTCAAGGAAGAGGCCTTCCAAGCGAGCCTTTCAGCGCTCTCCGTTTAGTTAAATCGACCCTCTTCTTAGGGTGTAGCTGTGCTAATGTCCACCTGCCACCGTCCACCAATTTCATCGCAATCCGAGCATTTTCCTGAACCAACCAGCGGAGGATGCAACATCGGAGACACATCGGTTCCTCAGCCCCCGCCAGATTCTCGCATCAAGCATGTGGACCTTTGGTTTTGTGACGGCTCTGTCATTCTCCAAGCAGATTCTACCCTCTTTCGAGTTCACAAGTCACAGCTCTCTCGCCGTTCCACCGTCTTTTCAGACATGTTTACGCTTCCACAGCCTCCTGTAATGACGACACATGCTACGTTAGCGGACGAAACTTATGAAGGTTGTCCAGTCGTGACGCTACATGATTCGGCGGAGGATGTAGCAAACCTACTCCTCGCATTGTATGATGGCCCGTTCGTTCTTGTGTCCGTCTGGAGGCATTGCGTGTCTGCTGACGCCACTAGTACGCGAATAGAAAGTTTGGCAACAATGAACCCCTCGACTTTGCCGTTGTTGCTGGTATCCTTCGATTATCCACGAAATATGCAATGGACTCCCTACGATCGAAAGCCATCGCCCACCTTAACATAGCGTGGCCTACTACTCTCAAGGGTTGGGATTTGCGTGAAGAAAGGGCTCATGCGTACGAATTCACAAGTTTGACGGAGCATGCAAGCCTTTACCCTTCCCCTATCGTACGCCGATTTCCTTTCAAACCCCCGTGACGAGTGACGCAGTTGTTCAGGACATCATCAATCTCGCACGCCTAACGAACGCGCCGAGTCTACTTCCTGCCGCATTCTATGACATTTCGCGTTACACATTCGCGCAGATATTCGAACCTATAGAGGACGAGCCAACCCGCTTCCGCTGCGTAGTTGGCGGCGGAATGCTATGTGCAGATGATATGCGGCGCCTGGCATTGGGAAAGGAAGCATCCGCCCATGCAGTGAGCGCGGTGATCCACGGTATGGGGCGGGGGCCACTCGCGCACTCGCGTAAAGGCGCGTTTTCGCTACACACCCATGGGCCGACCCACTCCCCAGTGAGTGTCTGCACCACGCCCGGTGAGTGCCGACGCGATTTTGCGGAGTTGGTGGCGCTCGCAACGCAGCACTATATTTGCGACCGTGAGCGCGGGTACGCGGACCCGTTGTACGTTGCCGAGGAGCTCGGTGCGCTCAAGAGCGCAGACGTCTCTGAATGCCGCGCGTGTGCACGAGCACTCGAGGTCTGGGCCTCAAAGGAACGCGAGCGCATGTGGAAGATGATTCCTCTGTGGTTCCGCCTGGATTCTTGTGAGATTGTAGCCCCTGTACGATTACGATGATGACAGTGCTGTTTGTGGACGGGCACCACCACAACACTGTATCATGTTCACACATATTCTCCTATTTCTCACATAGATTACCCAGTGGACCGTCCTCTAGTGCGTGTTGTTTATCGAACGGGCAAACCCCATTCGCCCTTAGCCGACCGGTTGTCGTGATGTCCCAGAGTTGTCTCACGTAGAATTAAATCGATCACAGGAACTACAGGCGTGAAAGCCTGAGGTGGGTCACTTGGAGCGAAGCGATTTGAGGGTAAGTTACAGTAGGCGTGTCCGATCCCCCAGACCAGAAGCCAAAATTGACGCGCGGTTGCCTAGCCGACCCCTCGTTGTTTCCGCTCGGTGACCAACACAGAACGAACACACGCCAGACCAGAGCTCGAAGGCTAAGCACATTGTTCATTTCTTTCATTCCACATCGTACGCCTCTAAAATGCCCCAACTATGCTTGCTATACTGGGTAAAACACGTTGCAGCTTTGTTAGTCCACAGAGCCCATGCGCCGTGACCCCATGGTGTTGCAACCGATCTATTGTCCTCCCTCTACATGTTCCTTTTTCCTTTGTGCGACCATCGATCGCCTTTGTCCGGGACACAAGGGACTTCCACAGGTCCCATCCGAGAACTGAAATGATATAAAACGACCCCTTCCTCCACCAGTTTACACCCAACTGCTTCCAATCCCCGGCGCTTGACGTGCCTCGACTCTCCTTGCTACTTCCCTCCTAGAGCTGCGCTCACTTCTTGTACTCTCGTAAACGCTAAAAAGGCTTGACCTTATACATAAACTTCATGTTTCAGTTCACCACTCTCCTTCTTGCTCTCTCAGTCGCCGGGTCTGTGACCGCCGCACCTACACACCTTAATAAGCGCATTGCTCAAACCATCTCCGCTTCAACCCAAAAGTGGGAGGATGCTTGTGTAAGTAACGCCAATGCCCCCAAATACTTGCGTGCGAATGTAGTGTCGTTGATCCGCTACTATCATTAGAACCAGGCGAATGGTGGCTCACAATGTAACACCATAGCTGTCAACGCCTTTAGCACCCTTCTGGCTGCTGCTGGCCCTTGTGACCAGCAAGACAACGCGGACATAATGATGGATCTTTCCAAGACGCTCAACTCTCCCGACATGATAAACTTTGCCCAAATCTTTTGTCAGCAGCCGCGCAACACTGTACGTCGCGTTATGTTATTCCGGATGGGGTAGAGGAGCATTGATCTCACACTCCTTGTAGCCCGACTCGCTCAGCGTAGTGTACTGTCAAAAGGCGCCACAGAACGCCGAGCTCAATGGGCTCTTCCAGTGCCAGTTCCAAGGCGCGGATCCCTCGAACTTTACAGGTGGCCTCAAAGCCGGCGACTCGGGCACGATTCCCTTTGGCCAATCCAACATCCTGAACCCTCCAGGAAGTTGCCCTGCTCATCCAGAGGGCCCAATCGCCGACGGAACGCAGCTTGTTGATCAAGTGTCATCTCCTGGCGTCCCTTCGGGAACTGGGGCAGGCAACCCCAACACACAGAATCCACCTTCTGTTTCTCCCACGTCATCAAACACCCCTTCCCCAGCCAGTTCTTCAGCATCTTCCTCTTCCACACCTTCGTCATCTAGCCCGAAGGGCTTTATTGTCCAGAACGGCAAGGACGCCCAAGCGCTCAACAAGACGTTTGAATCGTTGACTGCCGATAGTCCTTGCAATGGTAGTGTGATTTGGCTTGCTGCACCTTATCCCCGCTGACTTGATGTGTGCATTAGATGGAGAACAAGCCTGCGTTAATGGTGACTTTGCGCAATGTGTGAATGGAAAGTTCGCGACGACGTCGTGCAGCGGAGGCGAAGTGTGTACGGCGCTCCCTCTTGTCAACTCTCCCGGAACGAGTATTACTTGCGACACGCCCGATGACGCTGCCACACGTCTTGCCAACGCTCTCGGTTCGGGGAATTGATGGTTCCGTCTGGGTCAAAAGTAACCCCGACTCTAACATAAGTGAGGTTTCACGCGTGTATTGTATCCGTAGCATATCACGAGTACTAGTCATGTATCGTTACCATGGAATACATTCCTGTTTGTACACTCGTTGTGACTTCACGTGACTTGGGTGAGGCCGTGGCCAGGCCAAAGCCCGCCTACCTGTCAATAACTAGAGTACACCCTCTTGCCACCATGGCGATAGCATTCGGTCGTTTCATACGTTTCATTCAGTCTATTTTCGTCCCAACAACCGCCATCATCGGATTCTCCTGCCTTCTCACATTCTTTTTCGTTCTTTATCAGCCAACTCGCGGCCCCGGCGACATCCAGCGGCTGGGCTGGCAGTCTTGGGATGTTATCTCCCCTCTGTCAACCGGGGACCCCTCCAGTGACGCGAATAACGGTGATCACGAGACGTGGGACCAGCCACCGCCAACATCGGGAGACTACGACGCTGACGTGGACTGGTGGAACGTCACCGCCTCCCCTACTTCGAGTCCGTTCGACAGCGCAAGCCTTCCTCTAGATGTATGGGCCCCATTGCTTCCCCACGATACCGGACGTATGCTATTATTCCCCTTCTTTTGTTCAATATTCGAACTGAATATTTATACTAATAGTATCCGAGATTGCCGTCGTTCGATGCATGTTTGACCTGACTATGCTTGATTTATGCGCCCCGTCCTCCTCTACGTCAGACGACGCGATCAAGGGGAAGTGGGTGCGCGTTCCGCGTGATCTTAACCTCCAGTCTGGGATGTGGCACCTGGTGAGTGGTCTTACTCTACCCAGTCTACGATTCTAACGTTGGTGCGGTAAAGTTGCTGTACTATCGACGCACCCGCCGACGGGACGTACCACTTATATCAGATATTCGACTCGTCCCTTCCGGTGTAACGCCGTCGGACGGTGGAGACTGGGCCAAGGCCACGCTTTCGCTACGCGACGGCGTTGTGCGCGCCCCTCCCCTCTTCTTGTGGTACCGCAAAGACAAAACACTGCAGGACATGTCAGACGATGAGCGGCAATCCTTGATCACCGAGCTGGATGTTGTTTATGGGGATGGCGAACCGTGGTACGGTTTTGAGAGGTTGTCTCCGCCGACGACGGAGAAGTCGGCGCGTAGCGAAAGCGTATCAATTACCATGCGGCGGGGGGTGAAACGTGCGTCTTTTGCAGTTTGAATATGTGTGGTTTCCTCCTGAATCAATATTCAGTGCCGCCACGCGCGCCACCACCGCATTTCTCGCATGACGGGCACTTTAAAATCATGCAGATCGCCGACCTCCATTTCTCTGTCGGGGCTGGACCTTGCCGCGACCCATCCTCCCCGTGTGATGGTGGGGCATATGCATACACCGAGTCGCTGGTAGAACGTGCACTCGACGCGGAAAAACCTGACTTAGTCGTCTTCACAGGCGACCAGCTGAACGGGCAAGGTACATCCTGGGATGCCACGTCCGTACTTGCCAATTTTGCTGCTCCAGTTATTTCCCGGCGAATCCCATGGGCTGCAGTGTTTGGGAACCACGATGATGAAGACGCGCGTGGGTCGGGGTTTCGGCGAGACCAGGTTAGACTTATGCAAGGCCTGCCATACAGCCTTGTGCAAGAAGGACCTGAGGACATCCATGGAGTCGGCAACTACGTACTCAAAGTAATGAGCGCGGACGCCAGCAAGACGCACCTCCTCACACTATACTTTCTTGACTCGGGCGCTTATTCTGCCGGTATCATTGACTGGTTTGGCTTCCTACGCCCTACGGAATATGATTACATCCACCAGAATCAGATTGACTGGTTTTTGCAGGAGTCGGGTGTGTTCTTGCCTGTTCTATTTTTGTCTGGCTTGAGCTAAGGATGTTCTTGTCTCCTAGACTCGATAAACCCTATCGTGCGACCATTTACGCCTGACGGTTCCAAAGACTTTGGTGACATCTGGGAGCGACAACAACACCCGCCAGCGCAGCAGAAACTCGCAAAGCCAAATGCCCTCATGTTCTTCCACATCCCTCTGTAGGTCCTACCTTAGGAACCCTCCACGTCCTTCGGCCGCCCTTACATATTTTCTTAGTCAAGAATCCTATGAAACGCCAGACACAGACCCGCGTACAGGACTTCCTCTCGACGTCGGCACATCCGATCTGGAACGACAAGGCTCCGCGAAGGAAAACGGTGGCTTGTTCACGAATGGCCTATTGCACGCCCCCGAAACACCACATCGTGGCGCGGGGGGTATACCTGAGGTGAAGGTCGTCGGCAATGGCCACTGCCACGGTAAGGACGCATGTTCTATCTGGACTGCTTATAATAACTAAACCAACATGGTGTCTACTCTCTTAGTCACGGATAACTGCAGACGAGTGAAGGGAGTATGGCTTTGCTTCGGTGGTGGCGGGTGCGTGGCCATAATTCACGCAAGCTTGACACGCCCTTAACGATATTTTTTCTTTGATAATTCAGCTCCTTCGCCGGATACGGGAAAGTTGGGTGTGTATTCGTCACGAGCCCTCTCACTGGTATCGTTTCAGCTGACATCTATGATAGCTTCGATCGGAGGTTCCGTATATACGATATCTCAGATTATGGGGAGACCATTCGGACGTACAAGCGACTCGCAAACGACGAGGTTGTAGACGAGATGGTCCTTGCTGGGCGCGGAGGACCGGAGCCGTACGTCTGGTGACTGGACCTGACTGTTTGTATTGTACTGTATTGTCCTATTCCTATATATATATGACCCCAAAAAAGAAACTCCGACAAAAATTTGGCATTATCGCCCTCCGATTCGCTGATCTTCATCTTCTGCTCTCTCTCTTCCTCTTCCTCCTCTTCCCTCTGTTTTCCCTAGCCCTCATCATGGATGTATGCACTATTTAACGTGTCCTTTACCCGTCGGGTCCTCACAATGCCCTCTTTCTAGCCCAATTTTGTGCAGAATCTGCACAATCTCCTTCTCCAATCTACGACAAATGACACAATCCAACTCAAAGCGGTGAGAGACCATCGCCCTATAACCATCGTGTTGCATCACTCAAGCCATGTGCTTATCATAGGCCACCGCCCAACTCAATAAGAAGTTTTACAAAGAACCAGCATGCATACCTGCACTCGCGAGCGTGATTGCAAACTCGCAGGAAATCCCCGTTCGTGACGGCCCTACGTTGTAACGCGTCGTAGATCGTGTCCACCTGCTTACCCTTTGCGCGTTAACAGGTCAGGCAGCTTGCTGGCATTGAGATGCGCAAGCGCGTCTCTACAAATAGCGGCAATCTCTGGCTGCAGGTCCCACAACAGGATCGTGAACAGCTCAAGGCCCAACTACCTGAGATTGTCCTTCGCGAGTCAAAGCTCGTGTCTTTTACGCACTATCCCGAACCGTCTAACTAACGGTTCTTCTCCTTCCTCAGCGCTCTGGTTCGCCACTCCACTGCCCGTGTCATCGCTGCCATCGCAGGCATCGAGATGCCAGTCAACGGATGGCCTCAACTCCTCCCCTTCCTTCACGAAACTGCGATATCTTCCCAAGCAGCACACCGCGAAGTTGGCATCTACATCCTATATACTGTCTTGGAAACCATTGTCGAGGGGTTCCAGGAGCATCTACAGAGCTTCTTTAAACTCTTCGAAACTCTCCTTCGAGATCCCGAGAGTACCGAAGTCCGGGTGACTACTGTCAGGTGAGCTGTCCTTCTTTGCCATACCCGTTCGGCATGCTGAATTGTTGCCAGGTCCCTCGGTACTATCGCCCAATACATCGACACAGATGATAAAGCCGACATTGTGAGTGTTAACGGACGCCCCTTCTTATATACCTCTAATTCAGGTGTTAGAAATCCTTCCAAAACCTTCTTCCGCTCATGATCCAGGTCCTCGCTCAAACGCTCGAGGCAGGGGACGAGGCCAATGCGCGCCACCTCTTCGACGTGTTTGAAACACTGCTCATCCTCGTGCGTAATGAGTCCGTTCACGACTCCATCTGTTTCTAACATCTCCGTAGGAAATACCTCTGCTAAGTCTACACATCCCTCAGCTTGTTCAGTTCTTCATCCAAGCTGGCTCTAATCGCAATATTGATGCCGAGTTACGTGTCCTTGCTCTCAACGCGCTCAACTGGACAGTCCAATAGTGCGTCTCTCGCTGTGTCGCATTTCGGCCCTTCTTATTCCAGCCCTCCAGTAAAAAGTCAAAGATACAGAGCAACAACCTGGCCCCGGCCATCCTGGATGGCCTCATGCCCATTACAACTGAGGAGGAGCCGGAAGACATTGATGACGATGCCCCTGCTCGCGTAAGGCTGCCTATTTAAAGCATAGCCCTCACCGCTGAGGAACCTACTCTCTCAGTCTGCTTTGCGCATCATCGATACTCTTGCTACATCGCTTCCACCGACTCAGGTCTTCCCAGCACTCCGTACCCAAATCCAACAGTACTTCTCGTCTCCTGATGGCTCGTATCGCAGAGGCGCCATGCTCGCGCTGGGAGTTTCTGTTGAAGGCTGCAGCGAGTATATGACGCCGCTCATGGCACAAGTGTGGCCAGTCATCGAGGCTGGACTCCAGGACAACGACGCCGGCGTACGAAGGGCAACATGCGTCGCCGTGAGTTGCTTGTGTGAATGGCTCGAGGACGAATGCGTCTCGCGTCATGCGGTGTTGGTCCCAGTGCGTGATTTGTGTCTCGTTCACCCCAAACAAACGCCTCTCTGATTGGATATGTGTAGGCGATCATGGCACTTGTCGCCGATCCCGCCACCCAGCGATCAGCATGTACCGCGCTTGACGCATTGCTTGAAGTCCTGCATGATGTGATCGACCAATATCTTCCACTCATCATGGAGCGCCTCTCGGGTCTCCTCGAGACTGCACCGCTTAATGTTAAGGCAGTGGTGACGGGTGCGATCGGCAGCGCTGCCCATGCGTCAAAAGATCAATTCACCGAGTACTTCCAAGATACGATGCACCGAATGCAACACTTCCTCGTCCTCACTGGTGAGGGTGAGGAGACCGAACTACGTGGGATTACAATGGATACGGTCGGCACGTTCGCCGAGGCCGTTGGGAAAGACCTTTTCCGGCCATACTATGAGCCTCTGATGAAACAGGCCTTCCAGGGTATCGAGCTCGGTAGTGCGCGTCTGCGGGAGTGTAGCTTTCTCTTCTTCGGCGTCATGGCCGGCGTATTTGGAGAAGAATTTGCCCCGTCGCTTCCAGCTGTAGTGCCTTCACTCATTGCAAGCTTAAAACAGGACGAAGGTGGACAGGAGATACAGCCCTGTGAGTTCCGTCTGCAATAATCTGGTTTCAAACCTGACGAATCATACGACTGATGCGGCAGTGACCGTGAATGATGTCACGGCCTTTTCATCCGGCTCATCGCCTGCGAACGCGATTTCCGTAGAAGACGGCAGCGAGGAGGTGGAGATCGATCTAGACAAGGCGCTTGAAGTTAATAGCGCCGTTGCCGTTGAAAAAGAAATCGCCGCTGACACACTCGGCACCCTATTCGCTGCTACGCGCGAGCACTTCCTTCCATTTGTCGAGCAAACAGCGCTCGAGCTTATCTCACTTCTATCACACTATTACGAGGGTATCCGCAAGTCCGCCACTGACTCCTTACTCAAGATCATTCGCACGTTCTATGATCTCAGCGGGCAACCCGAATGGCAGCCTGGCTCCACTGTGGTACGTCACTCTCACGGCGAGGTCCATTCGACCCTCATGTTGGCAATTTCAGCAGCAACCTTTGAACCAGAATGTCAAAGACCTGGTTGACCGTACGGTTCCCGAGTTATTACAAATGTACGAGGGCGAGGACAATAAGTACGTCCCTTAATAGTCTGCGAGGGTGCAAACCTTCATTTATCTCCTCAGAGGCGTCGCTTCCGCTCTTTGTATTGGTCTTGCCGAAACCATTAACAAGATCGGACCAGCATTCCTCGAAAATTGTGTGTTTATGTCACCAGTTTAAGGAATTTCCTCACTAGCTGCCTCACAGATCACGATAAACTCTGCTCGATTGCAAAGGAGATACTTGAGCAGAAGGCTATCTGCCAACAAGACCCAGATCAGGATGCTGATGAAGAGGCACCAGAGGATCAGGCTGAATATGACTCTGTACTGATTTCTTCGGCCGGCGACCTCGTTGCGGCCATGGCCAATGCCCTTGGCTCCGATTTTGCACTAGCATTCAACACATTCTACCCTCTCATAGCAAAATATTACGTATGTGACTCATCTCTGCTTCACTCCACAATTGCCTAATCGCGTTGTATCCTCCCTCCCCAGAAAAAGAGCCGGTCCCTCAGTGATCGCTCCTCGGCGATTGGATGCCTAGCAGAAATCATTTCTGGAATGAAAGGGGCAATAACTCCATCGACAGAACCGTTATTGGAGTTGCTCTGGCGCGCAATCGGTGACCCAGATGCAGAAGTACAGAGCAATGCCGCCTTCGCAACTGGCCTGCTTGTGGAGAACTCCGAGCAAGACCTGTCGCCACAATACATTGCTCTGCTGGGCGCATTACAGCCACTCTTCAACCAGCCCACCGATGCACCTGCCCCACGTCTGAATGCCCGCGACAATGCTTGCGGCGCTGTGGCGCGTCTGATCCTGCGTAATGCGAGCGCCGTGCCGCTCGCACAGGTGCTTCCCGTTCTTTTCGGCGCTCTTCCGCTACGGAACGACCTGCTCGAGAATAGGCCCGTGTTCCGGGCGGTATTGTATCTGTTCCAAACACAGCCAGACGTACTCTCACCGTACCTTGATGGGCTCCTACGCGTGTTCGCACACGTTCTCGATCCAAGCGGGCTGGATCAAGTCGGCGACGATGTTCGCTCGGGCCTGATTGGGCTCATTGGGGCGCTCAACTCCCAGTCTCCGGAGAAGGTGCAGCAAGCGGGATTGGGACCATTCGTGCCAGGCGGCTGAGACTACTTTCCTGTACGGACGTATTTCCCTGTTCTATTTTCTTTCTCTCAATTCAATTAATTACGTCGACATCCCCTCACGTCTCAGTTTGCCTTGTTTACGATATATGTTCTACGATTCCTTTCTCGGACCAATGATGCTTAGATGAGAGACGGTGAATATACTGGAGAAATAAGAGACGTCAAGGATTCACTACAAATTCGGGTGATAGGAGCGGTCATGTATGATAACAATTTTTCACGGCCTGGTGCACTCAAGCGCCATGAAGAACACTACCGAGGAACGTACGGATCAAGAGCGACCAGCTCATGGATGAGGTTTTCAACGTACGTCTCATTCGCAGGACCTACTACCCCAAGTGTGGGCGACCATTGTACCCCGTGGGTAGCCCAACGCCACTTCTATGATTTTGGGGCGGGTCGGGGGTTCATACGTTCATTATTCATTTATCGGTCAGATTTAATATCAGATCACCCCAGGAGCGAAAAAATAAAAAGACGGACGATAAAACGAATGAGCTCCTTGTCACGGGGCACAACAGTGCGCCATGCATCTGGACCTCCGCAATATATGCGGTAGGAATCGAGCGCGTAGGGACCACTGCCGGGAAGATGCGAAGGGTCCTGTGATCTGGGCTTGTCATGATAAGGCCCAAGGTACGCGGCGGATAAAGCGATGAGTCGCCTTGCGCGGATAGACTGTAGGCCAAGACAACGGATGCAGTCCTCGAGTTCTGCGTGATTAGCTGTCAAAGCCAATGACACAGTACGCGATCCCGTCCTGGATGTGGGCGGAGAAAGGAATAGAAAAATAAACAAGCTGACCTTGGGCAAGCGATTCGGGCGTCGGCCAGCGTGTCATAAGCGTCCAGAATACGGGCAATGCTACGCGTCCCGCAGTCTTGTTGAGGAGCATGACGGCCACGAGGAGCTTCCATGGGTCGTGCGCGACACATTCTGGAAGAGACATAAATGTACAGGTTTAGCATGGGACGGACGGACTACTTGCGCAGCAAGCCCTGGGGTAAGAACCTACCTTGTATGAGAACGGGCTTGGCTTTTAGGAGTCGTTCATACCGGTCGAAAGATGTGAGGAAGAAGGCCGCGTAGCCGGGAGAGTCGGTCAAGAGACAGAGGTGCTCTTGCTGTACGTGGACAAGGTCAGGAAGGCCCTGCGTGATAGAGAGTAGCCTCTGTTCAGCTGCATCCAACATGGAGACTGGTGGGCCATCTGACTGCGGTTTATGCGACCGAGGAAAGAATTTCGATGATTTTTCAGATGGGACTGGCAGTGACATACGGCGGTACGGTACGGTACCAGTGCCTCCGAGGGACTCGTATGGATGCCTTCCTTTTCGGGAGAGTCAATTCGTTCAACCCAACCCGAGCTACCAGTACAAGTGCAAGTCCCGCCGCTGCCGTGTGGGACTGCCGCTGCATCTCCAACCGTCGTTGCTACGCCACCGCCGTTCTCACCCAAGTCCGTCGTCATACTCAACAGCGAGGTCGCTGGACGACACGCGCTCGTACTCTTCGACGTCTCACCTTCCTTTTATACCCCATCGCTATGTTCGCCCTTCTTTTCTTTCTCTTGGCTTGCATCGATACTCTTGTGCTCGCCACCTCCTCAATTTCCGTTCCGAACCCTCTTGATTCTCAACTACCACCCATTTCCCACATTAACTACCCCTACTCCTGGACTTTTGCGCAGAGCACATTCCAGTCTACGAGAAATGCATCCCTTGATTACTCAGCGTCTTATCTTCCTAAGTGGCTTTCATTCGACCCTCATACTCGAACCTTCAGCGGAACGCCTAAACTGGACGACGAGGGTACGCCCCGCATCCGCATCAGAGTCTTGGCGACAGATCCAGAGACGGCTGACTCTGCATCCACCTCCTTCTCGATCTGCGTCACGTCTTACCCCTCCCCTGTTCTCACAACGCCCATTGCTTCACAGTTCAAACCCGACAACCCTTCGCTTGCCTCTGTCTTTGTGCTGTCTAATGATAACTCGGCTCTCCAAAGGACAGGACAACCAACGCTCCGGATCCCTCCCCGCTGGTCGTTCAGTATTGGCTTTGATGTCAACACGTTTACCAGCCCAGATATTGCAGGCTATTCTGTTTTGCAGGAGGATGGCTCCCCTCTTCCTTCTTGGGCAGAGTTTAATTCTGACGAGATCACCCTGACCGGTATTACGCCGTTTCCGCATGAAATCTCCACCCCGTACCTTGCGTTTGTTCTGCATGCGTTTGACCAGTTTGGCTACTCTGCTGGGTCTGAGCGTTTCGACGTGGTTATCGCAACCCATGAGGTACATATGTCTTCCAGGGGTCTTCCTGCGGTCAATATCACCTCTCTAGCCACTCTGGATGTCTCTCTCAACTCTCAGAGCTACGTTGCTGGTGTGTTCGTGGACTCCGCTCCTCTCGATCTCCAGGACTTGGTATCACTAGACATCGATGTCTCGCCGTACAATTGGCTTCACTATGATGAAAAGTCTCGTCGGCTTACTGGGCAACCCCCAAGAGACTGTATCACATGGAATTCCAATGTTCTCTCTGTCACCCTTACGACGATGTACAACCAGACATTACACACCCAGGTCCAGCTAGCATGTGTACCCTCGTTCTTCTCGCAAGATGCGCTTCCTCCGATTTCTGCCGACCCTGGCAGAGACATACACTTCGACCTGACGCCATTTTTCTCAAATGCGACACAAGAAGTTGATTTGACAGCCTCGTATATCCCAGCAGAAGCGAGTTCTTACTTGCATTTTGACACAAGTTCTGCAATATTATCGGGATGTATTCCATCATCTGGTAAAATTGATTATAGTCTCATCACTGTCTCATTCACCGCCTACTCTCACATGACGCACTCGATCTCGCAATCAAGTCTTCCAATATCTCTCACTGCCACGGGTCACGAGCCCACGCAGCCTGCTACAACACCATCGTTCCGCGCATCACATAGGAAACTTACACTCGGGTTGGGAATAGCGCTCGCGTTGTTAGGAGGGCTGCTTATACTGGGCCTACTACTCGCAGCACTACGTTGCTTGGCGCGCCCACCCGACTCTGCGCTAACAGGTGCGGCTGCGACGCATGCGATGACAGAGAGTGACCGCCGGTGGTACGGCATCGAGGACGTGGATCAAACAGAAGATAGAGGTGATAGCGCAGAGAAAGGTTACGGCGCTCGTCCAAATGGACGATGGGGCGAGATAGGCATCGGTCTCTCACGCGCGGTGACAATCGCATCATCGAATGATGAACATATGTTGGCCAGCCCGGGCCAGCTAAGCAAAGGCGAGTTCCTAGGCCGTTTACGTGCCACAGTACGCAAGGTGAGCAACCGTTACCGTGGAGCCCGCAAGTCGGCAATCGGACGGCCTGTCCTTGTCCTTGCAGCAAGCGACTCCCGCGTGTTTGGCACGCCGGTTACACCCGCAATTCCCGCTCTCGCCGGGTATGAACCGATGGGCTACTCTGGTACCGCATCAAGCCTAAACGGCTCGCCATCTTCGTCGTCTGGCGAGCACTCCATTCCCCAGAGGCGAGCGGATTTTGCCCCGCCGCGCGTGCCCGCACCTGTCGCTGCTCCTGTCACAAGTCGATCTCTTGGCTCTGACATGTCGTTGGCATCAGACTCGTCGACACGTTCGCATGCAACCGAGGCCGTCGTGCAGCGAGCTACGCGGGCGCGGAGTGTGGGTGGTGCGCGACAAACCCGGACGGATATTGACGGCGCACGCGCACGGGTTGTTCCATTCACTGCCAGTCGGGTACCTACGGCCCACGACGTGGCCGCGGGCGCAGGGACTAGCGTGTCTCCTCCACCTGCTCGCGCTTCAAGTCTGAGCGCGAGCGTCGTCCGGGTGGCCGCATCACCCGGTGGCAGCGGCGCAAGCGAGGCAGACGAACTACAAATGGGACTGCGCTACGTGCGGGCGCTCGGCGAGGACGAGCGGGAGGCCTCGGGCTCGTTCTCGTCGGTCGAGTCATCACACCCCGCCCGTTCAAGTACTGGGAGTAGCGGCATGGGTGGGCGTAGCGAGGTCCTTCGTGTGCTCGTGCGCGTTGGGGAGCGTTTCCGGTTCAGGCTGCCCGTGCGCGCAGGCGCTAGCGCGGGCGGCCTTACGGCGCGGCGAGTCTCTGGGGAGCTGCTACCAGCATTCCTGTATGCAGACTTGGACGTCACGCGTGGGGACAAGCACCGTGATACCGTCAAGTTCTGGGGTGTGCCACGGGCGGACGATGTGGGGGACGTGCATGTGGGCGTGTACGCGGTCAATGGGGTGTGTGTTGCAGAGGCGGTGATTGAAGTTCTCATACGTAGCAGCTAAATTTCCCGTCTGCAGACAAGACAGACTATCCTCAAAAAACGTAAAATGGACCGTCGTAACTGTACTGTTAATGTTGCGTTGATTTGATTCGATAGACGGGCGAGTTCAGGAAAAACGAACACGTTGCCAAAGCATGTGCGGCTTCAGGAAGACGGCTTGCGCTAGACAAACTTAAATCGAGACGAAAGGAAGATTGTTGAAACAATGGATGAGTGCATATGGGGCAAACGGAGAAAATATATGGATGGTATGCCCTTTGCCTCGTCTATCGTCTATACGACCGTGCCTCTTAACTGCCCGCGAACCTGATACAACCTCCACCTCTCCTTCTCTCCTCTCATCTCCATCCAGAGGCCATCAGTGAATTATGACTTCCAGATGAGAATGGCGTGAGAACCGACGTAAAAGTAGATGAAATGCTTGGTTTCTGCAAAGAATGGAAGTTGGCAGGGAGTTCGATTTAGATAGACATATATACAAGGGTCAAGTAAAACGTACCATGGGTGACATAGCTCCCGAAGTTTTTGCCGACGACGACGTGCCAGGTGGGGCCATGTCGCCTATCAAACTCCTTCTTGATATGCGCGGCGATGTCCTTCTCGATGTTGTATTTTTCGAGGGCGGCAGAGGCGACGTCGACGCTCTCCTGTTGCATCTCGTCGCTCATGTCGACGTTTTTGATGATCGCCTTGGGGCCGGTGCTGCCAGCTGCACCGCCGATGCCAGCGTCTGTGGAAGTGGACATTGCGTCGAGTTTCTCCGACATGTCGATTTGATTTGATCTGATGCGATGTTCGATGGTTGAGAGTGCGAGTGCGAGAGCGATTGCGAGTGGCTGCTATCGGAGGAGAGCGTCCCTTTAAGAAGTGTTTTGACCACGTGCTGGTCGTGTGTCCCAACGGCTGCTAGTAGCTCGCCCTACAACACACACACACGACTCACATCCCACACGTTGAACCAGCCAGTTAATATTGCTCTGCGCCATGCGTACTAGAAGCTCCTCTTTACCTATTATAAGAATGTGCCCGCGGCCAACCCTACGTCCATACCCTCTATTTATACTGGTACCCTCCATGATTGTGCCCACTCCTGTGATCCCGAGACACCTCCCTTTGAGCGTGTTAAATGCGCTACGCAGGCGCCGCCCAAGTTGCCTGATGATCAAAAAAATGATTGTTCTTTTGCTGGTCTCCTTGGCCGCACATCGATTCCGCATCGATTCCGCATGGGTTGTTTGGCCACTAATCAAGGCAAGCGGGTGTTCGTTACCCTGTCTCTGTGTCATTCATATTCATTCACTACGTAGTAGCATCATCCACGTGTTGTTTGTTCATCACGCGTACATCACTCGTTTCCTGTCAGCCATCATGTACGCAGGCCATCTTGGCTGGCCCCGGAGGTTCGGTAATCAAGTGGCGCGATCATCAGCCAAAAGGTCATACACGGACGAACAGCTCGTTGTCCGCCGGTCTCATTCCTTCCACGGCTAACGCCTAGATGAGTTCATGTCCGGGCTCATATTCTCTGCTCCTCTCCGGAGCAAATATGCTGGCTCGTTCTTGAAATTGTTGTTTTTTGCTCATTGTACGTCCTACATTAAAAATAACCCCTCCATCCCCAGGCCGCCCATTTCCTGCGGCATCTCCCTGTCTGAATCGATTTTCTGAAATCTGTGCCATCCCCTACGTTGGAATACGACGGAGGTCCAACGGGCAGCGAGGTCTTCACTAGAGATGCTCCTGACTCTGAATCTCCCTGTGAACAAGCCATGAGGACGCCGAGTTTTTCCGTCTCCTATGTGAACATACATTAGAGGAACAGGTGGGAAGCCCACGTGGTGGAGTGAGAGTTCGAAAGTTGCCGTGTGTCCTCCAACGGCAATCTTCTCATGCGTCACTGCTGTAGCACATGGCACATGGTGCGGAGATATGCGTACCCTTCCCCCATCCTTGAGGGGGGCGTAGCCAATTGCGGCCACCCGTGACTCCCTTAGGCTTTGGCGCCACCGGTGCCTGCATTTGCGGCAAGGATGCCTTACGACGTTGCTTTCCACACTCCACACAGTGTGCATGTCGTTTCTGAACCTCATGGAGGGGTCACACGTCTCGCAGTGCGGCAACTATGATTCGCGGGCAATAACCACCGGGGAAGCCTGGTGTTGTTTGTTTTTTCATTCTTGCCCTTTTCTCGCGCCAAGATGTTCTATCAAAAACACCAAGATGAGGTTTAAATTTGCGGGCAGCCCCCACCAAACTATCGGTGACTATGCTAAGTCCCGTCTTGGAAAATCACAAAAAAAATAAACATTCCGGGTTCAGTTGACTCTAATCAGTTGGTCTGCAGGTGCTGATAACTCGATTACGCTCACTCGATGGCGGATGCCGGCAAGCAGGGCCATAAATCGTTACTGTACCCGAATAATGGGACACCGTTACGGCAATGGCGCAAATATACAATCAGGCCAAGTTTGGGCCTGGCGGCTGTGGGCGACAGGGAGAAATTACCTCACGCCCCACATGCGCGGAACACAGTTTGTTATTAATACGAGTATTAGGGCACGGAATGACGGAAGCACAGACGAACGGAGAAAACGGAGTTGAGTGCGGCCAACACAATGGCATGGATGGTAATAAAGCATGCGGAAGAAAGGCGCGGGGGAAACACCAGCTACATGGCATCATGGGAAGGACATAACCTGGCGGTAGGGGAAGGGCGGACGAACAGGCTCGTGTTAATACGCAGCAGGCACTGATTGAATACCACATGAGAAATAAAGGGAAACCCGACCATAGTAAAGTAACGCAATGATGACTCCAATGAGGGACCAAGTAATATAGGGTATCAAAAGGAGGAAGGTGTCATAATGGACGTGGGTCTTGTGCATGCATATGGAGCACAACAAAACCGATAAGTCATTTGAAAACAAAAAAACTTTGAGAAAACTAGCAAGACGTTACCAGCGGAGCGCGCAGTCACATCCCATCCACAGCGACGGGTAATTTGGGACTACTACCGTTCTCGCTCCTCACGGACGGCACTACGCTGCGCTGTCGT
>Ga0307510_10000523_pt1 | contig 38263 bp, 42 predicted proteins | sample 12_EM_MG_FD_207224 | JGI IMG/M metagenome (GOLD analysis project Ga0307510, IMG submission 207224) | Populus trichocarpa ectomycorrhiza microbial communities from riparian zone in the Pacific Northwest, United States - 12_EM | ecosystem: Host-associated > Plants > Roots > Unclassified | place...
GGACCCGATTCTATTACAGCCCGCATTTTCCCCCATCTTCGCACACACCCTAGTATTGTCCCGCCGCCACTTGCACCACTTTGGAACTTCTCATATCCTTCGCATCCCCATCCAACCTCATTCAACATTATTACCTCAGCCTATCAATCGCTCTTGCACACCTCTTCTCTTATTGCCCAGTATCTCCTGCATTACATCACTTTGCCCCTTCAACTCACGAGCCAAGAGATCCACTCCAAGCGATTGGGACTTGAGCGCGTTCGCGATGAGCGTGCGGAAGCCCTTGGCGAACTGACAAGCAAGCACGACGATCTCTCGCGTACACTGCGGAAGGATTTGGATGAGCGGGCGGCATTTTTGCAGGTCATAAATCAGGTTCTCGTCGGCCAGCACGTAGACATGGCACAGTTTGGAGATTCTACATCGCTCCTTGATGCTTTGGCTACTGCATCCTCCAGGGTTTTGCCTATCCACGCGTGTCTACATAAAGAAGACCTCCGCACACATGCTCTACTTCGCCCAAATCGACTAATCAGACTCTGGCCACGCCTTCTTATCCTTCCGCCGCTGATGTTATACGCTGTTCAGCGAATCAATGCTTCACAAGATACTCTACTTTCTCTCGCTAAGGACACATGCGAGACGGTGAAGGGGTTCTGGCGGGGTTGGCTGGTAGAACCCCTAGCCGACATTGTAAGAACTGTTCGCACCGGTGGAGAGGACAGCATCATTGTTCAGAAAGGAAGCATCGAGGCCGACCTACAAGTATTTATCTATTATTCTTCGTCTTTTTCTTTCCTGACTAAACCCTTCAGTCACTCGAGCGTATGGCACTGTCACTGGCCAGGGACAAGCTGAGCTACAGCCCAGCACAGCTCGAGGACCTCTCTAACAAACTACGCTTTGGAGACCTCACGCCTATTCTTCATATCTACGAAGAAGACATCAAAAGTCCGGTCCGATCTACTGTTTCTGGAACTCTTCTGCGCTCCGCCTTCATTCAAGTCCAGAAAGCTAAGGTCCGCCATTTTGCGCGCGTTCGCTATTCTTACTTACAACACATATTCTCCCAGGTGGACGTCGACCAGGCGCTCGCAGGGATCGATAAACTCCTCAAATCCCAAGAACTCACATTCGCCTTTGTTGGCGTGGCACCCGCACTGTCACTCGTGTACGTTGTGGGTGGTAACATGGGCAAGCTCTTCGCGTCAAGTCATGGCCAAATGGGTGGCAGGAGGCGGCGTACGGCGGCCTGGTTAGCCATACGCCGCATAGAGCGCCTCCTCATCACGCAGCCGGACACACGCGGGCATGCGCGTCACCCTACACATACCCATGAGGAGCATCACGACACCACCAATGGCCCCAATGGCAATACGTCGGGCAGGGTCCCGCACTTGACCGCTGGCTTGTTGCTCCTCTCCGTGTCATCACTCCGGCAGTACGCGGAATCGTGGCTGCCATTGAGGAGCCGGATCAGGGAAGGGTTCTTGGAGGACGTTGGGGACCTAGAGGATCCTCGGCTGGGCCGAGACGAGAAATTGAGGGTTGTGGAGAGGGTGTGGAGATCGTGGGGCCATGTGCTGGGCTGGGAGCGCCTACCCGTCGAAATATCGTCGTCGTAAATCCATGATTGTGATATCTGCGTCAATTGTGGTGCTTGAAAATGTGAAGATAAACGGGTCGGGCTAGTAGGACCCAGAGGTAGAAGTGACTCTTCGCTGATCTGTGTGATCTGCCGCTTGTCACATAGCACATAGTCTTGTACTGCACTAGATTCTTAGAAGGACCTGGACAGAAACAAGAATTTGCGGCTATTTTGGCTTGTTCTAACGGGTTGCGTATACGATGACGTAGGATACCGCACTATAAATAGATACAAGAAAGGGAGCTGATGCCCCCCTTGGGCTAAGGCTGGTGGCCAGTGATGGGAAAGAGTTGCATACATCATACATCACATGTCGGAGCCATATTGCGGCTTGGAGCACGTAGTAATGTTTAGCCAGGTGGGCCGTCATTTGATGGAGAATGTGGTCATAAAACAGTGTGATCTAACTCTAACGGATGCGTTCTGAATTGCAATGGTATCCGAGTATGGTTCCAGTGATTAACGGGAGTACTAGACGCAACCAATACTTTGCACGGGTATCCCTCTCTTATCCAGTGTCTTTGTTTTGTGTAAAAAGAAAGTTACAAGCTACGATCGCGTTCATTTCAACTGGTGCACCGATACTACGAGACGTGACCCAAACCGATATCGAATTGGCGTCTACGTTAAATCAGACGATTTATGTCTCTTTCCTTTCTCGTCTTCTCTAAATGATGGGACTGTCTGATATGCCCCACGGGCCACGGCATGACGCAAAAGTCAGGAAACGGGAAATCTGAGGATATATATAAAGTGCTTCAAGTACCCCTTTTGCACCGCAGGATCTTTGTACTCAGTCGGATACTTCTAATTTTTCATCACCCAACAAAAACACAACATCACTATGGGCTGGTTCAGTGACAACCACGAGGCATCCCGGGCCTATAACATCGTACGCTCGTCCCCTGCCACCCGTGTTGCGTGCGCCGTTGACGGTATAATAACGAGATTTAGGTCCAAGGCACTAGCCCTCACAAGGGCGAAATCACTCACGAGCTCCTTGCCGGTGCTGCGGCCTATGAGGTTCGTCCCTTCGCCTGCCTGTCTTCCTACGACGTTCCAGCGTGTGCTTTAGGCCTCCAAAGCATATGAAAAGCATTGTGCGGCACACGGAAAGCCAACGAACCATGCTAAGGCCGTGGAACTCATGTATGATACGTTCAACACACGTCAGCGTGAAACATTTGCTCATCGTTCATACAGCGCTGGCGCAAGCGGTGCCTTTATTGATAGGGTCGTCGAGACCAAGGGTGTAGGTCATCTAAAGTTATACGTCCAACTACCGTTAATTGACGCCGCCCGAACCAAATAGCTTAATTTCATTGATGCGCAGAAGGCGAAGCACCGAGGTGAGAGCATCCATCATTGTCGAAGCGAGGAGGATGGCCGTACTGACGTCGTCGTGTAGCTAGGGAGCAAGCTGAGGCGTCTCTCAGCCAGTCGGGTGACTTCCAGTAGACAATCTTGAGTGTCGCATCGTAACCAAGCGAATTTTAGCGATCTGTACGATGGTGCTGCAGTAGTCCAGTTCATAAAACCATTTGTGGATTGTAGCCAGTTCCGTTGGTGTGAGCCTGGGCGGATACGAAAGCCATCAAGATGTCCATGCAGTGTGGCACCAAAGGGATCGCCGAGGACAGTGCTCATGCCGGCGGTCGCCGATAGGCGTAGAGACGAGACGAGAATTATGGATTGGCTCTGCAGTTGAAGAGCAAGTACTGTATGCCCGGGAGACGGGCCTGGGAAGTGGACTGGAAGCATATGAAGGTTCCGAGTCAGCGCTAAGCATCAGGGTAGGCAAACTAGGAAGTTAGATAAGCTCGTATAGTCAGAGACCTGATAGGCGTGACGCCAATGCTAAGTGTGTGTGGTCAATCCTTGAGCGCTTGAGCTCTACAGTAGTCATCTATGGATCTCACTGGCACAGGAAGCCTGACGAAAACTAAACAGCGGATCGGACACTGCCGAACCCCGGTTTGGGTCACGTGATCTCAGGCCGAGCAACAAAATGCACCTCGCCTCATAACATAGGTCGAAGCAAGCAATTCACCATCTAATACTGAGACCTTACCAAATGACTCTCAACTCTCGCAAGTACGTCCGGAGAAACAGACCGCCTCAATTGACGAACTAATCAACTAAGGTGTATTTCCTAGCAACACCGGGTCTTCAAATTTGTGTGATGACCCCGCCGAAGGCTCCGTGATGAGAGAGGTTTCCGTACTACGCCTCCAGGAAGAGGGACATTGTGGAGAAAGACCTCAAAGTTTGTATTTTGTGTAGTATCTGCCACGATCATCGACTGATCCCATGTAGTAGGCCAAGTGAAGATCGACGTGCTTCCTGACCATGCCCTCCTAGAAATATTTGATTTCTATCGAGCGGATCGCACATCCAGAATTTTCGATCGCGTCTCGTGGAAGTGGAAAACGTTGACTCAAGTTTGTCGAAGGTGGCGACACATTATCTTTGAATCGCCTCGGCGTCTGGACCTGCAAGTTGTCTGCACCGCCACAACACCCACGAAGACGTTGCTGGATATCTGGCCACACTTCCCTATCAGCATAGTCTGCGTTCGCTTCAGTGCGGTTGACGAGAAGGGTATGGAAAACATCATCACAGCATTCGAGCACCGTGATCGCACGTCTGGGATCTATCTCGCCAACCTGAAGGGCCCTGTGTTGCGAGTCCTGGGCTCTGTAATGAACGAGCTGCATCCGCTTTTGACAGATATCCATCTTTTATCAGACGATGAGCGGGTTCCGGTGCTTCCCGAGACATTCCTGGGTGGATCCGCCCCCCGTCTACGATCGTTTGCCCTATTGGGAATCCCATTCCCCATGTTCCACAAATTCATTTTGTCTGCCACTCATATCGTTCATATTTACCTTTCCGATATCCCACTTTCCGGGTACATTTCACCCGAGGTAATGGCCACTTGCCTGGCCACATTGCCCAACCTTGAGCACCTCACCATTGGATTCCGATTCCGATCTCCAATACATCGCCAAATCGGCCTACCTTCTCTCACCCCCGCCGTTCTCCCTTCTCTCACCCGCCTTTCCTTCAGAGGCGCTAGCGAGTATTTTGAAGATCTGCTTGCTCGAACATACACACCTCAGCTCAACCGGCTCAACATTCTGTTCTTCAAGGACCTCATCTTTGACCTTCCACGACTCCGCAGTCTCGTTCGTGAAGAAGGGCTCAGGCCACATAGCCATGCTTGGGTTATATTTGGCGTTCATAGGATTAATATTACCCTTGGATCACCCCCTCGGATCGTGTTGACAATTTTATGCGAAGAATGGGACCGGCAGCTTTCGTCGCTAGCGCAGGTATGCAACCAGAACTTACCCACCCTTTCTTCCGTGGAACAGCTCAGCGTGTGTGAGCCTTGTCGGGCTTCATTGAGTTGGACAGGCGACATGAGCTCCTTCCAATGGCTCCAACTTTTCCTCCCGTTCATTGCCGTCCGGGATTTGTATGTATCCAAGCAACTGGTGCCCTTTGCCACCGCCGCCCTCAAAGAGCTCACAGGGGAAAGGTCCGTGGAAGTGTTACCGGCCCTGAACAGACTTTTCTTGGAAGGATTTCAACCATCTGGGAATGTGCAGGAAGTAATCGAGCCTTTCGTTTCATCCCGCCAACTTTCTGGTCACCCCGTGGTCATTCACTCGGAGCGACCACCGCCGGAACCAACCCATCATCCTTTCACGAATTGATAAATGCTCTTCAATGATTACCCAGAATTCCAGTTCATACCGGTGCTTCATCGTCTCTTCGTTGTATGATATCTCGGACTCTGTGACCCGTGATATGATTCTCTCACGCGAGACCACTTAGAAATACGCCCTTGTTCGACATTATAAAAAAAAAATACCATTCAGAACGCGCCCCTCATGTGATACGAGTCAAACCGACGAGTCTCCTTACTGTCCGTTAAGTTGTACATATGTCGTCCGGGTTTAGCGCCACGCGCAACATGGAAAGCCAAGAAATGTTGCTGTAAATTCTAGTGAGGGTCATTGCCTTTATCCCAAGAACCCGCCTTTTCACCTTCATGCATCCGTCCGGGTCGATCGAAAGCGAGTCCAGCGATGCGCACAAACAAACGTCCCGTCGAGGCTCTCGATTCCCTCAAGTGATGGCTACTGCCCAGCCTCGTTCTCTCTGGCAGAAAAGTACCCTGGCGAGCGCACGGCAAAATCAACCAGCACGCGGGCGATCTTGGACATGTGTCCGTCCACGCGCTTCCAGGGGACGGCAGGGCGCCTGCTCCCACTCCGGTCCGGGCTGGTACGAACTTCGGTGCGTCAGTGGGCCAGTGGCCGCGTAAAAGTACGGGATTGGCAGCGGGTAGATTCCACGAACGATCTTCCATGTCGTGGCCACTGGGCGATACATTTGGAACAGCAGCAGGCGGTTAGCAAATGGGAGTGTGTCGGGTTGAACGGAGAGGACGGCGATGAACTTTCATCCTTGAGAATGAGCCCGGGAAGGAATATGGATGAGGTGACGATATGTGCACTTTATGGGGGACCGTTTCAAATGGCCAACAAGTCAGTGGGTGTTAAGATCGAGGGAAACATGCGTACTCTTAAAAGTTGATGAGGGTCTGACAAAGTCGTAACGTCAGTCAAAATGTGTTCACATGAGTACACTTAATCTGGCTGAGGACTGACCATGAGATATGGGCAATTGTCCAGGGAACTTCTTGAGATCGGTTCCCGCAGGGGTTCTTGCCATCCCCAGCCAGGAGCGATCTGAGCGAAGCCAAACGCCAAACAGCGCGTGATGCCGGCTGTGTTACCAACGTCGGGGATCCAGCGGGCCGGCCCGGGTCCAAGCGGCACCGGCGCAGCTTTGTGTTGGCTGGCGGGCTCCTGTCCGCTTAGAGCGATTCCAAGGAATCCAAGCATCCCTACCGTCGTTCCGTTCACACAGGCGCAACTACAGCAACTCCAGTTTCTCCATGACTTTTGAGTGACCTTCTGTCCCGTGATTCTCCACCGCACACGTACAGTACAAGCTCAATTCCCCACTCCAAGTCATCATCCATGCATGTAGCGACCATGAGGTTCGATGACACCCTTCTGTATGGAACACTTCTAAATATTGTTCACTTTACTTGCAGTCCATGAACAACTGCATGCCCAAAATTTCCGACACACTGCGCCTTGCAAGTGCTGACGATGCAATCCGCGTCTACAATGTGGAAGGCGATTACGGCGCACGTTCCCTGCCAGTGCTATTCTACAGTAGTCTCAGTGACGGCGACATCAAATTTTCGTGATGGAAACGCACCGTGATCATAGAAGCCCCTTCGCTGGCAAAACCGCTATCTGCGTGATGCCGAGCAAAACTCAGTCGAGTGCCTTATAAGAGTAGCCCGGGGGTGTGTGTCAAATGCGCACTCTGTTGTCCATGTCACATAGGTAACACATGTCTTACTAGGACGATGAAAACTCGACATTCAGATTATCGCCACGTCGGGTTCCTCTCACCTCGCCCTGGACGCGCGACACTTAGACTGACTCATGGTTGCTTACGCCTGTGAAAAGGCTTCTGTAGGGTGGGCACGCGTTACAACCTTGGAACGAGCATTATTCGACTATGTGACGCCTCCCGAACCACCCGAACGTTTTGCCGCCTCGTTTTTGACCCTCCGTTCCTCAACCCTCGTTGCTACCCAATCGAAGCCATCCCACTAGCAGTCAAGTCCCCCTTGCTCATTGCACTCCAAACCTCACGACCGACGACTCGCGGATCGCCCACTCCTGGTCAAACGCTCAAAAGAACGTCGTTCCACGTAGCGCGCGTTCCTCGCTGCCGTTCGCCGACCGTCCCGAGGTCTGGACCCCACTCGTGTTTAGGAAGGATTTGCGCTGCATATAGGATCGCTCGGGTTTCTTTTCGTCCGCCTCCTGTCTTCTTTTGATTTGGGCTCGCTGCTCTCCATTTCACGTCTTCCCTTTTTGTTTTTAGACTTCGCCATCAAGTATTGCCGTACCATGCCTCACCCCCGTCGCCTTTGCGCTCGACCTCGCGCACCTTACGACGGTTCAGTAAAATTTCAGCTCTCGGACACCGCCCTTTTTCATCGCATAATGACGACGCTGCGCGGCCTGTCGCTGGCAGTTTCGCTTTAGAGTCCGTCTCTCACTTTTTCGCCCACTTACTCACTTCTGCACGTAGAGTACTTGTTCTGTACTATCTCGGCTTGCGTATAAAATCCCCGCGTCTGGCTTCGTCAAGAGGCTAGGCAACTGCGGTCCACTTTCCCCCATCCTTCTTGTTTGCGTGCTTCCGAGGGCAACCGTGGCCCATTTTCTCTCTTCCACTCTCCGCTTGCGTGCTTTCCGACCCTCGACCGCGATCCGTGCGGTGCGCTTTTATTTGCCTTCGCCACCGTCTCACCTCCGTAGAACGCATCGCGCACATAAACACACCTGCCAGCGGACGTGCGATCACCGGCTCGCCGTCCGTCCCCCGACTTATTCCACGGCGCGTTCTCGGGTCTTCAGGAACGTAGCTCTGATTTTATTTCATCTCTTCCTTTATCCATCCTTATTCAAACTTACGCGCGGACTCTACGTCTGCGATACACTTCTTTATTCTCCGCGCTGAGCACCGATCCGGATGTGTACGTCCTGTCGAGAGATCGGAATGAATTTGCGGCTATCAAGTCCAACCCGTTGAGTGAGGTGTGCATGTTTGCACACGTAGTGTGAGTTCCCGACCAGCCCGCCTGCGCTTAACGTGTCATTTATACATACGTTCAGGCAGCGAAAGAGGTGGTATTCCTGAGGATAAGGCCGATAAGGCTTCATATCATTTCCAAATTAAGATCGCCTTCAGGAAGTAATAGAGGTGGTGGTGGTGGTGGAACGCATACTCAAGTATCTACTAATCGAGAAGTAGAAGTGGTTCGAACCTCCTGATTATATTTTCAGTATGTACCTACGAGTCTACGACCGCCTTAGAGCCAGTCACACTGAGCTGAAAATGATAGTGCCTGTCATATTCCGCCCAAACAGCCCAACTTTGTAGAGTGCCGGGAGAATGTGAGCGCCACGGGGTCGGGCTGGGATTCGGAGGTGACCGTAGTCGTGCAGGCTTCGGGGGTCATAGAACTCAGGAAGGTTCTGTGGGCACAGGGGAGGAAGGATGGTTTCCGAGGGGCATGACACAGTATTTGTGTACTTGGGACGCGAATTTGCTGCTCTGTACTCAACACATGGGTTACGGACAGATGGTTAAAGTGGACAGTGACTGGGAGAACTGGAAGACCCGTTATGATTTGCGGACGTGAACTCCCGCTTCGACGTTCTGAAGTTGTCTTAGTCGTTCGCGTTGGGTCTTTACAGCACGCAATCCGTATCAAGGGTTAAATGCCGTCAGGAATGACATATAAATAGGGACGTACTTGGTGTATACCCTCCGAGACAGTACTCACGTTGGAGAATGTGTCGTTGGAATTCGTGAGGACAACATCCGTATCCAAATGTCAGTAACTAGCCGGCAAGTTGAACGACCACCTGACCGTCGGGTAGCCTAACATCAGAACGACCCTCATCTTCCTGGCTAACAATTTATGACTTCTTGCGGTCGTCTTATCTCTAGTGGCCAAGTCGAGGTTTGGCTGCAAGCATCGATCATGGTGTAATTTGGATAGGCTGCGGAGGTAGGGATTGAGAGGGTATATACGTGTGAGTAGGACGGGGCGATAACGAACACGGGTGGCGACTCCGAGAGACTGAGCGAGGGCGCGGACGACGGTTCGGCTGCGCAAGGCCGAGTCGGGTGACGAAGATGATGAGGAAGGGCGAGCGACGATCTCACGACGACGAAGAGGAAAATCACATGGAGAGATGAACAGAGCAGAAGGGAGTAGAATTGAGAACGAACGATGAAGCTACTGATGCTGATGCACACCACATACCACAAGAGCAGGAGGCATAGCTTATATACAGATGAGTACTTGCTGGGGTCCATAGTAAGATAGGGGTATTATGAAGAGGCTACGAACGTGAAGTCGAGACTGCGGTGAAGAAGAAAGGCGAGGCGATGGTGCCGGCGTCGTCGAGAGGCGGTGATGGCGAAAGCTGCGGTCGAGTCAGAGCAACGTCGGCGAGCTTGAGGTGAGACAGCGAGTATGGACGAGTAAATGGTAAAGCGATGCGAACTAAGAAGTGTCAGACTGGTGAAGAAGCTAAAGAACGGGATCATACGGGTGCCGGACGACAGCGACTACCTAAGCAACGTCGTACGGGGGAGCAAGGGTGTGAGTGGAGGAGAGTAAGAAGAGTGAATAGAAGGCGATGATGCGGGAGTCGAGAGGAGAGGAACGGTTGGTTTCATTTTGCGGTGACGGCGACGTTGTTGAGGTTGGCGAAGGCGATGGTGGTGTTCCGGAGAAGGAGGAAAGGTGAGAAGAATGTGGGAGGCGTGTTGGATGCAAATTTGCAAATGCGTCGAAATGGATTGTTCTGCACGTGCAGGGTCACCTTACTGTACAATGGGGCACGACCCAGACTCTCAAAAAATTTCCTGTCCGGATTCAAAAATCAATTGTGAAAAATTGAGCGCGGCATGTATATCCAGGCATCCGTGGCAGAATTTGAGGTGGATGCCGGACCAATTGATGACTGGGCCCTGGTGGGTGGAGAACAGAGACAGCTGAAGTTGGGCCTAGAGCCTGGGTGATCCGGTGATCATCGATCACCGATCATCGGCGACATCCGAACCAATCCAAGGGGTCATCGCGCCGTCAAACATCTGATCCTAGGATCCCAACCCCCCTCCACTCACCCCGGACCCGCCGCCCATTTTGACGTCTTCAATGGCCACATCCTCTTCTAAATTTCAATCCATCCTAGATGCCGTGTTAGACGATTACCACAAGCACACTGGAATAGACCTCATCAAACATCCCTCCGCAGCGCAACTCCAGAACTGCCATTCCCCAGAAGATGTCGTCCAACTGCTTCAAGAAAGAGAATCCTCCTTCAAAGACTATAGGGAAAAGTATCGCAAGTTAATCGACTGCGTTCGCCCTGTAGTCAATGTCGTCCATGCCTTGTCTGGCATCCTTGGCGAGGGGGCTGGCCTCGTAAGCGATCAGCACTACATTCTCCTTACAAGTCCATATGTTTACAGGTCCTTACAGGTGCCATTCCAACCGACCAAGGTGATATTCACAGGCATCGATATTCTCCTCTCAGTGTGTATTATCTCTCAACTATCATGCATTTGTGCGATATCGAATCATATCAGACAGCTATCAGTATCAGTGCAAGCTACGATGCCCTTGGAGATCTCTTTGAATGCGTTGCGAATATCCTTAGACGCCTCCATATCTATACCGAAAATATCCCGTCATTCCCTGCGATGTCAGATATCATGGTAAAAATCATGATTGAAGTCCTCAACGTAATTGCGCTGGCCACAGAGCAGATAAAAAACGGACGCTTTAGTGAGTGGTCCACCGCCCACTGACTTTCACTGGCTGATCGTGGTATAGAGAAATTCGCAAAGAGATTACTTGGAGAGAGCGACGTCGAAGCTATCCTCCAACGATTAGACAGACTTACCCTGGAGGAGGCGAAGATGACTGGCGCCCGCACACTTGAAGTCGTCCATGGATTGTTCGACAATTTGAAGGTCGTCATGGATAGTGCGATACCTTATTTTGTTGATTATCAGAGGGTTAACGAGACTCGTCTGAGTAGACGGCAAGGCATCAACGATTACTATACAACAAGCTCTAGGTATGTTTAATCTGCGTGGAACACCCCATCCTCCTCAACATGCATGTTAGTTGCGATTCAAGAGACTGCAGATGGCATAAACAAGTTGCAGAGTTAGTCCTGAAATCTTCGCTTACGGTTGTTTAAGCTAAACGTGATTCTCAGGGAACAATTTCCAAACGAATGTTCGAAGTTGGCTCTCCCCCCCAGATCCTTCAGTCAATCACAATATTGCTCGCAGAGACCACTTGAAGGGGACTGCGTCATGGTTCATTCAAAGCGACATTTATAAAGAATGGACAGTGACGGGGTCTCTCCTTTGGATTCGTGGTAAACGTACGCTTCTCTCCCGCTTTTTTCGAGCACACCCTGATTGCCCCTGGCGGGTGACATCACAGCGGGGTCAGGCAAATCTATATTATGGTAAGTGATCCCCGAAATGGTTCATCCAGCTCATTCAAACCATCGTTCAGCTCCAGTATTATTCATCAAGCAAAACACCTTCGTGACACTGGATTGGCGATGGTTGCCTATTTCTACTGTGATTTCAGAGATCGCAAGAAGCAGGAGGTCACCGGATTACTGGCTTCGCTTGTTTCTCAGCTCTCTGCCAAATCTGATCTTTGCTACAACATTCTTTCTAGTCTGTATTCTGAGTATGATGGAGGATCTCAGCGGCCCGATGATGACACGCTGCTTTGTTGCTTGGAGAAAATGCTAAAAATCGAAGGTCTTCCGACAGTGTATATCATCGTTGATGCCCTTGACGAATGCCCCACCAATTCTGGCGTGAAGTCCCATCGGGATTGGGTCCTTGATCTAGTCAATCAACTGGTCGATTTGCACCTCACCAACCTTCGCATCTGCGCCACCAGTCGCCCTGAGGAAGATATCCAAGCTGCCCTCGTGTCTTCAGCATCTCACACGATTTCTCTTCATGGCGAAGTTGGACAAAACAAGGACATTGCTGACTATGTCAGGTCTGTCGTCTACTCAGATCGGAAGATGCGAAGATGGAGGGACGAGGACAAGGAGATGGTCATCAGTACGCTCTCTCAGAAGGCCGATGGAATGTAAGCCCTCGCTGCTATGCCAAATCATGACAACTCTCATGTAACTCGTCAGGTTTCGATGGGTCACGTGCCAACTGGAAGCCCTGAAGCGTAGTCTTCCCGCTGTGATTCGTCGCGCCCTCGATAACTTGCCAGAGAGTTTGGATGAGACTTATGACCGGATCCTCCAGAGCATTTCCCGGGAGAGGCGGGGATACGCACGATGTCTCTTCCAATGTCTTGCGGAGTCAATTCGGCCCCTTCTCGTTGAGGAGCTTGCGGACATCCTTGCGATTGAGTTCGAGGCAGGACCGACTCCCAAATACCACATAGATCAGCGCCCAAAGTACCCAGAAGAGGAGGTGTTATCGATATGCTCAAGTTTGATCACCATTGTCGACATGGACGGGTCGCGAGTAGTACGGTTCTCCCACTTTTCCGTCAAGGAATATTTGACATCGAAACGCCTCACCGACGCCGGGAAGGGTCTTTCCGAGTACCACATCCTTTCGCATTCGGCCCATATGATTCTCGCAAAGGCTTCTCTGAGCGTCCTTCTTGCACTAGACGATCATGTCAACAGGGACAGTATGAAGAACTATCCCCTTGCTGTCTATGCAGCTCGATACTGGGTCGAGCATGCCCAGCTCCACGACATATCCTCCAGGATCAAAGACGCAATGGAGTATCTTTTTGATCCCAACAAGCCACACTTTCCCACATGGGTGTGGATCCACGACATTGACTATTCATTCCGGGAAATCATGTTCACGATGAACCCATCGCCACCGACAGCTCCTCCATTATACTATGCCACGTTATGTGGATTCCGTGACCTTGTAGAACACCTGACTGTTACACATCCAGGGGACATCAACGCGAGGGGCGGATACCACGGTACCCCATTACACGCCGCTGTCATCAAGGGAAATATCAATATTGTGAGATTACTTCTAGAACATGGCGCAGATGTGGCTGGATTGAATGACGAGAATTGCGACGCACTGTTTGAAGCATCACGAAGAGGGCGTCCAGATATAGTAGGGCTGTTACTCAGCCACCATGCAGATGTCAACTCTCGGAACACCTGGCGGAGAACCCCGTTGATTATGGCGTCGCAAGAGGGAGAGCTGGAGGTTGCTCGGGTATTGTTACAGCATGGCGCAGCTGTAAACTCCCGTGACGAGGATGGCTGGACGTCATTGACATTAGCGTCGGGAAATGAACATCTGGACGTCGTGGATTTGTTACTCCAGAACGGCGCAACTGCGGACTCGCATAACAACAATGGCCGGACCTCATTGATGATCGCATCGAAAAATGGACATTTGGATGTCATGCGTTTGTTACTGAAGAATGGCGCAACTGTGGACTCGCATGACAACGATGGCTGCACCTCATTGATGTCTGCTTCGGAAAATGGACATTTGGATGTCGTGCGTTTGTTACTGCAGAATGGCGCAACTGTGGACTCGCATGACAACGATGGCTGGACCTCATTGATGCTCGCATCGCAAAATGGACATTTGGATGTCCTGCATTTGTTACTGCAGAATGGCGCAACTGTAGACTCGCATAACAACGATGGCTGGACCTCATTGATGCTCGCATCGCGAAGACGACATTTGGATGTCGTGCGTTTGTTTCTGCAGAATGGCGCAACTGTGGACTGGCATCATAACGATGGCTGGACCTCACTGATGGTCGCATCGCAAAATGGACATTTGGATGTCCTGCGTTTGTTACTGCAGAATTGCGCAACTGTGGACTCGCATCACAATGATGGCTGGACCTCATTGATGTCCGCATCGCAGCATGGAAATTTGGATGTCGTGCGTTTGTTACTGCAGAATGGCGCAACTGTGGACTGGCATCACAACAATGGCTGGACATCATTGATGACCGCATCGCGAAATGGATATTTGGATGTCGTGCGTTTGTTACTGCAGAACGGCGCAACTGTGGATTCGCATGACAACGATGGCTGGACCTCATTGATGTTCGCATCGCAAAATGGACATTTGGATGTCGTGCGTTTGTTACTGCAGAATGGCGCAACTGTGGACTCGCATAACAACAATGGCCAGACCTCATTGGTGCTCGCATCGGGAAATGGACATCACCATGTCGTGCGTTTGCTGCTCCAGAGCAGTGCGGCGGTAGAGTCCCGTCGTCATGACAGCCAGATCTCATCCAGTGGTAAGTCACCACATTTATACACATCCTGCGCAGCAGTTCAAAATGACCGTCGTGCAGATCCCGATCTGGATGGAGGGTGCCTTGATACTGCTCTCCATCGCGCATCCAACAATGGCAATCCCGCCATTGCCGAATTACTCATCCAGTATGGTGCAGACGTGAATTCGCAGAACCACAACCAAGAATCCCCCGTACACCTAGCATCAGGTCACGGACATCTCAAGACTACACGTCTGCTGCTCGCATCCGGCTCAAATGTCAATGCTCGAGATAGCGAGGATTCCACTCCACTACACGAAGCAGCTCAAAGTGGACATCTCGACGTCGTCACACTCTTACTCGATTCCTGTGCGGATGTCAACGCTCGCAACACCAACGACGCGCTCCCATTGGACCTGGCATCCCACCATGGGAGGTCTGATGTCGCAAAGCTTTTGGCGGAGCACATGGGAGTAGTCATGGATTCCCCGGTCCTCACCGACATGGCCCATTCGCACAAGGCACCACACGACTCTCTTCCCCAAATCACACAACCGTCAATTGGCCATGGGGAAGGTACAAATGTTTCTGACGAGAGGACCACATTACATTCCGCATCAGAAGCGGGGGATGTTGAGACCGTGCGTGCGTTACTTGATGGTGGAGCGGATGTCAACAAACGGGACGCAATTCACCGGACTCCAATATTTTATGCGTCCCAGAGTGGAATGCTTGAAGTTGCCAAGTTGCTGATCAAGCATGGTGCGGACGTGAACTCCCAGGACGGGACTGGCCGAGCGCCGTTGCACGTAGCGTCACGAAATGGACACTCGGACGTTGTCCAGTTGTTACTCGATCATGGCGCTGATGTGAATGCAAAGATGCAAGACCACTGGACTGCATTGCACTTCGCTTCAAAGTTTGGGCGCTTTGAAATTGTCGAGGCACTCCTCAAGCAAGGAGCGAATGTTGGGATGCGGAATGACTCAGGCCGGACAGCATATCAAGTAGCATCGCGGTATGGAGAACGGAAAATTATGCGATTATTGTCGGAATATGATGTACAGGGGATGTAGGGCATGGTTGAGATGAATGGACCACTGTACAGACCGAATACACTTTTCTTGGCGGCTCAAAGTAACCAATCGACGGTTTAATTGGATCCAATGACGAGACTCCCGAATACAATACAGTTCGAAAGAACTCTTAGTAGGACACGATTTAAGTTTCTTTCTTCTGCCCTAACATTGATACGGATGTGGGGAGAAATCTCGGTCCTTACAATCGGCATTCAGCTGCGGCTATGTTGGCATTACCCAAACTCTAGGTGGTCGCCCATGACTTAAAGGTGCGATAAGTGATGACTGACCCCAACAGGAAAACAATTGGAATGTCAAATAAAATCCACATCTCAGAGAAAGCATGGAAGGTATGGAGGCACCATACCAAGTGATGCCGATGGAATGCGTCGCTGCCGCCTACGGATAGTTCTGTAATGAAAATATGTCTCCGTGGCTTTGTCTCTGTTAGTGCCTAGGTGATGGCATGGTACATTGAGGGTATTGAGAGGATGCAACGCATATCGAAAAAAGGAGCAAGTCTGGTCGTTCCTACCTGAGAAATGGTATTTTTTTTTTTTTTTTTTTTTTGTTTCAATTATCGTGCGTCTCGGGGTACAGAACCCCATGTAGCACTTCAAACAGTATGTACACAATCATGGTGTGGTAGCTAGCAGTGTGTAATGTGGCCCAGTGACCTCTACTCCATAACATGTAGTTATCGTGGCATAGCGTCTGCTGCGGTGTAAATGACGGGCGTGAGAAATTGGCGCTGGGATGTTGGGTGATGCTGATGGGGAATGCTTCCTTGATGGGGGCTCGGGGAATGGCACTTGTTTGGACAACCCGTGTGACATCTGAACACTCAAGCAATTTGGTCTGCGCTTGCGGGTGTGGCAAGCGTGTTGACGCTGTGGGGGTAGATAAAAGTGAGGCATGTGTAATTGGTGCGCGTGTCTTGTGTGGATGAACTGTTGCGGGTTATTGTGCAGTAGAAAGCGCTTATGGTTGTGTGTGCTCACTGGAATTTTGTTTGAAACGTTTAGTACTATCGATGTAGCTGGATAGCGGGACTGTGAAGTCCGGATCTCCCAAAAGCGATTTGAGGGCTAGAGTTTTCTTCCTCCTACAAGCGTGCCTCCCTAGGGTCCAGCGTTCGTGTGCGTAATTTGGACAGAACAGCAGGAAGTGAGCTATGTCTTTGTCGATGGCACCGCATGCCGGGCAGTTGGCACTGTCCACTCTTTTGAAGCGGTAAAGGTAGCTGTTGAGTGGGGCGTGTTGCATCCTGAGCTGCGTAATCCTACTGGCCACCTCATGTGAAAGTTTGGGATTGCTGATCGTTTTGAGGAATTTGACGGAGGGGGTGGTGTTGTCCAGCGTCTTCATTTTCATTCCTCTTGGAGATTGCTCCCAGTCGACTTTCCACTTGGAGGAGAGGCTCTTGTTGTATGCTCTTTTCGCTGTGGCAGGGTTAATGGGAAGGGGTTTTCTAAGGAACGTGGGGAGTAACTTAGCGGTTGAGGAGCTACTGTACGCTGCCCTTTTAGCCTCTCTGTCCGCTTTCTTGTTGCCTTCTATACCGCAGTGACCTGCCGACCACCTTAGCATCAACTTGAACTTGCGTTTGCCGCGGCATTTTTGCATGCGTTTCGCCAAGCTTAGGAATTTGCGCGCTACATTGTGTCCTGGGTGTCGCATGTCCGAGTTGTAGGCCTTTAACACAGCCTGGTTGTCTACCGCTATGAGGCTTGGCAGGTTGTTGCACTTTTCAGTGGCGATCAGGTGCAGTGCTAGTAACATGCCTACTAGCTCTGCCTCGTGTACGGTGTGTTTGGCGTCGGAGCCTAAGTGGAAGTGAAGTGTGCGGTCTGGGGCATCTTTTCTGATTAGTATGGCGGCTGCGCCGACTTTGCTGCCCTGCGCTGAGCCATCAGAGTAGACTTGTAACTCCTCTTCGGCATTCTCAAACTCGCGGGCCGAGTTCTCCTTGTTCTCCGCTGTGTTGATACAGAAGGGCAACACACCTGTTGAGGAAGGGTCCCGGTAGACAGATAGGATCTTCTCGAAACTTCGCGCTTCGGTTTCATACAGCCTGGCAAGGTTTTGGAGGGGGCCGTGGTGTTTTTGGGTTGTGCGCGTTGTCTTCCAGTTGACCGGTTTGAAGAGGGGGTGCTGAGGTGGGAGGGTGGCCATATGTACGTAGGCTCTATAGCACGCTTTCCGAATCAGAAGTGGTGCTGGCAGTAGATGTGCGTAGGCATCGAGCACATCTGTGGGCGAAGTTCGCAGGCCCCCAAGGATGGCTAATGCTCCTGCCCTTTGTATGGAGGAAATCTGTTTGGTGACTTTGGAGGAGCCATTTGCTTTGGGGCCTAAAACGGGATCATCTGAAGGTATGCACCAGACGTCCAGGGCGTAGAGGATTTTCGGGAGCGCCACGCTGATGAACAATCGTTTGGCGTGTTTGGGCGTGAGGCCCCAGGATGGTCTTGCCAGTCGCCAGATTTGCGCGGCCCATTTGGTACCTTTTTCCACTGTGTACGATTGCTGGGCCTTCCAGTTTAAGTGCCTGTCCACAATGACCCCTAAGTATTTGGTGCTGTCGGTCGGTTCGATGGTTCTGTGAGTAAGAACTAGCAAAGGGTTGTCGGTCTTTTTGTGCCTGGACGCAAAGTTGATCAGCGTGAGTTTAGAGTACTCCAGAGGAGAGCTGTGCGTCGTGGACCAGTTGGTTACTCCCCTTTGCTTTTCCATAAGGATGCGTAGCTTTCGGTGTGCTAATTGGAAGTTCTTCCCTGATGCCAGCATGAAGGCATCGTCTACATAAGCAACAGTGCTTTCTCCCTTGCAGTCCGGGATGTCCAGCAGGTCCGCATTATAGTACTGGTAGAGTACCATTGATAGCAGGTCACCTTGGCCTATACTGTTGTCTATGATTGTGTGCTCCGAGGTGAACCCGTCAAACTTGAGGACTGTGGATCTCCCTGCTAGCATGTTGTGTACAAAGTTGGCATACTTTTTGGGGAGGCGCCGCTTTCGGAGGTTATGAACAAGCCTCGTTGGGTTCGCGTTCAGGAATGCACCTTCGATGTCCAGAAAGAGGACCGACACCACCTCTTGTTTCCTCCAGGCCGCCTTGATCTCGTTGGTTAACACGTGTATCGCGTCTGAGGTTGTGCATCTGGGACGGCCACCGAAGTGGTTAGCAGGGAGGAGTTGGTGCTTCTCCATGTAGTATGTGATGTGATTCGCTACGATCACCGTAATTACCTTCCACATGGTATTTAGTAATGCGATCGGTCTGAAGGCTTTTGGCGTGCTGTAAGAAGACTTTCCTGGTTTACGAAGGACCACTGTGGTGAACTCCTTCCAGGGCTTGTACATGATGCCGTCCTCCAGCATTGCTTGGTAGATATAGAGAAGGCTGTCTACGATCTTGTCGGCGCACTTGGTGAGCACGATGTTGGGGATGTCGTTGGGGCCTGGTGCCTTAAAGGGCTTGAGCTTCTTGAGTTGCTTGCGGATTTGCTCTCGGGTGACCTTCCCCGTGCGGGAGCACGCCTTTGGGTACTCGTGCCCTAAAAGGGATTCATCAGAGTGCAGTTTAACTGGGAAGAAGTTCCTTGTGAGAGCACACCCTTTTTCTTGATTTGTGCTGGCGATGTGACTTTCTTCACCTACTTTGTATGTGAGCACAGGGATTCACATTCTGCCTCCGTCGCCTCCCAAGGAAGAAACCAGCCGGTGGGCAGTCCAGAGGTCCAGGTCATCTCCTTTCTCTAGCCAGTCCCTCCAGTGCTGTCGCTTTGTCTGCTCCAGGACTCTGTGGTAGTTTTTGACCGCCATGTTGTGTTGACCATGTATACCATGAGTTAAGTTGTGACGTCTCTGGTATGATTGCCTCCTGAGTTTGTTTGCCAGGCATCGAAGTTGTGTGAGCTCCTTCGTCCACCAGCGCTTGGACTTTGGGGTTATGGTTGACATGGGAACCTTGGAGATGATGGTGCGTTGTATGGCTATGGTCAGGCCTTCGCAGCTCTTATCCATCTGACTTTGGCTTTTTATTTGTGACGGCGGGGGGAGTTTGGCAAGTTGGGTACTCAGCTCTTTGTGAAATGCCTCCCAGTCAATGTGTTACGATCCTGGACCCTTACCCCAATTTTCCGGTATTTTCCACCATTTTATTTTGCGCTCTCGGTCACTCGTCCCCCACTTGTTCCCTCACGCGCCACTCGGACCGTCACCAAATCACCTGACAAGTCACCTGATAGACCACATGACTAATCCGCAGTCAACTATCACATGCCATCACTCCGCAGTCCGCAGCACTCCGCAGCATCACCATTTATCCCTTTATGGATTGCCAGCTCATGATACGCTATTCTTAGACCGCCAGCTCATGATGGAGCTATACTTAGAACTGCCACGTCATGATTCACCTTACTAAATATTTCCATATTTCTTTGTGACTCCTGTGACCCGTTACTTCTCATTTGTATATAAGCGCCCGTACTTTTAGCAGTTAGGCCCTAAGCCTAACTTGGTTTTCAATCCAAGAATTGTAGCTTCCACCCAGGACTCTCTGAGTCTCTTACCTGAACTTTCAAAGTCGCTTCAAAAGCCTTGAAGCTCTCCCTTCATCTCTACTATCTACCTCAGGAGTCGCCCTTATCATCGGGGACTTTACTCATATACTGCGTAGCCAATCGGTACCGAGCTACTCACGTGATCCATTGCCTCAGGAGGAGATCCCACTGAGCAATCCCAGTCGTCGCCAAACCAAACCACGCACGTTGCGTCTTTAAGGCTCTTGGACCTTAACACAAGTTAGGCTTTCCTACGAGCTCTTGAAACACAGAGCTGTTACCATCGTGGCGACCATTCAATACGGAACGCTCAACGACGAGTTTACACGCATCGTCAGAAGACAACAGGACGATCTTCCAGCACACGTCACAAGAGACGCATACTTCAAAGACCACGGAGTAAACAATTCCAACACCGGATATCACCTTGACACCCCAAGTGGACGGACCATCCCTGTTGAATTTATTCAAGCAAACGACACCTATCTTTGGGTCCAACTTCACCGACACAACGATACCTGGATTACTAACCAGGAAGGAATTATCAGAAACAACCCAGATCTTGGCTGGTGGCTCGTCATCGACCCGCAGCATCCCAACTACATAAGACAAGAGCTTCCTATCCGCCCCAACACCCCAGATCATCCAAACATCATGGAAGGACAACAGGAAGACACTAACAGCCAAGCACAGGCCGACGGGCAGAGGATTAACATCATCACTCCCTCTAATGGCGCACTCAAAGGAAACCCTCCTTTCATATTTACTGGAGACAGGAATACAAGCAGGAAGTTTTTAAACAACTTCGACCTCTGGCAACTACTTAACAAACATAACGACACCATGAAGAAACCCCTATCCCGCGTCGTCGCCCTTCTCAGCTACATGGACGGTGACAAAGTAGACGCCTGGAAGGAAGAACAAATGCATATTCTTGAGAAAGCAGCAAATGACGGAATCCCAGAAACGAACGAAGACATCTGGAAAGACTTCATCGAAAGGTTTAGGAATGCCTTTTCCAATCAAAACCAGAGAGAAGAATCCTACCAGAAGTTATGCAAACTCAAGCAGGAAGAAAGTCTCGACGACTTCTTCGCCAAATTCAAGCAACTGGTATACGAGGCTGGAGTTTCCCTAGATGACAAGGGAACTATCGAAACCCTCAAGCACGCTCTAAACAAAGGACTTACGAGCGCCATCATTAATTCCCCCAAATTCGACCCTACCGCAGACGTCCCCTGGACCTTTAAACAGTGGGAAGAACAGGCTTGCCAATCCCATCTCAAATGGAAGGCAGCAGCCGAGTTCACCCAACGACGTCAGGGACTCTTCCAAGCATTCAAACTATCCCCCAGGCAAAACAACAACCCTGGACAAGGCGGTTTCGGAAGAAACAACAACTGGAGGAATAATAGGAACGACCGACACACCACCTCTCAAGGAGGATATCATATGGACGTCGACGCTACAGTCATCCAAAACACCCAAAACATCAACGCCACTACCAGTGGACAACAACATTCCGAAGCAAAGAAAGCAGAACTCATGAGAAGCAACTCATGCTTCTACTGCGAAAAACAAGGACACCGAGCCAACGTCTGTCGCAAGAAACAGGCCGACCGCGGTAACTTCAGCGGTCGCTCCAACAACTCCAGGGAGCCAACTAGAGTCAACGCCGCACGAATTATGCCAGATCTTTCAGATCCCGACACTTTCGTTGACTATCTAAAGGATAACATGGACTCCTTCAGCGAAGAGACCAGACTAGGATTCGTCGAGAAACTCATGGCAAAGGATTTTCCTGTGGCCCTCAACTAGCTGCCTTAGTTAGGGCTTTCCGACTTGATAGTGTGTTTGTAAACAAATCAAATTCAATACAACTTAAAGTTCCGATCACACACTATCGAGGGACGGCAGAAGAAACAATCCTACTTGACACTGGAGCAAATGAAAACTTTATCGACCAAACCACTGTGGACAAACTTCACTTAGGCACTAAAAGAATCCCCTTTCCGCGACCAGTCTATAACGTCGACGGAACTCTGAACAGAGCTGGATCCATTACTAAAGCTTGTGATCTACTTGTCACTCAGGGAAACAAGAAAGAACGAACAAGGTTCTTTGTCACCAATCTAGGTCGCGACCGGATGCTCTTCGGCTACCCATGGTTCAAGAAATTCAACCCAGACATCGACTGGGAGAAAAGCGAACTTAAAGGACCCAAGGTTAAAATCGAAACCCTGCTTTATGGCACCCTTCAACGTGCAAAAACATGGCTCAAACAGAAGAAACAAGATAACGAAGACCTCATCCTCGAGGCGCAACGGTGCACTCTATGGTCGGGAGTAACTCCTTCAGAAATGAAGGAAGGCCCGGTAGAAATCAACCGCACCCACACATCAGTCGAAATGGCCCATAAGTACGCATCGGAACATGGGAAGGAGGAAGTCATCCTCCCAGAAGAATTCAAACGTCACACGGCATTATTTTCAGATGAAGAGGCAAACAAATTCCCACCAACTTGCGGAGACGGAGATCACAAAATTGTCCTCATGGATACCGCCCCTACCCGCTTCAACTGCAAAGTCTACCCACTCTCAAGAGATGAGCAAGAAGCGGAGAACAAATTCATCGACGAAAATCTGGAAAAAGGCTACATCACACCATCGGACTCCCCCTACGGCTTCTCTACCTTCATGGTCCCTAAGAAAGACTCAAAGGAAAAGAGATACATCATCGACTATCCCCCCCTCAATGCAGTCACCCGAAAGGACGTCACCCCACTCCCCAACCTCAAACAGTGTATCGAAAACTTGCAAGGAATGGAACTATTCAGCAAGTTCGACATCCGCTGGGGATACAATAACATCCGTATACAGGAAGGCGATCAATGGAAAGCCGCATTCAAGACATGTCGGGGACTATTCGAACCCAAAGTAATGTTCTTTGGGATGAGTAACTCACCAGCTAGCTTCCAACGATTTATGAACGGTATTCTCAAGGAACTATACGAACACTTCGAGAAGAAAGGTGTACGCAACATACGACAAATCCTCCAAAATTATATGGACGACTGTGGCATAGGAACCCTCCTCAAAGACTTCAAACTACATGTCGAAATCATCCACTTCCTATTCAACTTACTTGCCCGTCATGACCTACACCTCAAACTCTCGAAATCTGTCTTTATGCAACCACAAATGGATTTCCTAGGCGTCCGGATCTCCAAGGAAGGAGCTACTGTCGACCCAGCCAAAGTCGCCGGACTCAGGGACTATCCACACATACTCAAAGACAAATGACAAGTCCGCAGATTCCTAGGAGTAGCTGGATATCACCGCATGTTCTGCCCCAACTTCAGTATCATCGCTGCACCTCTTACAGCACTTACCGGAAAAGACGTACCATTCGAATGGGGACCCAAGCAAATCGAGGCCCAGGACAAAATAATCACCCTAATTACCAGCGCACCCATCCTCGCCAGACCAGACCCAGATAAACAATTCGAACTTGAAACCGACGCTTCACAAGTCGGCACGGGAGCAATACTCTACCAACGGGATTCCCCTATCACCAAACCAGACGGAACTCAGAAACCAGGACCACGACGACCAGTGGGATTTCACTCCCAGAAATTTACGCAAACCGAGCAAAATTATCCCATCTACAACCGCGAATTCCTCGGAGTTATGAGAGGACTTCGCTGCTGGTCCCACTTACTCAAAGGAACAACAATCCCCGTCTTGGTGTATACTGACCACGCAAATCTTAGGTACTACAGAGAGCCCCGCAAAATTGGGCCACGCGTTGCTGGCTACTTACCGGAGCGCGAGCAATATAACATCCTACTGGAGTACAAACCTGGAGCTACTAATCGAGCAGATGCATTATCTAGGCGACCTGACTACGAAGGACCAAATGAAATTAACGAAGACGTCATTGTATGGCCGGATCAATACTTCTGCGACCAGCACACCTCAATCTGCGTATTCGATATGGACAGCATAGGTGACAATTTGGACTCAAAAATCAAGCTAGCGCAATATCAAAATCAAAGCACACTCAAGAAATGGGCACCAGCTCACAATCTATCCCTACTGGATGGCACTCACTGGCATCATGGAACGGCACTTGTTGTCGTGGCAGACAATGACCTTAGGAGGGGAGTAACATCCCTTTTTCACGACCACGAAACCGCTGGACACGCCGGAATTACCAAAACCCTCCAACTTATCGCACCCTATTACTGGTGGCCCGGAATGAAAATCTTCGTAACTGAGTACATCAAAGGCTGCGCTACTTGCCAAATGACCAAAGTCAACACTCATCCTGCTCATCCCCCTATGTTTCCTATCACCCCAGCAGAAAATGCTCGACCTTTCGAAACTGTCGCTATGGACTTCATCACCAAACTACCGCTCTCAGGAGGATACGACACTATCCTAACCATCACTGACACAGATTGCTCAAAAGCATCTGTCTTCATCCCTTGTAACGAAACAATTGACTCTGAAGGTGTCGCTCTACTCTATCTGAACAACGTTATTCCCCACTACGGCATACCTCACAAGATAATCTCAGACCGCGATGTCCGCTTCGTCTCTAAGTTCTTGACAGAACTCTGCCGCATCCTAAACATTCACCAAAACATCAGCACAGCCTATCACCCTCAGACGGATGGAGCCAGTGAACGAACCAACCAAACCCTTGAACAATACTTACGCGTATTCTGTGGCACTCAGCAAAATAACTGGCACGCTTGGTTACCACTCGCTCAGTATACCAAGAACTCCTGGCCCTCCGCTACGACAAAGAAAACACCATTCGACTTACTTATTGGCTATACCCCGCAAGTTCACCAACCAACTAGAAAGACAGACATCCCATCCCTTGAACAACGACTCTCAGCTATCGAAGAAGCCAGGAAAGCCGCCCAAGAGGCACAACGTAAAGCGCAAGAATCCTGGATCAAAGAACGACCACACCATTCACCATTCCCTGTCAAATCCAAAGTCTGGTTAGAAGGAACAAACCTACGACTCCCAAGTAATATCACACCCAAGTTATCACCAAGGAGATACGGACCTTTCGAGGTAGTCTCCCAAATATCCAAAGTTGCATACAAAATCAAACTACCCCCTAATTGGAAAATCCACGACGTCTTCCACGCCTCACTGCTCACGCCATATAAAGAAACCGATCAACACGGACCCAACTTCCTGGAACCGCCACCTGACATTCTAGAAGGCGAACCGGAATGGGAAGTCGAGCAGATACTCAAAGAACGACTATTCGGTCGTTGGAAGAAGAAGCAATACCTCGTACGCTGGAAAGGGTACTCGCCAGCTCATGATTCCTGGGTTAACTCCGAGGATCTCCATGCATCGGATCTACTAGCGGACTTTGAAGGTCAACCAAGCAGTATAAGAACCCTTGGGATCTCAGACGACCTTCCTTATCCCCAACTACCATGTCCGCAATCCACCATGAACTCCCCAACTCAGGATTTGCCACCTCTACCATCTTCACCCTTGGTACCGACGACGGAATTATTCTCGTTCGCATGCACACCGACAACAATTATCTCTACTTCTTTGGAACCTTCATCCGACGTGGACACTTCGACGTCACGTACCACTGGACTACTTGGAGACCAAGAGAAACCCTTGACGCCATTGACATCGACCACGAAGCCATCATGGTCCCAGTCGACAACGATGACCCTGTCCTCAGGACCCACGTCAACTATGAAAGACTCCCATTCGCACCCCATCCCCCTCGGTACCAACCCAGACCCGCAACTCCATTCAACATTATCCCCGTTAGCGCTACTAGCAACAGTAGCAGCACTCCCCAGGAAACGGAAGACATTCCACTCCATGTCACCAACCCAGACCCCCTCACTCCCACAGAAGAAGTTGAAGACAATCAGTCCGAAACCTACACCGACGCTGGACTTATCCCCCCAGAACACCTCCTCCACATCGCTCAAGAAGAAGCGTGAGGAATGCATCAAAGACATGGTCCGACTCAATAACAAATGGACCTACCTCAATAACAGATTCAAAGACATCGCCATCGCCAGAATCTTCAGAAAGAAAGATAGCACTACCACCCTTTACCTCTACCACTTCCACCGACGACTCTACGACCTGGTAACCAAAGAAATCCTCTTAGTCATCACAAAAGAAAGAAACCTCCAAAAACGAACAACCCTCCCCTTTGGCACATTATCCCCTCACTACCACACACTCAAGGATCAGAAATTCCTTGAAGAACTTCGAAACTTCCTCAAAAGACAAATCACAAGAAGTAGCAAGTCGCCATCACCCATATTCATACCCAATCCAGGTCCTTCAGGAGCAGGAGGAGGATCCGTTGCCATTTATATCCCGAAGTCACCACCGCCCATCCCAATTACCACATCACTACCCAAGCCGACCATACCACCCCTCATAGACCCATCACCGTTCGCCCCTCCATTCATTCCTACCCCTCCCAGTCCACCACCTGAACAACCACCACGAGTTGTGTCACCACCACTCCCTCTCGTACCATGGGGATCACATCGAAGGGAATACTCGTCAATGGAACAATATGAACCACCAGTACCAAGGAACGAAACACCAGACCCACCAGTACCAATGGACGAAACACCAGACCCAACCCATATACTCTTACCCCTGTCACTCACTCCATCCCCACCGAGCAGGGAAGCAACGCCGATCATCCCAGCCCCTTGGAATAGGTCACCAACGCCGGAAGAAATTCCATTACTGCCAATTAGAAAGGTGACCGGTCCATCCTCACTCGACCTCATTCCTCTTCCATGGGACATACCCCCATTCCCAAGAGATACTCCGCAACCATCGCCCCCAGTTAAACCGACGTCCCCTCTTCCCCTTATCGTTTCAATGACACCCAGCCGTACTACCCCTGCATTACCCCGTCACCCGGATTTGAGAACGTTACCAAGAAGTCAACCTACCCCACCGGAATGGAAGGAGTTCCAATCACCATCACAACTAGGGAAGCGAAAAGAACTTTCGCCACCACCGGAACCCTCACCTCCAAAAGCGTCCTTATCTCGATTACCACGACCTGCACCTATCCGCATTACCCCCTTATTCGAAAAACATGCAGAGTCCACTCATGAAGAAAGACCATCGTGGGCAGAAAAACAACCCTCGCCCAGTACTGGGAAACGACGGGAATCGCCACGACATGTTGTGATGCCACTCAAACGAGAACGCAGTGACCCACAATTGGAACGATCTATGAGTCCAGAAGAACAACCTACCCCTCCTGATTCCCCTAAGCGAATCCCCACCCCCCCATATTACCCAGAAGAAAGTTCACCATCACGACCTGTCGCTATGTTAAAGCGATCGCCAACACCTTCCACATTATCAACACCCTCTAGCCTTGGGCTTGGCGATCTTTACAGGACCCCAGTTCAAACCATCATCGAACTTGAAGATGAACTAATGGAAGAAGGAGAAACAACTGATTCTGACTCATCAATGGAGGAAGGTCAAATTGCAGATACAAGACAGTCAACTCCGGACAGCATGGACATTGGAATACCCCGTGTCCCCTCCGACTGGTTACAACCCGATTCACCCTAGGTCGTGTGGTAACGACCACTCTAGGAAGGGCGTCATGTTATGATCCTGGACCCTTACCCCAATTTTCCGGTATTTTCCACCATTTTATTTCGCGCTCTCAGTCACTTGTCCCCCACTCGTTCCCTCACGCGCCACTCGGACCGTCACCAAATCACCTGACAAGTCACCTGATAGACCACATGACTAATCCGCAGTCAACTATCACATGCCATCACTCTGCAGTCCGCAGCACTCCGCAGCATCACCATTTATCCCTTTATGGATTGCCAACTCATGATACACTATTCTTAGACCGCCAGCTCATGATGGAGCTATACTTAGAACTGCCACGTCATGATTCACCTTACTAAATATTTCCATATTTCTTTGTGACTCCTGTGACCTGTTACTTCTCATTTGTATATAAGTGCCTGTACTTTTAGCAGTTAGGCCCTAAGCCTAACTTGGTTTTCAATCCAAGAATTGTAGCTTCCACCCAGGACTCTCTGAGTCTCTTACCTGAACTTTCAAAGTCGCTTCAAAAGCCTTGAAGCTCTCCCTTCATCTCTACTATCTACCTCAGGAGTCGCCCTTATCATCGGGGACTTTACTCATATACTGCGTAGCCAATCGGTACCGAGCTACTCACGTGATCCATTGCCTCAGGAGGAGATCCCACTGAGCAATCCCAGTCGTCGCCAAACCAAACCACGCACGTCGCGTCTTTAAGGCTCTTGGACCTTAACACAACGTCTTGGAAGTTCGATATCTCCGTGTTTTCGGAGATCTCCGCTTTCATGTCGAGCACCGTTAGGATCGGGAGGTGGTCTGTGTTTAGTCCCCAGTGGTCCGGCTGTGTGTCGCAGGAGACCAGGATGTTCTTGGAGTGATCTGAGATGAACACCTGGTCGAGCCTGGACCATAACTTGGAGACGTTGTGCCTGTGGGTCGGGGTACCGCTTGGTAGCGCTAGATCTAAGCCCGCGTCAGCGATTGCCTCTATTAGCTTTTCGGCTGCTGCTGTGGCTTCGTTAGTGAATAGCCTGTCGTTGCGGGGATCGTCCCAGTAAGGGTGGTGTCTGTTGAAATCCCCAACCCACAGGACATGGGCCGTGCCGATGTTTGCCTGGTACACTGCGGCTTGGTTTCTAATGTGGAATTCAGTTAGCAGGCAGATGGTGTCATCATTGTTGCAGTCATTGTAGACATTAGCAATGGTAACTTTACCCCACTCTCCGTGAAGTTGGATCACCACAACGTCAGCTGATGGGAAGTCTATTTGCTCCCACATATCCGGGTTGAGTGATGCATGGATTAGGGTTACCGCTCTGGTGCTTGTGTTGGGTTTCCGGTGGAGAGTGGGGTAGATTGCCACCCATTCTCTCGATGCGAGTGTAAAGCCGTCGTTGTCTATGGCTGGCTCTTGTAATGCTATGATGCTTACCTGCTTACTTACCAGATAATTGCTACTAATTAAGTTGTGTTGAGAGATGCATGATTTGTTGACGTTCTGCTGCCATATCGTTGTGTATTTCAACTGATCCATTAGGTATTGTGCTTGGTTACATCACCTTCTGTGTTATCGTTCTCCCAAGAGCCCGTGCCATCTTCGGTTGGGAATGGTCGCCATTGTGGTTGCATGTAACCCGTGTCTGCCCCAGAGCTACCCGCGGTGAACCTGCTCGTTTCCGGGAGCGGGATGTTGTTGGGGTTGGACAGCTTGCCTCGGGAGCGGCTTGCTTTGGGTGGACCTCTTTGGGGCCTTCTACCGTGCGTGGGGAGGAAGTTGACGGCGAAGGTGGCCGGGAATCGTTCCTCAAGTGGGATTCTACTGGGTCTCACGACGAGGGTCCAGTCCTGCTCCGCTGGGAAGAAGGGCATGCTGTTAACTGGGTTGCGTTCGTTAATGTTCTTGCACTGTTTTAGGAACTCCGGACACGCCCTGTCCCAGCTTGTGTGCGAGGTAACCGCGCAAGATACGCAGTAGAGTTTGTTACTCGCTTTGCATGCGCTGGTGCGGTGCTTGTCTCCGCAGGTACCGCAGGTGTCCTCACCTTCGGGGCACTTGTCCGCGAAGTGGCCCCATCTTCTGCACTTCATACATTGGATGGGCTCCTGCTTTTGCTTCGTCGGCCTTGAGTAGCTATTACATATGCCTATGCCATCTCTGATCAGTTTGTTGGCTGTGTCAACCGATGTTACTGTTAGTACAGTGTAGGCATGTGTTTGTCCTGGTCTTCTTCGTCCAACTGGTTTAATCCATTTGGCTTTGCGTATGACATGGGTCGCAAGTCCATTGGATTCTTTGATTTCTCTGAGGTCGGTGATGTTTTTCGGGTCGAAAGTGAGCAGGACTCAGGGTACGATTAGATTGTACTCCCTTTCCCTTAAGTGTGCCCCTTTAGCAAAGGCATTCGCGAAAGTCTCTTCATTTCCTACTTCTCTGACCCATGTGGCCGCCTCTTTGCTGTTCAGCGTGAGGAGAATGGTGTTTCTTTTGGTTTTATGGATGCTGATGACTTTCGTTTTCTCTGGCTTGTTGGCATCGGACATTTTGTCAAGGACTTCATTGGCCTTGTCCATCAGTTCTGAGAGGCTCTTGTCCATGGTGCAAGTGCCTTCCTCGTTGTAAATGTCAACCAGGATTTGCCTGTCCTTGCGTTCCATGTCGCTTAGGATCTTGGGGTCTACACTCGACTTGTTGGATGGTGGTGTCGGTTGCCTGGTTATGAGGGTGTCGTGGTAGGATTGCGTGGTGTCCACTATTTTGCCCGTGACGCTTGTGACTTTACTGATGTCACTCATGATGTCTGAGGTTTTTCCCTTGATCTCCTCCGTGACTTTGAGGGTTTTCTCGGTTGTTTTGAGGGTGACATTCATGGTCTCAGTGATGCCATTGAGTCGGTGATTAAGTTTGTCTTGTATCTGGGAGAGTTGAGTCTTAAAGGCATTGCAGAAGGAGCTCACCTCAGTCTGGATTTCAAGTTTGTCCTTATTATGCCCTTCTGCCGTTTCCAGTTCTTTTATGTATCTGAAAACTCCTTTTATGATTACGATTGTCAATCCGTTGCCATTGAGGATCTTGTTAAGGGCCTCCACTATAGGCTGTAGTGTGGCTATCGAAGTGGAGAATTCTTTGTGTGCGGGTGCGTGTGCCACATCAGCAACTGGCTCGATGGCCTGCATGTGCTGTTTCCCGCTCGATGCTGCCTCATTTGGGTCGCTTAAGTTTTTGCTGCTGGCCGCAGCTGAAGTGCTTGATCTGGTAACTCGCGGGACCGCGGGTTTAGGTTGCGGTGCCCCGGCCGAAGCCCCTTTGGAGGGGGGATTCGGCATTTCGGATTGATTGTGTTTGTGAGGGTTTATGGGAGGTGTATAGTGAGATGTAGATGTTTAAAGTGTGTTTGTTTCTATCCTACTTCTAACAACCACTGTCGCTGGCGAGTGTATAGCTGCAGTGGTGGTGGTTGCTGGAAAAGGAAGTGAGAAATGGTATTACAAGACGGACATTGTGCTTGAGGCAAGCGCGTGGAGTGTACAAATACAATAGGAAATGACAAGCGACCAGGGGGACACATGGAGTATTTCTGTTCTTCTCAAAGTCCGGAAGAAGGGCCTGCATCCCACAGCAAAATCTCTCCAAGAAATAGGTCTTGACGGCGTTTGTGAATTCATTCATGCTTCTCTGCTTGGATAAACCCTAATCCTAAGTAGGGGTGAAAAGAATGTCATGTGCATCAGTTGCCAGTGTCGAGCTGGTACAGCTCTCCTCTCTGAATCTGAATGTCTTTAGTCGCGGTGAAGGCTTTGAAGCACTTATGGCAGAACAACATGCCAACCCATGCGCAACTCCATCCTGCTTAGGACTGCACACCATAACCGTATAGTATGGCTGTATGGCTGTACTTGTATGGGTCCTGTTACCATACCGTGAGGGTCCCAGTGCATCATTTGTATGGCCGTATCCAACCATACAAAAATGGCCATATACGGCCATATTATGGCCATAAACCATGGCTTCTGGCCATGTGTCTAGGCCCTAACCTGCACATCGCATCCTCACATGACATGCCCATTATTGCCATCTGGGCTCATCAGCCATCAGCTCATCTGCCACCGCCAACTGGGCTTATCTGCCATCAGTGCCGCCTTGCCTCTCCCCTTCTTCATCTCCCTTGTTGACTTGTGCTCTCTCTTTCATGGGCCCACCTTCCTTCATTATCCCTCATTTCATTGCACTTGAGTGTTCCCCCATCACAATCAATGCTCCCTCATTTCCACCTCAATTTTCCTGCCAAAGATGCTCAGATCATGCAGATCGCGATATTGTCGTGGCTGCTGCCACTAGTGTGAGAAACCCACCATCCAATATCGCCCTCACCACAGATGGTGGGGCCTCGATCTGCACTATGTCCTTGTTGGGGTCTTTTCTTGCCATCAAACCACTTAACCACTCCTCTTCTGTACATTCTTTGTTTCACTTATGTCTTTTTTTTTTTTTTTTTTTTTTTTTGGAATTCGAAGTTTTTTGTCCACTGTTTACACAACAAGACATCGCGGTGCTACGAGAACACTACATAAGAGACCCAGGGCGTATATAACAGACTGTCCGGCAAAACAGATGTAAATAAAACAGAAAGCGCAAGGCGCTTCGGGCCATCTAGGCCGGCCAAGAGGAGAATCATGGAGGATCCGGGCGAGCAGGCAAGGGTCGGAGAAGGGAGTTGCTACGTATGAGAAAAGTGGCAAGTGCCAAGGCACCTTTCACAGTCCAAAAAAGATAATGTAAAGAGGAGTCCTTAAGTAAACGATTACGGAAAATCGAAACAAGGGGGCAATCAGAGAGAATATGCAGAGCGGAATGAAGAACTGAACCATTCAGGCGAGGGTGAGCTGCGCACTGATGAGCGCGTCTGCAGCCGCCGTAGCAGGCTGCCGGAAGGTGAGCGCTACCTCGAACCGGAGGAGGGGAGCGGGAGGGGGTAAGGCGTGGGTTCGCATGTTGTTCTGCCATGAGTGCTTCAAAACCAGCACCCCGGTTAGCAATAGAAATGACGGAACAAGGTGCGGCATATGGCCGTGCGACGGACAGTCGCCCTCTGGGCCGGTCTCGGGTCACCTCAGCTTTCGACTGAGGGTTGCCGTCATGGTCCAGTTCGGTCATCGGGAGTGGGGTCTGCGAATATGTGCAAGGGCAGGTGATGGTGTCCCCAGATGTGGGACGCATGCATTGAGAGTAAGCACCGCAGAAGCAGTGCTGGAAGAAGACCTGGAGGGCAGCCGACATGGCGCGATGCTGTCCAAGGGACAGGGAGCCTATGACGAGGTCGGCCGGGGTGGAAGACTCGGGAACCGGGATTATGCCGCCTGTCCATTTGCATCGGGGCGGATCCGCACGGTTATCTTGGTCATCCCTCCAGAGGCGAAAGGGTAGGGTCTTCAGTGGGAGTTTGGGGGGAGGTGTAGGGAGGAAGGAGGATTGTGCTTCTGTGCGGAGTTCCGCAAGGTTGAAGTCCTTCCCTCAGGGTCCCGGCCAGTTGCATGCGAAGATACGTGGGTCGGCGCGTGTGGGCTTTCTATTAAGCTTGACGGCCAGAGGGTGGATGGAGATGGATATGTCGGGGTGGAGGAGACACTGCATGTCAAGCGCGCCTGTAAAAAGGGTGGCTTGGGGGAGGTATTTGTGTTTCTTCAGGGAAAGGAGGGGGTGATATAGGTTTCGATTCGGGACGAAGATGAGGACGTGGTGGCCTGGATGGGGGCCAAGAGAGAGGATCCCGGAGATGGCAGCGTCGGTGGCCGCAAAGGTGCGGTTATGGCTGGAGCGGAATCCCCGAGCAATACATGTGCCCTCAGAGAAGGTGAGGAAGGCGATGACATAGTGATCTGGGTGGGGGATGGGGTAGATGTATATGGAGTAGTGATCGGGGGGAGGGTGGTTTGCAAGCGCAAGGATGGTCTCGGTCCGGGTTGAGGTCGCAGGGAGATGAAGGGTGTCATGAACTCGAGGGTGGGACCATATAAGACCAGTGGGAATGCAAAACGGTGGGAAGGAGGTGGGGAGGAGGGAGGTAAGAGGAGTGGGGATGGGGACAGGGGGAAGATAGAAGGCGGAGGGGTCGTAGGAGGGGAGTGAACGCAGGAGGGCAGTAGGGGGAAGCTTGGACAGTCGAATATTGAATGCTTCGCGATACTTGGCAATCGTGAATTTGATGGGCGGAATAGCAAGCATGTTATGGAGTGGTTCGATCGGGGTGGTGCGGAAGGTGCCGCTGATTTTGTGAACGGCGACGTTCTGTGCGACTTGCAGGATGCGGATGAGGGATTTCGGAGCGCAGAAGGACCAGACTGGGAGTCCGTAGAGGAGGATTGGGAGTATAATGGCATGGAAAACAACATGCCAGTTGTGGAAGTCGATCCCCCAGACTGAATTGCCCAGTAGGAGGCCACTTATGTCTTAGACTTACTGCTCTCTAGTCCACAAATCTCACCTCCCGCCTTCATTATCAGCAAATCGGACCCAGGCCACATATAGTCAAGACATTCCGCTCGCCACTCACCAAGCCTCCTCGGCTGAAGAGACTTGGATCGCCCATATCGGACTGGCCAACAACAAACCCAAAGGCAACACTGCCCCTTGTTGCACATGCAGTGTGCTGCCCTTGCTGACCGTCCTGAGGTCTGGACTGATAAGGAAGGATTCGGAGTAGAAGGAATCAGGTTTCTGTTGCATATCTTCCTTCTTTTGTTTTAGTTCACTTTTTCTGCATTTTTCTTTCTCCATTAGACTTAGAGGTCAGCATCGATTACTGCCAAACCATTCCTTGCTCCCGCTGCCTTGTCTTGATGTTGCACCCTTTGCGACAACTTAGTAAAATTTCAACATTGCTTCCACTTCCATATGATGCTGCACAGCCTGTTGCCGGCTTAAATGTTCGTTTTCTTTTCTTTTTCTTCTTACTTACTTTGCACATAGAGTAGCTATTGTAGTACAAATACCCTGCCCTTGACCTTGTCAAGAGGAATTAGAGAGAATACAGAAGGCAACCGTGGCCTCATCCCCCCTCATTTCCATGTGTGATCCCCAACTGTGTAACAATTCGCAAGCCTGCTGCGCCGCGACCATCTTTTCTGTTCTCCTCATCTTGTTTCTTGTCTCTGTCTTCTCGCCCTCGCCCTCATCCATTCTCGCCCTCATCGCTTGCCCTCACCCTCATTGCTTGCCCTCACCCTCATTGCTCGCCCTTGCCCTCATCATTCACCCTTGCCCTCATCCATCCTTGCCCTCATCGCTCGTCACTGCCATCGCCGCCGCTTCATCATGTCAATGCGCTGACTCTCAACGCCAACACACTGGCATCAATGCTTCTCCCGTTTCCCTTCTTGAGCATTCTCGAATCTTTGGGATTGCGGCCTCTCCCTCTCTCTCTTCTGTCACCTGGGGAACTTTCCCGAACTTGGCACGCAGGCACTGTTCTGCATTACAGTTCACATCTCTATAACCACAGGTTCAACTGCTCCAAGATTGTGGTCTTGCCTTGCTTGTTGCCACTCATTCGGTTCCTGTTCAGGATCTCCCAAGTCACGGTCCTCCTCACCTCTTCCACACTTTCTGTTCCATCATGTCCACTCAGCCTCAACTGGCATCTGCTGATGATCACGTCTTTTACTATTCCGAGGGCAATGACCAACCCATGGTGCCACATCAAGAGCCAGCTTCTGGTATGCATACATATCCTCCATTCATTTTTATGCTGCTTACAGTTCTTCTAACATAGATGTACACTGTGTTCAGCAAGCTGGGCAAGGCCAGAAAATGGCCCAAGCACTTGCATTTGAAAAAGTTGACAAGCATGGCAACCCTGTTAAATGCTACTTGGACAGCACCTCTTGCAAACCACAGAAAGCCAAGAAACCACATCTAGATCCTGGCATGACTATGGAGCTGGGCTCATCAGATGAAGACGATCACAACTTTGAAGGCTCTGAGAGATCCATGTCTCATTCCGAGTCTGATAGTGACTCGAATGATACACTCCCTTCTAACACTGAGGTATTCTATCTTATCAATCTGTTCCTTGATGATAATAATTGATTGTTTATCTTAGATTGCTGACATCCTCCCTTCCAAGACCATTCCCTCCACAGGGCGTGGTGCTTCTGCAAAGCACAAGCAGTCAAAGTGCAAAATCATGGATGAGGAAACCAAAGATGCCAACAACTACAACATCCGAAGTGGTAGCAAGGATGTGGGCAAACATGCCATGAAAACATTGGTATGTTCTACCTGGCATATTGTTGACCAAGTTTGACACTTTGTAGCCACAGATTACACGAAACCTGATATATCACTTCTATGAGAAGGTCAAGAGGAACTCAAATGGAGAGATCAGAAATCTTGGTGACAAACACTACAGATGTCTCCATGGTGGCCGGAAGGTCTTGATGATAACAAAGAAGATGAAGTACTCCCTTAATGGTATGACTTTCATTATTATATTTTGCATTGGTTGTGACTAAACTGGCAATGATACCAATAGGATTGGTTGGCAATTTGAAGATGGCTTCACCACCAATGTACAACCTTTATCTCACAATGAAGGAACACTTGCCAGATCAGATCACAAATGAGGAGACCCTAGTTGCATCAGGGAAGAAGGTAATCAATCCGGAAGCCATACCAGAACTTATCAGTCAGGTGGCATCTGTCAATGGAGACATCCAGCGCGCATTTGAGAAGCAGGTGCAATTTGCAGCAGTAAGTGAACGCCTTTGTTTTATATCTGTCATTTGCAAGCATTAACACCTTTAAGGGCCCCTGGGATCAAGAAAGGTTTGATGATCTGCTGGCAAAGTGGATTGTTGCCACTGATCAACCTTTCTCTATGGTTGATGAGCCCGAATTTCGTATGATGCTGTCATGTGCACACCATCCTCCACCAGAACTCAAGATCCCTCATCGCAATGCAGTTAGAAGGCGGATTATGAGGATGGGTGAGGATAGCATAGAGGCAACCAAGGAGATGTTCACAGTATGTCAATCTCAGCTGCATATAACAGGTAGTCTCACCAAGGATGATAGACCAACGTTGAAGGCAAGATAAGCATTTCACTTGATGCATGGACATCAAGTAACAATTACGCATTCATGGCCATTGTGGCACATTATGTCACAACATGTGGAAAACTTGGTACAATTACTTATTGGGGCATTACCACTGGCTGACTGCAGTAATTAGAGGAACTGCTTATTGACTTCCATGAGCTAGAGGGTGAACATTCTGGACTTAATATGGCTGAGGCAGTATGGGAGACATTGATGTGCTTTGGGATTGAGAACCAGGTAAGTTGTGAGACTATCTTGTCCTGGCACGATGCTAAATGTACCAATCTTGTAGATTATGGCATTTATGTTAGATAATGCATCAAATAATGATACCCTCATCGATGCAATTGTAAACCAAGCAACGCAGCAAGGTATCAGAATGAAGGCTGACTGGATCCGTCTTTGTTGCATGCCATACACAGTGCATCTTGCCACACTTAAGGTATTGCTTTTTAATCTGGACCATTCATATAATACAATTTCCTGATAATTCTACAGCTCCTTGAAGGTATTGGAGCCCTTTCTGCCACAGTAAGTAAGAAAGCGATGTCACGCTGTGGAAACTATCAAGATTCCATCACTGCACCCATCACCCATGCATGCGATGATGATGCTGTGGCCCAGGATGGTGAAGACAAACAAGATGAGCTTTCTCTTGAGGTCAACGAAACAAGTGGCATCCTTTCTGTGGTTGAGAAGGTCTGTGCATCTATCTCTCTGATGCTCAATATTAATTTTATTACCTAGCTTCAGAAAATCATCCGTGCTGTATGATCAAGTCCCCAATGCAAACAGAGTTGGCTCAATCAAGTTGCCACATCTCAATGGGATAAACACAATGACGACCTTCCCTGACATCTACTTGTACTAATTCTTGATGTAAAGACGTGGTGGTCATCTACACATCAAATGATGCGTAAGTTCCCAAATTTTGCATGTCTTTGTGATATTCTTACAATATGGAATAGGTCAGGCATTAGAATTTCAGAAGGACATCAATGACTTTGTTGGCCATAATCAAGACCTCTGTGCGCTTGAACTATCTGAGGGTGAGTGGGGTATGATTGTTCAAGTCACTGATTGGCTGGGTGCATTTTAGGCCGCAACAACACAAATGTCAACATCCAAGCAATCGATGCTATCCTCAATGCTTGCCATTTTCAGGGGCCTGCAGGAACACATCTGGAAGATATATGGTGATCTCCCTGCCTTGACACCTCAGAGAATCAAAGATAGTCTTCTTGATGCTCACAAGAAGCTCAGTGATTATTATTAT
>Ga0307510_10000524_pt1 | contig 38226 bp, 34 predicted proteins | sample 12_EM_MG_FD_207224 | JGI IMG/M metagenome (GOLD analysis project Ga0307510, IMG submission 207224) | Populus trichocarpa ectomycorrhiza microbial communities from riparian zone in the Pacific Northwest, United States - 12_EM | ecosystem: Host-associated > Plants > Roots > Unclassified | place...
GTGACGAGTGGGTGATCGACGGGTCCAAGACCTTCATCACCAACGGCATCCTGGCCGACCTGGTGATCGTCGCCTGCAAGACCGACCCGGACGCCGGGCGCAAGGGCATCAGCCTGATCGTCGTCGAGCGGGACACGGAGGGCTTCGAGCGCGGGCGCAAGCTCGACAAGGTCGGCATGAAGGCCCAGGACACCGCCGAACTCTTCTTCCACGAGGTCCGCGTCCCCGCCGAGAACCTCATCGGGCAGGAGAACCGCGGTTTCTACCACATGATGGGCAACCTCCCGACCGAGCGCCTCGCCATCGCCGTCTCCTCGCTGGCGGCCGCCGAGCGGGCGTACGAACTGGCGCTGGACTACGCCAAGACACGGACGGCGTTCGGGCAGCCGATCGGGGAGTTCCAGGCCAACCGTTTCGCCCTCGCCGACATCAAGGCCAAACTGGGCGCCGCCCGCGTCTACGTCGACGGCTGCATCATGGCCCTGTTCCAGGGCGAGTTGACACCCGAGGAGGCCGCGGCGGCCAAGTACTGGACCTCGGAGACCGGCTGGCAGATCATCGACCGCTGCATGCAGCTGTTCGGCGGCTACGGCTACGTCAACGAGTACGAGATCGCCCGGATCTGGCGCGACAGCCGGGTGCAGCGGGTGTTCGGCGGTACCTCGGAGATCATGCAGGAGATCATCGGGCGCTCGCTGGGGCTGTGAGCCCGCGCGGCCCCCCCCCGCGGGCCGCCCGCACAGCGATGCGTGCGCCACGCATTGACTACCTTGGATAAATAGGTTAGCTATTTAAGCTGGATGAAGGGTGCCGGTGTCGGCCGCGACCGACCGCCGCCTTCCGAACTTCCGAAGCCCTGGGAGCCAAGAGCATGCATTCCGCCCGCCGCCTGACGTTCGGCGACATCATCCGTGAGCACCGCAGATCCTTCCCCGGCGGCATCGCCCTCGTCGACGGCGAAGTCCGCTTGACCTGGCCGCAGTTGGACGAGCGCACCAACCGCCTCGCCCAGGCCCTCACGGCCTCCGGGGTCGGCCCGGGCGACCGCGTCCTGTGGCTGGGGCAGAACTCCTTCCGCATCTGGGAGCTGCTCGGCGCCGCCGCGAAGATCGGCGCCATGGTCTGTCCCGGCTACTGGCGCTGGGCCGCCCCCGAAATGGCGTTCGCCGTCGAGGACTTCGACCCCAAAGTCGTGATCTGGCAGGACGAGGAGATCGGCGACACGGTCGGCAAGGCACGAGCCGAACTGGGCAGCGACCACCGGGCGTTGTGGCTGCGACACGACACCGAGGGCCCCGACTCCTACGAGTCCTTCCTGGCCTCGGGTTCGGCCGAGGACCCGGCCGTCGCCGTCGACCCGGACTCCGCGCTCCTGGTCATCTACACCGCGGCGATCTCCGGCCGCCAGTCCGGCTCGATGCTCTCGCACCGCAACCTCCTCGCCATGGGCGCGAGCGCCGCCTGGATGGGGGACATCGGCACCGAGACCGCCTTCCTCGGCGCCGGACCGATGTTCCACATCGGCAACTACCAGTTCTGGGGCGTCCCGGCCTTCGTGCACGGCGGCAAGAACGTCGTCGTCCGCCGGGTCGTCGCCGAGGAACTGCTTCCGCTGCTGGCGGCGGAGCGCTGCACGCACGCGTACCTGATGCCCCCGACGATCGCCCAACTCGTCGCCCTCAACAGGGAAGCGGGCCACGACCTCTCACACCTGCGGGCCAGCGTCGCCGCCCCCCTGTGGCAGGGCACGGTCCCCACCGACACCAGCCGCTTCACCCGCAACGGCGGCGGCGAGGGCCGCGGCTACGGCCAGACCGAGGTGACCGGCTTCGCCGTGACCGGCGCTCACGGCGGCTCGGGCACCGGCAACGCGGGACGCCCCGGCCCCTTCACCGCCGTACGCGTCCTCGACAGCACCGGCACGGAGCGCGCGGTCGGCGAGGCGGGCGAGATCTGCGTCCGCGGGGACCTCGTGCACCTCGGCTACTGGAACCGGCCCGAGATCAACGAGGAGCGTTTCCGCTTCGGTTGGTGGCACACCACCGACCTCGGCCGGCGTGAATCCGACGGCACGATCAGCTTCCTCGGCACCACGACCCGCATGCTCAAGTCGGCGGCCGAGAACATCTTCCCGGCCGAGGTGGAGAACTGCGTCGAGTCGCACCCGGCGGTGAAGGAGGCCGCCGTGATCGGAGTCCCGAACGAACGCTGGGCGCAGGACGTCAAGGCGGTCGTCGTCCTCCACCCGGACGCCGAGCCGGTCACGGCCGCGGACGTCATCGAGCACTGCCGGGCCCGGATCGCCTCGTACAAGAAGCCGAAGACGGTGGAGTTCGTCGAGGCGCTGCCGCGCACCAAGGATTTCGCCAAGGACTACGAGGCGCTCGACGAGCGCTTCGGCGGGGGCGGCTACCCCGGCGGCGACCAGCTCGGCGCGGGACGGTGACGCGATGAGCGACCGCCAACCCGTCGTCGTCGGCGTACACGCCACCGAGCAGGCACTCTCCCTCCCGCACCGCGACGCGATGGGCCTCGCCCTCGAAGCGGTGCGCGGCGCGATCGAGGACGCGGGGCTGACCCCGGCGGAAATCGACGGCGCCCAGGTCGACTGGCCCGGCCCGGGCGGTGTGCCCGGCGAGGGCAGCTCCTGGGCGCGGATGCTCGGCCGGGACCTGCGCTGGACGAGCGACTCGATGCTCGACAACGCCGGCTCGCGGGGACTGTTGAAGGCGGCCTCGGCCGTACGGGCCGGGCTCGCCGACACCGTCGTGGTCGGCGGCTGCAAGCTGGTCTCGCGCGGTACGGGCCCCGTCGGCGCCGGGGTTCCGCTGGAGTTCGCCGACGTCTGGGGCAGCTACGTCGTCGCCCAGTTCGCCCTGGTCGCGGCCCGGCACATGCACCAGTACGGGACGACGGCCCGCCAGCTCGCGGAGGTCGCCGCCACCATCCGCAACAACGGGACCACCAACCCGGAGGCGATGATGTACGGCCGTGGCCCGTACACCGCCGACGACGTGCTCGCCTCCCGCATGGTGGCCACACCGTTCCACCTGCTGGACTGCTGCATCGTCGGAGAGGGCGGCGCCGCCCTCGTGGTGACCACCGCCGAACGCGCCCGGGACCTGCCCCACCCGCCCGTCGCCGTGCTCGGCGGCGGCATGGAGTACCACCAGGCCGCGTACGCCAACCCCGCCCTCTACCGCGAGGTCGGCCAACTCGGCCGGGACGCGGCCACTCGTGCCTACGCCATGGCGGGCATCGGCCCCCAGGACGTGGACGTCTTCTCCCTCTACGACCCCAACTCCTTCGAAATCATCAGGCAGTTGGAGATCCTCGGGCTGTGCGACGAGGGCGAGGGAGGGCCTCTGGCAGCCGGCGGTGCCATCGCCGTCGGCGGCAAGCACCCCGTCAATCCCGACGGCGGCTGCCTGGCGTACGCGTGGAACGGAACCCAGCAGATGACCCTCAAAGTCGTCGAAGCCGTACGGCAGTTGCGCGGCACCGCCGTCCACCAGGTCGAGGGCGCGGAGCTGGCGGTCGTCGGCAACGCCGGCTCCGGCGCGCAGCACTACGAGATGAGCGTGCTCGGGAGGAGCCGATGAGCCGGCCCGTACCCGTCCCCACTCCGCTGTCCCAGCCGTTCTGGGACGCGGCCCGGCGCGGCGCCCTGGTCGTCCCGCGCTGCCCGGCCTGCGGGCTGCGCTTCCTCGTGCCCGAACCCGCCTGCCCCGGCTGCATGTCGGCGGACTGGCGGTACGTGCCCAGCGCCGGCCGGGGCACCGTCTACGCGGTGACCGTGGTCCACCGCGCACCCGGCCCCGGCTTCGGGACACCGTTCGCGCTGGCCGTGATCGACCTGGACGAGGGCGGCACCCTGCTGTCCCACGTCGACGCGGGCGACCCGGACGACGTCGCCATCGGCATGCGGGTGCGCGTGGACTTCCGGCCCCTGACCGACGAGATCACCCTGCCGTACTTCGTGCCGGTCCCAGGTGACTGAAGGAGATGGATGTCGTGGCGAACACGCCGGTGAGGGTCCCCAAGATGGCCGAGCTGGTGGCGGCACAGCTGCGCCGCAAGATCGTGCGCGGGGAACTGGCCGAGGGGGAGGCGCTGCCCGCCGAGACGGCCCTGATGGCGGAGTTCGCCGTCTCCCGGCCGACACTGCGCGAGGCGTTCCGGGTACTGGAGTCGGAGTCGCTGATCAGCGTGCGCCGGGGCGCCCGGGGCGGGGCACGGGTGCAGGTCCCGGAGGGCACGGTCGCCGCCCGCTACGCGGGAGTCGTCCTCGAGTACCGCGGTACGACCCTCAAGGACGTCTACGACGCCCGTACGGTCATCGAGGCGCCCTGCGCCGGTCTGCTGGCCCAGTGCCGCACGGACCGGGACCTGGAGCGGCTGCGGGCCTCCGTCGCCGAGGCGGAGGGGCTCATGGACGACCCCTCGGCCTTCATCCGCGCCCACATGGAGTTCCACGCCCTCGTGGTCGAACTCGCCGGCAACGAGACGCTGAGCGTTCTCAACGGCATGGTCCGGCACATCATCGACCAGGCGAACTGGTCCCACGTCGACCTCGACGCCGGCAGCCCCGAGAACATCCGCGCCAACCGCCGGGGCTTCCGCGCCCACGGCGCGCTCGTCGAACTGGTCGCCGGGCGCCGCACCGAGGCCGCCGAGGAACTGTGGCGCCTCCATCTCCAGGAGGCCGAGGACTACCTGCTGCGGAGCAGGTCCATGACGACGGTCCTGGACCTGCTCGGCTGACGTACCGTCAATCTCCTTGCAGTTCCTGGACGATGGGCTCCCACACCTCGGCGTCGATCTCGTACGCGGTGTAGAAGGACACCCGGTCGACCAGACTCCCGTACCGGCGCCTGATCTCGCCCGCCACCCGCTCCGGCTCCGCGACGACCGCGAAGGTGTGCAGGACCTCGTCGTCGACGAGGCCGCCCATCGCCTCCCACTTGTCCTCGCGGGACGACTTCGACAGCGCGTTCAGCTCGTCGCCGAGTTCGCCCCAGCCGTGCAGTTCCAGGACGCCGCGATACGCGGGGGTGCTGCCGTAGAAGGCGATCTGGCGGCGGGTGCCGTCGATCGCGCGGGCCAGCTCCTCCTCGGTGCGGCCGGTCGCGGTGAGCAGCAGATGGGAGACGGAGAAGCCCTCGCGCGTACGACCGGACCGGTCGAGGCCCGACTCGACGGTCGGGAGGGTGACTTCGCGCAGGTACCGCTCGGTGGTGAAGCCGTGTGCCAGGAGCCCGTCGGCGACCTCGCCCGCCACCCGGGTCATCGCCTCGCCGACCGCGGCCACGAAGACCTTCGGGGCGCCGCCGGGAGCGGGCGGGGGAGAGAAGAAGGGGGACATGAGCGTGTGCGTGTAGAAGTCGCCGCGGAAGTCGAGCTTCTCGCCGTCGTTCCAGGCGGCCCAGATGGCGCGCAGCGCGCTCACGTACTCCCGCATGCGGGCGGCCGGGCGGCTCCACGGCATCGAGAAGCGCCGCTCGATGTGCGGTTTGATCTGACTGCCCAGGCCCAGCGAGAAGCGCCCGCCGGAGTAGGTCTGCAAGTCGTGCGCGGTGTACGCGAGTTGCATGGGGGAGCGGGCGAACGCCACCGCGATCGCCGTGCCGACCTCCAGCCGTTCGGTGTGCTCGGCTGCGAGCAGCAGCGGCAGGAACGGGTCGTGCTGCGACTCCGAGGCCCACAGGCCGTCGTAGCCCGCCTTCTCGTGGTGCCGGGCCTCCGCCACGACCTCCGCGGTACCCCACACGCTGAGCTTTCCGTCGACCTTCATGCCGCTCCGTCCACTGTGACCGCGTCCAACCCGATGCGCCGCGCCAGCAGTTCGCGGTGGAACGCCGGGTCTCCGAACAGGAGTTGAGATGTCTTGGCCCGCTTCAGATACAGGTGGGCCGGGTGCTCCCACGTGAAGCCGATGCCGCCGTGGACCTGGATGTTCTGTTCCGTCGCCTGCACGCAGGCGTCCGAGCAGAACGCCTTGGCCAGACTCGCCACCGCGGACAGCCCCGGGTCCTCGCCCTCGGCGGCGAGCAGCGCGAAGTGCGCGGCGGCACGCGCCGATTCAACCTCAAGGAGGACATCGGCAAGGAGGTGTTTCACGGCTTGGAAGGAGCCGATGGGCCGCCCGAACTGGTGCCGCACCTTGGCGTACTCCACCGCCATGTCCAGTGCGCGGGAGGCCACCCCGACCTGCTCGGCGGCGAGCGCCACCGCGGCCCGGTCGAGCACCTGTGAGACGAGGTCCCAGCCGTCGCCGCGCGTACGCAGCCGGGTCGCCGGTACGTCGTCGTAGTCGAGCCGGGCCTGTCGGCGGGTCGGGTCCATCGTGGGCAGAGGGACGCGGGTCAGACCCGTCGCGTCGCCTTCCACCCAGAACACGCCGATCCCTTCGTCGGTTCTCGCCACGGTGAGGACGATATCGGCGGCGGCGCCGTCGAGGACGAACGTCTTGTGTCCGGTGAGTAGCCAACGCCCTTCTGATTCGCGGGCGTTGAGCCGGATTCCCGTCGCGTCCCAGCGGGCGGAGTCCTCGGTCAGGGCCAGTGTCCCGACCAGTTCACCGGAGGCGAGGCCCGGCAGCAGACGCTTGCGGGCGTCCTCGTCGTCGCAGCGCAGCAGCGTGGTCGTCGCCAGTACGGCCGAGGAGAGGAAGGGCGCGCACACCAGCGCCCGGCCCAACTCCTCCATGACCACGCCCACTTCGACAGGACCGCACCCGGCACCGCCGTACTCCTCGGGGACTGCCAGCCCCTGGAGACCGAGTTCCGTCCCCATCCGGCGCCACAGCGCCCGGTCGAAGCCCTCCGGCGTCTCCATCAGCCGCCGCGTCTCGGTCTCGGGCGAGGTGTCCGCGAGGAACGCCCGTACCGTGCGCCGCAGTTGCTCCTGCTCGTCACTGAACGCGAAGTCCATGCCGCTCAGCCCTCCGCACCGGCGCGACGCCGACCGCGCGAGGCGATGATCTTCTCCACCGCGGCGATGTGGCCCGGGTCGTGCATGCTGTCCCGCTCCGCGAGCAGCGCCGGCTCCAGTACGGCGGCCATGGCCTGCTCCAGATGCAGGTTCACCGCCCGCTTGGTGCCGCGCAGCGCCTGCGTGGGCAGGGCTGCCAGCCGTCCCGCCAGCTCCATGGCCTCGTCCAGGAGCTTGTCCTTCGGTACGACACGGTTGGCGACGCCGAGCCGGACCGCCTCCTCGGCGCTCACCCGCTCGCCCAGGAACAGGAGTTCCTTCGCGCGGGTCAGGCCGACGAGCAGGGGCAGGACGAGCGCACCGCCGTCGCCCGCCACGAGACCGACCTGGACGTGCGGGTCGGCCACATAGGCGTCGTCCGCGATCAGCACCAGGTCGCTCAGCAGGGCCAGGCTGCAACCGAGGCCCACGGCGGGCCCGTTGACCGCCGCGATCACCGGCAACGGGCAGCGGACCAGGCCGGTGATGATCCGCCGGGCCTCGTCGACGTTCCGCTGCCGGAAGGCGGGGTCGCGCTGGACCCGGGTCATGATGTCGAAGTTGCCGCCCGCGCTGAACGCCCTGCCCCGGCCGGTGAGCACGACCACCCGTGCCTCGGGGTCGTCGGCGACCGTGTCCCAGACCGACGCGAGGCCCGAGTGCAGCTCCTCGCTCATCGCGTTGAGCTGGTCCGGCCGGTTCAGCTCGATCAGCCGGACCGGCCCGAGGGCCGTCACCACCAGATCCGTCATCTCCACCGCCATCGTCCAGGAACAGTTCAGTAGGCCAGTAGAGTTGAATGCTATAACTAATTGAGCTTTATGAGAACCGGGTCGTGGAGTGACGAGCCTGACGGAGGACACGCATGCCGGAGCAGGAGTACGAGACCGTGCGGGCCGAGGTGGCGGACCGGATCCTGACCGTCACGCTCAACCGGCCCGCGAAGCTGAACGCCTTCAACCCGCAGATGATGGGCGACCTCCTCGACGTCCTGGACGCGGCCGACGCCGACGACGACGTGCGGGTGATCGTCGTGACGGGCGCCGGGCGCGGGTTCTGCGCGGGCGCCGACGTCAGCTCCGGCGGGACGTCCTTCGACCACCGCCGGGCGGGTGCCTGGCACCGGGACACCGGTGGCCGGGTCGCGCTGCGGATCTTCTCCAGCACCAAGCCGGTCATCGCCGCGGTCAACGGCCCCGCGGCCGGCGTCGGGGCCAGCATGACCCTGCCCATGGACATCCGGCTGGCCTCGACCTCGGCGAAGTTCGGCTTCGTCTTCGCGCGCCGTGGCATCGTGCCGGAATCCGCGGCGAGCTGGTTCCTGCCGCGGGCCGTGGGGATGCAACGAGCCATGGAATGGGTGGCCACCGGCCGCGTCTTCGGCCCCGACGAGGCCCTGTCCGCCGGGCTGGTCCGCTCCGTCCACCCGCCGGAGGAACTGCTGCCGGCGGCGTACGAACTCGCCCGTGAGATCGCCGGGAACACCTCGGCGATCTCGGTCGCCCTCTCCCGCCAGATGATGTGGCGGATGCTCGGCGAGCCCCACCCGATGGCCGCGCACCGGCTCGACTCGCGGATCATGAGCCAGATCGGCGGCGGCCCGGACCCCGTGGAGGGCGTCGAGTCCTTCCTCGCCAAGCGGCCGCCCGAGTTCCCGGGCCGGGTCAGCAAGGACATGCCGGCGGTCTACCCCTGGTGGCGGGACGAGGAGTTCCGGCCCTTGGGGGGGTAGGCATCACCGGAGCGGGGGACGACGCGCTCGCTTCCGGACTCCGGTGCGTGGACCGGCCGTTGCGCATCTCGGCAGGAGCCCGGTCATGTCCTGTGCCCACGGTCGAAGGCAGCCGCCGTGCCGCCTCCGAGACACACCTCACGACCACGCCGGACCGTCACGGTTCCGAGCGTGTCCGCCGCGTCGGGGTCGCCCTCATCCGTCGTAGGCGTCAGGACTTCGGGGCCACCCCGATCGCCGACCGGATCATGGCCGAAACCATCCCCGGCCCCACGGCCCGCGACGGCCAGGAGATCATCGCCGCGGGCCGTGACCACGGCCGCCGCGGCAACCACGCAGCCGGAACCCGCCCGGCATGCCCGGCCGGGGACGACCTCGTGGACGTCCGGCCACGCGTGCGCGGTATCGCCGGCCTGCGGATCGTCGACCGCTCGGCCTTGCTCTCCCGCAACCTCGGCCGACGATCATGGCTGTGGCCCGGCGGCCCGCCGGCCCCGCCCTGCACGCGGGCCGACCCCGCCCGGCACTTTGACGGACCGAGGAGATCTGTCCGAAACATTGTCGTCGTTTCCCTGAAGTGTTAGCGTCCGGACGGCGGGCATTCAGTTGAATGCGTTAGCTATTCCGCCCGGGACGGTGACCATGAGCGATGGTTTCCTGCATGAGTCTTTCCACGGTGTCGACTGGGGAGTCGCCACCGCGGACGCCATCGCGGCCCCACCGCCGCCCCCGCCGGAACGCGCGGGGCACTTCCGGCAGTGGACCGACGACGTCCGGCAGTTGGTCGGCGTCACGCCCGACACGCACCGGATGGTCGCCGGATGGCCGCTGCTCCAGCCCGACGGCCCCGGCAGCTGGGACCACGCGGCCCTGGACCGCTGCGACCGCGAGCTCGACTCCCTGCTCGAACTCGGCCTGCGCCCCTGCCTCACCCTGTTCGACCGGTCGCTGCCACCCTGGCTGGAGACCCGTGGGGGCTGGCTCGACCGCGACACCGCCGAGCACTTCGCCGCCTACGCCGCCGAGCTGGGCCGCCGCTACGGCGACCGCGTCACCCGCTGGATCACCTCCACCGACCTGGCCGGACCCACCCTCGCCGACCACGTCGCCGGGATGTACACCCCGGGCCGGGGCATCGGCCGCGCCGGCCTGCCCGCGGTCCACCACATCCTGCTCGCCAACGGACTCGCGACCCGCGCTCTCCGCGCTGCCGGCGTGCGCGGCCGGACCGGGACCACGGTCACCCTCGTCGGCGGCTACGCGGCCACCGAGGACCCCTTCGACCGGCTCGCCCTGGACCGCCTGCTGAGCTGGACCAACCGCCTCTTCCTCGACCCCCTGCTGCTCGGCGGGCACATGGTCACCGAGGACGACGTCTCCCCGATCGAGGACACCGGCTGCGTACGCCCCGGGGACCTGGACGTCATCGCCACCCCGCAGGACCTGCTCGGCCTGTCCTGGCACACCCCGTTCCGCGTCACCGCACCGGAGAACCTCGCCCGCGCCCTGCCGGCCGACAAGTGCCAGAGCAGGCTCAACGAGGTCAACCGCCTCCTCGTCGGCCTGGGCTTCGCGGTCGTCCCCTTCGACGACGTGGAGACGACGGCGTACGGCTGGCCCATCCTCCCCGAGGGCCTGGCCGACGCCGTCGCGGACCTCCACGACCTCTACGGCGACCTCCTGCCGCCGCTGTCCGTCGTCGACAACGGCATGGGCGACCTGGACCTCGTCGACGAGACCGGCCACAGCGACGACGCCCGCCGCCGGTCCCTGCTGCGCGCCAGGCTGTCCTGGCTGGGCCGGGTGATCGAGCGCGGTGTGGAGGTCTGCGGCTACGAGTACTGGTCGGTGCTCGACAACCTGGAGGCGAAGTTCCGCTACACCCGCCTCTACGCGATGGCCGTCCCCGACCACGAGCCCCCGCCGCGCCCGCCGATGCCCTCGGACTGGCTGCGGGCCGGAGCCTTCGCCGGCCCCGAGGCTCCGGGACCGGCGTCCGGGCTGACCCTGGTTCCGCCCGGCCCCCGGGATCAGCGGATCGGAGCCTCGTAGTCCCGGCCCCGGATCAGCCGTACCGGCGTGTAGACGAGAACGTCCTCGTCCCGCTGGTTGCGTACCGTGATCCGGCTGGTCACCACGCCCCGGCCGGGCTTGCCGGACGGCCGGCAGCCGGTGGTCTCCACGACCGCGTACAGGGTGTCGCCGACGTAGACCGGGCCCTGCACGGTCAGTTCCATGTGCAGGAAGGCCAGGCCCGTGCCGTGCAGCACGTTCGTCTGAAGGACGAGTCCCTCGGCGATGCAGTACGTCAGCGCGCCCGGGACCAGCCGCCCGGTGTAGCCGCCGTCGGCCGCGTGCGAGGCGTCCCAGAAGAGCGGCTCGTTGAAACCGCCCCAGGTGACGAAGTTGACGAGGTCGGTCTCGGTGACCGTGCGGCGGGCGGTACGGAAGACCTGCCCGGCCGGCATCTCCTCGTAGGTCAACCCCCGTACCAGCGGGGGGATTTCGGTGGCGGTGGTGGGCTCGGCCGTCATCGCGTACTCCTCGTGCTGCTCGTGCGTCCGTGGGTCACAGGTCGATCGGGTGCTTGCCGCCCACGCCCTCGAAGTCCGGGGCGCGCTTCTCGCGGTGGGCGGCGAGTCCCTCGACGACCTCGTGCCCGCCGAACCCGAAGAACTCCAGCCCCAGCGAGGCCTCGAAGAGCGGCTGGGCCGTGCGGTACCAGTGGTTGAGGGACCGCTTGGTCCAGCTCAGGGCGCTGGCGGGTCCGGCGGCCAGCAGGGTCGCGACCCGCAGGCCCTCGGCGTGCACGTCCTCGTCGTCCACGCACTTCGACACCAGGCCGATCCGCTCGGCCTCCTCGCCGGTGAGCGCCTCGCAGGTCAGCAGGTAGTACTTGGCCTTGGCCATCCCGCACAGCAGCGGCCAGCAGATCGCCGCGTGATCACCGGCCGCAACTCCGAGCCGCGTGTGCCCGTCGACGATCCTCGCCCTGCGTCCGGCGATCGAGATGTCCGCCAGCATGCCGATGACCAGGCCCGCACCGACCGCCGGGCCGTGGATCGCGGAGACCACCGGCTTCGAGCAGTTGATCACCCCGTAGACCATGTCCCGCGCCTCCCGCATCGTGCGGGCCCGCACGGCGTAGTCCTCGGTCATGGCCTCGATGGAGTCGAAGGTCCCGCCGGCCGAGAAGGCCTTGCCGGCCCCCTGGACCAGTACCGCGCGGGTCTCCTCGTCCCGGTCGACGACCGGCCAGACGTCGGCCAGCTCACCGTGCATGCGCGGATCGACGGCGTTGAGGTTCGGCGCGTCGAGCACGATGCGCAGCACACCGGGCGCGGGCCGCTCGAAGGTCAGGCTCGTGAACGGTGCGTAGGGATCGGTCACGTCGCGCTCCTGGTGTATTCAGTGCGGATACTATAATTATCTAACTGTATCGAGAGGCGGGCGGCAAGCGTCCGGCACAGGGGCGCACCGAGGACGGGAAGCTCGGCATGGATCTCACCTTCAGCGAGGAACAGGACGAACTGCGCACGGTCGTACGGTCGTTCCTCACCCGGCACGCCACCGAGGCCGACGTGCGCCGGCTGGCCGCCGACCCGCACGGACACGACCCGTGGATCTGGCGGCGGATGGCCACGGAGATCGGGCTCCAGGGACTCGCCGTACCGGAGGAGTACGGCGGCTCCGGCTTCGGCTACGCCGACCTCGGCGTCGTCTTCGAGGAGACGGGCCGCGCCCTGCTGTGCGCCCCGTACTTCGCCACCGTCGCCCTGGCCGCCGAGGCGCTGCTGCGCTGCGACGACGAGGCCGCCCGCGCCGATCTTCTCCCGGGCATCGCCGCCGGCGAGACGGTGGCCACGCTCGCGCTCACCGAGGACGGCGGGCGCTGGGACGAGCCGGGCATCCGGCTCACCGCCCGCGAGGAAGCGGGCAGTTGGCGGCTCACGGGCGTGAAGACCTACGTCCTCGACGGACACCTCGCCGACCTGCTCCTGGTCGCCGCCCGCACCCCTGCGGGCGTCAGCCTCTTCGCGGTCGGGACCGCCGACGTCCCGGGCCTCACCCGCACACCCCTCCCCACCCTCGACCAGACCCGCAAACAGTCACGCGTCGTCTTCACGGACACCCCCGCTCGCCTGCTGGGTACCGACGGCACGGCCTGGCCCGTGATCGAACGCGCCCTCGCCACGGCCGCCGTCCTCCTGGCCGCCGAACAGGTCGGGGGAGCCGCCGCCGCCTTGGACGCGGCGGTGGGCTACGCCAAGATCCGTGAGCAGTACGGCCGCCCGATCGGCTCGTTCCAGGGCATCAAGCACAAGTGCGCCGACATGCTCGTCGAGATCGAGTCCGCCCGCTCGGCCGCGTACGCCGGACTGTGGGCCCTGGACGCCGGCGACGATACCGAGATCGCCGTCGCGGCGGCCCTCGCCCAGGCCTTCTGCTCGGAGGCGTTCACCAAGGTCGCGGGCGACGGCATCCAGGTGCACGGCGGCATCGGCTTCACCTGGGAGCACCCCGCGCACCTCTACCTGAAGCGCGCCAAGAGCTCCGAGGTGCTGCTCGGCACACCCGCGTACCACCGGGAGCTGCTCGCCGCCCGGCTCGGCATCTGACACCCAGGAGAAGCAGACATGGAAGTGGACTTCGGGCCCGCCGTACGCGACTTCCGCGACGAACTGCGGGACTGGTTCGCGGACCACCTCGTCGGGGAGTTCGCCGAGCACCGCGGCGTGGGCGGCCCCACCGACGGCGCGGCCTGGGACGTACGCCTCGCCTGGGACCGCGAGCTGTCGGCCGGGAACTGGCTGGGCGTGGGCTGGCCGAAGGAGTACGGCGGACGCGGCCTCGGACTCCTGGAGGAGATCGTCTTCGAGTACGAGTACGCCCGCGCGAACGCCCCCTACCGTGCCACCGTCAACGCCCTCGACCTGCTCGGCCCGATGCTCCTCGCGATGGGCGACGAGGCCCAGAAGAAGCGCTTCCTGCCCCCGATCCTCGCCGTCGAGGAACTGTGGGGACAGGGCTTCAGCGAGCCCGGCGCGGGCTCCGACCTGGCCTCGGTCCGCACCCGTGCCGAGCGCGACGGGGACCAGTGGGTGGTCAACGGGCAGAAGGTGTGGACCTCGTTCGGCATCCACGCCGACTGGCTCTACGTCCTCACCCGCACCGACCCCGACTCCCGTCGCCACAAAGGCCTGACGCTGCTTCTCCTCCCCACCGACCAGCCCGGCGTGGAGATCCGGCCCATCCGCAACCTCGCCGGCCAGGACGAGTTCGCCGAGGTCTTCCTCTCCGGCGCGCGCACCGGCGCGGACATGGCCGTGGGCGAGGTCGGTCAGGGCTGGCGCACCGCGATGGCCACGCTCGGCATCGAACGCGGCACCACCCTGCTGCCCCAGCAACTCGGCTTCGAACGGGAGGCCGAGGCACTGATCGACCTGGCCCGCGCACGCGGCGCGCTCGACGACCCCATGCTGCGGCGCCGGATCGTGGACGCCTGGATCTCCGTACGCATCATGCGCACCACCAACCTGCGCACCCTCGCCGAACTGACCGCGGGCCGCACACCGGGCGCCCAGGCCACCACGGCGAAGCTCTACGCCTCGACCCGCCACCAGCAACTCGGCCACCTGGCCATGGAGTTGGCCGGACCCGCCGGACAGATCGTCGGCGAGGACTACGAACTCGACACCCGGCAACGCTCGTTCCTGCTCTCCCTCGCGGAGACGATCTACGGCGGTTCCAGCGAGATCCAGCGCAACATCATCGGGGAGCAGCTCCTCGGTCTGCCCAAGGAGCCGCGGCCATGACCTCGATCGAGGACCGCCTCGACCGCGTCGAGTCGCACCAGGCCATCCAGCAACTGCCCATCCGCTACGCCCTGGCCGTGGACTCCCGCGACCTCGACGCATGGGTGGGCTGCTTCCGCCCCGACGTGGACATGGGGCGCCACGGCCGCGGACGACAGGTCCTGCGGCAGCACATCGGGCCCCTCGTACGCGGATTCCACCGGTCGGTGCACCACATCTGCGGCCACCGCGTCGAGTTCACCGACCGAGACACCGCGACCGGCGCGGTCTACTGCCGCGCCGAGCACGAGGTGGGGGACCGGTGGATCGTGATGGCGATCTGCTACTTCGACGACTACGCGCGCGTGGACGGCGACTGGTACTTCTCCCGACGCCGCGAGCGGCACTGGTACGCGGCCGACGTGACCGACCGGCCGCAGGCGGTCGGGTTCAACGGCTGGGAGGGCGCGGGAGAACCGGCACTGCCCGACGCCTTCCCCTCATGGACGGCCTTCTGGAAGGAGACGTGATGGAACGGCTGGCAGGCAGGACGGCGCTGGTCACCGGCGGAGGCCAGGGCGTGGGCCGAGGCATCGCCCTGGCGCTGGCGGCCGAGGGCGCGGCCGTGGTCATCACCGGTCGCACGGAGACCAAGCTGAAGGACACCGCAGGGGAGATCGCAGAGCGCGGCGGCCGGGCGTACACCGTCGTCGGGGACGTGGGGGAGCGGGACGACGTCGACCGGATGGTGGCCGAGACGGTACGCGAGTTCGGCGCGCTCGACGTGCTCGTCAACAACGCCCAGTCCTCGGTGCAGCGACGGCTGGAGAAGACGTCGTACGACGATGTCGAACTCACCTACCGCAGCGGGCCGTTGGCCGTCTTCCACGCGATGCAGGCGGCCCTGCCCCACCTGAAGGAGAGCCGCGGCAGTGTCGTGAACCTCGGTTCCTCGGCGGCGGTGCAGGGCGAGCCGACCTTCGCGGCGTACGCCATGGCGAAGGAGGCGATCCGTGGGCTGAGCCGGGTCGCCGCGCGGGAGTGGGGGCGGTACGGGATCCGCGTGAACGTCGTCTGCCCGGCCGCGCTCAGCCCGGCGGCGGAGGACTATCTGGCCGCACATCCGCAGAAGGCGGAGGAACTCGCCCGCGAGATCCCGCTGGGCCGGCTCGGCGCCCCGGAGGCGGACATCGGCAGGGCGGTGGCCGCGCTGGTGAGCGACGACATGGCGTATCTGACCGGCGCGACGCTGATGTTGGAGGGCGGCCGGACCCTGATCGGGTGACGTCCCTGACGCACAGACCGACCCCAACGAAGGCGGAGTCCCCGGGGAGGGAGGACCGGTCACCGTCCCCGTGTCCTCACGGACGAACGCGGATGACCGTCTTTCCCTTGCGTCGCCCGGTCGGATTGAGGGCGGCGACGGCATCGTCGAGGGGCGAGACGTCGTCGATGTTCGTCCGCAGCCGTCCGTCCCGCACCCGCCGCACGATCTCACCCAGGTCGGCACGGTCGGCCTCGACGACGAAGTCCACCGCCAGGCCGGCAGCGGGCCGCGCCTCGACCGGGCCGACGATGGACACCAGCGTTCCCCCAGCCCTGATCAGATCGGCGGACCGCTTCTGAATGTCGCCACCGATGACATCGAAGACCAGATCGACGCCGCCGACGTCTTCCAGCGCGTCGTTCTCGAGGTCGACGAACTCGTGCGCGCCGAAGTCGAGTGCCTTCTCACGGTCCGCGGCGCGTCCGGTGCCGAGGACATGGGCGCCGGCCTCACGTGCGAGCTGGGTCACCATCGTCCCGACTGCCCCGGCCGCGCCATGGGCAAGAACGGTCTGGCCGGCCTGAAGGCGGCCGTGCTGGAACAGCCCCTGCCACGCGGTCAGACCTGAGATCGGCAGGGACGCGCCCACCGTGAAGTCGACGTCGCCGGGCAGCGGTGCGAGGTTGCGGGCTTCGATCGCCACGTACTCCGCCAGGGTGCCGTCACGGTGCCAGTCGGCGAGGCCGAACACCCGCTGCCCGACCGACAGCCCCGTCGTGCCGTAGCCGAGGGCGGTGACCACTCCGGCCAGCTCGTGGCCGGGGATCGACGGTGTCCTGTCACGGCCGGCGCGATCGGTCCAGGTCGACGGCCACTCCATCTCGGTCGGGACGAATCCCGACGCATGGATCCGAACGACGACATCGTTGATCGCTGCCTGCGGCTCGGGCCGCTCCACCAGAGTCATCCCGGCCGTTCCCGCGGCCTGGTCCGTCACCACGATCGCTTTCATGGGAATCACTTCCTCGATCATCTGTCTCTTCGGTGGAAACTGCGCAGGAGCAGAAAGCCTGTCCGCCATCAGCCGGACCGCCGTCCGCTCGTCGTCATGTCTCCGACCTTAGGAGCGGAGTAGCCCAAGAGTCTGGTCCATTTCAGTGGCAGATTCTTGGGCCACTTCAGAGTTCGGTCTGCCATCCTCGCCGCTACGACTAAACGACACCCCGCGCGCGCAGTCCGTCCAGCTGATCCTCCGTCACCCCGGCCAGCCCGCACAGGACTTCGGCGGTGTGCTCGCCCAGCGCGGGTGGCGGGGCGTAGCCCTCCACCGGGGTCGCCGACAGCCGAATGGGGTTGGCGAGCAGCGGCAGCAGGCCCGACACCGGGTCCTCGACCTCGACCAGCATCCCCCGGTGCCGGATCTGGGGGTCGGCGAAGACCTCGGGCATCTCGTTGAACGGGCCCGCCGGTACGTCGTGTTCGTCGAGAAGGGCGAGCCATTCGTCCCGGGTCCGGGTCCGCATGATCTCTTCGAGTACCGGCAGGATCTCCTCCCGATGCGTGATCCGGGCGGAGGTCGTGGCGAACCGGGGGTCCTGGAGCAGGTCGGTGCGGTCGGCCGCCACGCAGAACGCGGCGAACTGCTTGTCGTTGCCCGCGACGAGGAAGAGCGGCTTGTCCGCGCAGTGGAAGGCCTGGGAGGGGATTCCGCCGTAGCCGCCGTTGCCGCGTCGGCGCGGGACCTCCCCGGAGACCAGGTAGTTCATCGCGAAGTGGGACAGCGAGGCCAGCCCGCAGTCCAACAGGGAGAGGTCGACGAACTGGCCCTCGCCGGTCGCGTCCCGGTGCCGTAGCGCCGCCAGGACGGCCGTCGAGGCGTACAGGCCGGTGAGGATGTCGACCATGCTGACGCCGACCTTCATCGGCTCGTCGGGGTGTCCGGAGACGCTCATCATCCCGGACATGGCCTGGAAGATGCCGTCGTAGCCGGGGCGCCCGGCATACGGGCCGCTCTGGCCGAAGCCGGTGACCGACAGGTAGACCAGGCGCGGGTTGAGCGCCAGCAGACTCTCGTGGTCGAGGCCGTACTTCGCCAGCGTCCCCGCGCGGAAGTTCTCCACCAGGACGTCCGAGCGGGCGGCGAGCGAGCGGATCAACTCCTGCCCCTCGGCGGTGGCGTGATTGACCGTCACAGATCGCTTGTTGCGGTTGCAGGAGAGGTAGAAGGCCGCGGTGTCCGTGCCGGGGGCGAACGGCGGCCCGTACGTCCGTGAGTCGTCGCCCGTTGTGGGCCGCTCGACCTTGATGACCTCCGCGCCGAGGTCGGCCAGCATCTGGGTGGCCAGGGGTGCCGCGAGGATGCGGGACAGGTCGAGGACGCGGATCCCGGCCAGTGCGGTCGACGGCATCGAGGTCTCCCTCTGTTCACGGACATCGAATGAGTTATATAAATAATACATCTGGCGCCCTGGCTGCGCCCTGTGTGATTGCTTCAACTATCCAATTCATGTAACTATATGGATCGGCTGACCGGCCGAGACCGGAGGGCGTGCGGATGACCGTCGCGGCGAGACCCCTCACCGACCAGGAACAGCGCGAACGCCGCGAGTGGTTCCGGGCCCGCTGGGAGCGCGGCGTCGCGTTCAACCGCCTCTGTCGGCTGCGCATGGTCCGCTGGGACCCTGACGGCGTCGAGGTCGTCCTTCCCTACGCCGAGCAACTCACCGCCCACGAAGGCGTGTTCCACGGCGGAGTGCTCTCCGCGCTCATCGACACCGCGGGCGCGGGAGCCGTGATCGCCGGGCACGACTTCCAGAAGGGGAGTCTGCTCAGCACCGTCTCGATGTCGGTGCAGTACCTCGCGCCCGCCCGGGGCCGGGAAGCCGTCGCCTACGCCCGCTGCGTCCGCCGGGGCCGCAGGCTGCACTTCGCCGACGTCGACGTGATGACCGACGGGGTCGTCTGCGCCCGGGGGCAGGTGGTGGTGACGATCTCCGGCGAGCGACCGGGCGTCGGCGAACCCATCGATCCCATCGACCCCATCGGCGCCATCGAACCGCTGACCGAGGAGTGACGCGATGCCCGACGAACCCGACCGGGACCTGGTGCTGTACGAGGTCGACGAGGACGGCGTCGCCACCGTCACCCTCAACCGGCCCGAGCGCAAGAACGCGTGGAGCCTCCCCATGGAGCGCCGCTTCTTCGCCCTGCTGGACGAGGCCGCCACCGACCCCGCCGTCCGCGTCGTGATCATCACCGGCGCCGGCCGCGCGTTCTGCCCCGGCATGGACGTCCAGCGCCTGGAGCAGAACGCTCAGCCCGGCCAGTCCCTCAACCTCCAGGCCCGCGTGCCCATGTACAGCAGGCGGAACATGCCCAAGCCGCTCATCGCGGCCGTCAACGGCGCCTGCGCGGGCATCGGCCTGGTCCAGGCCCTGATCTGCGACGTCCGCTTCGCCGCCCGCGGGGCGCGCTTCACCACCGCCTTCACCCGCCGCGGCCTCGCCGGCGAGTACAACCTCCCCTACGTGCTGCCGCGCGTCGTCGGCCTGGAGAACGCCCTCGACCTCCTCCTGTCCGGCCGGGTCTTCGACGCCGACGAGGCGAAGCGACTCGGCCTCGTCAGCAGGGTCGTGGAGCCGGAGGACCTGCTCGACGCGGCTCGCGCCTACGCCCGCGACATCGCCCGCAACTGCTCACCGCGCGCCATGGCCGTCGTACGCCATCAGGTCTACGGCGATCTCGACCGGCCCTTCACCGAAGCGCTCGCCCGCTCGTACTCCGCCATGGAGTTCTTCGCGGGCTCCCCGGACTTCCGTGAAGGGGTGGCCAGCTTCGTGGAGAAACGGGAGCCCAAGTTCGAGGGACTGCCCCCGGACTTCGACCCGGACGAGGCCACCCGCGACGCGTTCCTGCCGTACTGACGGACGCGTTCCCGCCGTACTGACCGAGGAGAAGGAAGATGACAGGGCAGCCGTTCCCCGTCGAGGCCGGGCACATCCTGATGTTCGCCCGGGCCATCGGCGACGAGAACCCGGACTACGCCGGCGAGAGCGCGCTCGCTCCGCCCACCTTCACCATGGCGAGCGCCCACCACGACCCCGACTACCGGCTGCGGCCCAAGCCGGGAGAGGAGTGGTTCGGGTCCGGCACCGGACCCGGCGTGATGCCCGAGGGCGGTGGCGGGCTGCACGCCGAGCAGCACTTCGAGTACCACCGGCCGGTGCGCGCGGGGGAGACCCTCTACGCCACCACCGTCGCCGGACGTAGCTGGGAGAAGCGGGGTCGCACCGGCCGCCTGCTGTTCAGCGAGCGCATCACCGAGTACCGCGACGCCGACGGCGAACCGGTCGTCAGCGCCCGCACCGTGGCCGTCGTACCCGAGGGCCCCGCGACCAGGAAGGACGCCCGATGAGCCTGAGCGTCGACGACGTCAAGGTCGGTGAGACCCGCGAGAGCGTGCTGGTCGACGACCTCAAGCGCACCAGGATCGTCCAATACGCGGGCGCGTCCGGCGACTTCAACCCGCTGCACACCGACGAGCGGTTCGCCACCGAGGTCGCCGACTACCCCGGAGTCTTCGCCCACGGGATGCTCACGATGGGCATGACGGGACGCGTCCTGACCGACTGGGTCGGCGTCGCGGCACTGCTGACCTTCGGGGTGCGCTTCAAGGCCCAGGTGTGGCCCGGCGACACCCTGACCGCCACGGCGACCGTCGAGTCGGTCGAGGACACGCCGGACGGCCCGGTCGCCCACTTCTCGCTCCGTACCGTCACCCAGGACGGCGCCGAGGTGGTCACCGGCACCGCGACGGCCCTCCTGGAGCCCTGAACCGGTGGGCGCCGAGCAGGAGTTGACCTGGACGGCGACGGTCGTCGCCGCCTACGACCACTCCCGTCCCGCCGTCCGGTTCGCGGACCTCACCTGGACCGGACGCGAACTCCTCGACCGGGCGGCGGGCGCCGCCGACTGGCTGGACACCCTCGGCCTCGACCCCGGCGCCCCGGTACCCGCCCTCGCCGCCACCTCCGCCGACGCCCTCGCACTGGTCATCGGCGGCGCTGGATCCGGCCACCCGCTCGCCCCGCTCGGCGTCCGGATGACGCCGTACGAGATCGCAGCCGTGGTCGAGGCGTCCGGAGCCCAACTCCTCGTCGCGCAAGCCGAGTTCGCCGAACTCGGCGAGCAGGTCGCCCGGCTGTCCGGCCGCCGCGCCGCCGTCGTCCCCGAACTCCGCCCGAGCACAAGGCCGTTGACCGCCGAGCCGGACGACCTCGCCGTCGTCCTGCACACCTCCGGCACGACAGGCCTCCCCAAACCCGTCCGCATGACCCAACGCCGCCTGGCCGCCCGCGCCCGCGTCAACGGCCGCCTCTGCACGCTCGATCCGGACAGTTTCTACGGGGGCAGCGCCCCCTTCCACCACATCGCCGGCCTCGGCAACATCGCCGTCGCCCTCGCCGCGGGCGCGCTGATCACCGGCCTGCCCCGCTTCACCGTCGAGGGCTGGGCCCTGCTGCGCGAACTCGGCACCACCCACACCAGCATGGTCCCGGCGATGCTGGAGACCCTGCTGGTCGCAGGCCAGGCACACCACGAGACGCTGCGGGTCCTCCAGTACGGCGGCGCGCCCGTCCGCCCCGGCACCCTGCGCCGGACGTACGAGGCGATGCCCGGCGTCCGCATGCTCAACATGTTCGGGCAGACCGAGGGCTCGCCCATCAGCGTGCTCACCCCCGAGGACCACCGCGAGGCGGTCGCCGGACGCACCGACCTGCTGCGGTCCGTGGGACGGCCCGCCCCCGGGGTCGAGCTGCGGGTGCGGGACACCGGACCGGACGGCATCGGCGAGATCCACGCCCGCGCCGACCACTTCTTCCGGATCGACCCCGAAGGCTGGCTGCGCAGCGGTGACTTGGGCCGCGTGGCCGAGGACGGCTACCTCTACCTGTACGGCCGGGGCACCGACATGATCATCCGGGGTGGCGAGAACGTCCACCCGCTGGAGGTCGAGACCGTCCTGGCCACGCACCCCGGCGTCGCGGACGTGGCGGTCACGGGCGCACCCGACGAGCGGCTCGGCCAGACCGTCGTCGCCTTCGTCGTACCGGCCGACCCCGACGCGCCACCGGAACCGGCGTCGCTCAGGGCGCACGCCCGCGCCCGGCTGTCCGGATTCAAGGTCCCCGTCCGCTGGTGGTTCGTGGACGACCTGCCGCGCAACGCCAACGGCAAGGCCGTACGGCGCCGGCTGCGCGAGCCCGGCCAAGGAGAAGCCCATGACTGACCACTCCGTCGTCGACCCGGAGAGCGTGGGGGTGGACCCGCACCGGCTGGACGTCCTGCTGCGCAGGATCCGGCTGGAGGTCGAGCACGGGCCGTTGCCGTCCGCGCAGGTCGCGGTGGCTCGCGGCGGTCGCCTGGTGGCGTTCGAGACCTGGGGGGACGCCGGTCCGGACACCAGGTACGTCTTGCAGTCCGTCGGCCGGTCGATCGTCGCCGGTGTCGTGTGGAAGCTGCTCGGCGAGGGGCTCCTGCACCTGGACGAGCAAGTCGCCGCGATCATCCCGGAGTTCGCGCCGAACGGGAAGGATACGGTGACTGTCGAGCAGGTGCTCACGCACACCGCCGGCTTCCCCTTCGCCCCCCTCGGCTACCCGAAGATGCTGGACCGCGAGCAACGGCTCGCCGCCTTCGGGCGCTGGCGGCTCGACACCCCGCCCGGCACCCGCTTCCAGTTCCATCTCACCGCCGCTGCCTGGCTGATCGCCGAGATCGTCGAACGGCGCACGGGGCTGCCCTTCCCCGACTACCTCCACGACCGGATCACCCGACCGCTGGGCCTCACCTCGATCGAACTCGGCGTACCGGTCGAGCGGCAACCCGGAACCGTCGCCCCGATGACCGCGACAGACCGTACCGACGACACCCAGGAACCCGACCCCTGGGGACCCTGGTACCTCTCCGACCCCCGTGTACTGGCGGCCGGCGAGCCCAGCCACGCCCTGGTCGCCACCGCCGCCGACGTCGCCCTGTACTTCCAGGCACTGGAGCACTCGGGCCTGTGGAAGCCGGAAGCGGTGACGGAGGGCACCCGGATCCGGCTGACCCAACTCCCGCACGGGGAGCAGATCTACGGGGGCGGCGGCAGCCGACGTACCAGCATGGGCCTGTTCGTGACGGTGGCCGGTCCGGACGCCGGCAGCCAACTCCCGTCCACCGGCTCGCCGTCGCTCTTCGGCAGCGCGGGCGCCGCCTACCAACTCGGCTTCATGGACCCGGAGTCCGGCCTGTCCTTCGCCTGTCTGAGCAACGGCTACCCGCTGGCCGGCTACGACCACTCCCGGCGGGGCACGGCGCTGCTCACCAACCTGGCGAACCTCGCGGCCGACCTCGTCTGAGCCACGGCGGTACGGGAGCGGGCCCGGTACCGAAATCGGTACCGGGCCCGCCCTGTTGGAGCGTCACGCGCTCAACGGCTGATCAGCTGCTGCGCGTTGTTGTACATGATGTCGTCCTGGACCGACTCGTCGAGTTCCGCGAGGAGCTTGCGGTAGTCGGCAGGGTTGGCGATGCCCTCCGCGTGCGGGAAGTCCGAGCCCATCACGATCGACTCGTGGTAGCCGAGCCGCTTGACCAGGCTCGGGATGTCGTCCTCCGGGTAGGGCACCACACGGATGTGCTTGCGGAACACCTGACTGGGCCGCTCCGCCAACTGGCCGCCGATCCAGGGGCCGTTGCGGCCCATGCCGCGGCTCTTGTCCATGTGCCGGACGAAGTGGGGCACCCACTCGGCGCCGAACTCGGAGACCAGGACGTTGATGTCGGGGAAGCGCCCGAAGAGGTTGTCGAAGATCAGCGCGGACAGCGTCTCCTCGATCGGACGCTGGCCGTAGGTGTTCATCCACTGCCACGCGGACATCCGGAAGTGGATCGGGCTCGCGTCGTGGCCCCAGGCGGGGGCGACGTTCGAGTTGTAGTAGAACTCGCTGATGTGGTAACAGACGCTGGCCTTGGCCTCGTTGACCAGTTTCCAGAACGGGTCGAAGTACGGGTCGCCCGGTGAGCGGCCGTACTGCGGACCGGTCGGCAGCATGATGAACCGGGCGCCCTGCTCCAGGACGTACTCCAGTTCCTTGACCGCGCTGTCCAGGTCGCGCAGCGACAGCAACGCGGGGGAGTAGATGCGGTCCTGGTGGTTGAAGCCCCACACCTCGTTCATGTAGCGGTTGAACGAGTGGTAGTTGGCGTAGAGCGGCTCGACGCCCTGCACGTACTCCTCGGCGACCAGTGCCCAGCCGCCCGGGTAGATGATCGTCTGGTCCAGGCCCTGCTCGTCCATGACGCGCAGCCGGGCCTCGCGGTTCTGGTACGACTCGTGCATCGGCTCGAACTGGTACGTCTCGTCGGGGTTGCCCGAGGCCATCGCCTTGAGCATCTCCTTGAGTGAGCCGGGCCGGTAGACCTGCCCGAACTCCGGCTCCAGGCAGACCACGATGCGGTCCCCGGCGAGGATGACCTCACGGCCGTCCGGGAGCGTCACCGGGGCCACCGCCTGGCCGAGGAACTCCTTCGGGAGGTAGCGGGTGAAGGAGTCCCGTTCCTCGTACATGTGCTGGTCGCAGTCGAAGATGCGCTTGCGCTGTTCGGCCATGGCCGTCGCCTCCGGACCCCAGATCTATTCAGTACGCCTCCTATAATTATCTAACTGTTTAGAAGGCGCAAGGGGTGAGGTGGAAACGGCTCGGTGAACCCTCGGTCCGTCCGGTCAGTCGATGAGTTCGAGCACCGTCTTGGGTCCGGCCCCGCTCACCACGTCGTCGGCGCCGCTGATGTGGCGCTGCCACAGCTTCTCGGCCTCGTCCGCCTTGCCGGACTCGATCAGGCCGACCAGGCGCACATGGGCCCGGTGTCCCTTCAGGGCCTGTGCCTTCTGGGTCGCGGCGTCGGTGGCGGCCGCGGTGTACGAGGCGTTGGCCCGGTCGATGATGTTGCGCAGCATGCCGCACAGGAGGATCAGCGTCTGGTTGCCGGTCAGCTCGACCAGCAGGGCGTGGAAGGTGTCCTGGGCCTCGACCAGGCCCAGCGGATCGTCCAGGACGGTCTTCTCGGCCGCCACCGCGTCCCGCAGTCGCTTGATGTCGTCCGCCGTGTGCTTGGCGGCCAGTTGGCGCACGCACGGCGGCTCGATGACGGCTGCCGCGCGGTAGACGTCGCCCAGTGTGGCGCCGCGGTATTCGAGGATCAGGCCGGCGAAGCGGGCCGCGACATCGGAGTCCGGCGCGCTCACCCGGGCGCCGCCGTGCGCGCCGCGCCGCACCGTGATCAGCGACTCCGACTCCAGGACGCGGAACGCCTCGCGCAGCGTCGGCCGCGAGATGCCGAACTGCTCCATCAGCCCCGACTCCGGCGGCAGGGCGTCGCCGGGCTTCAGCTCGCCCCGTACGATCTGGCGGCGCAGCTCCGCGGCGACCAGCTCGGCGGTCTTCGGGACACGCACCTGCCGTCCGACGCGGCCACGCGTGGGGACGGGCACGATCGGCGTTCCTGCGCGGGCTGCCTCGGCCACGGCGGGCTCCTCCATATAGCAAAATGAATCGTCTTAGTGCATCGAGGGTACCAGGTCAAGGTCTGGATGATCTTTCCTCTGCGGGGCCCGATCTGGTGCCCGGGCCATGGTTGGGTATATAGATGATTCATCTAGCTATAAAGTCAACGCGGGCTCTGGGAGTGACCTCGATGAACGAGCATGCGGCCCCGGTGATCCTCAGCGAGCTGACCGGTGACGGGGTCATGCTGCTCACCCTGAACCGGCCCGAGCGGCACAACGCCTGGACGCTGGAGATGGAGCTGCTCTACAACGAGCTGTTCGACCGTGCCGAGGCGGATCCGGCGGTACGGGCCGTCGTCCTCACCGGCGCGGGACGCAGCTTCTGCCCCGGCATGGACATGAGCGTGCTGGACGGCGCGTCCTCCGGCGCACGCCCGTGGCCGACCGACCGGCTGCCGCCGCGCACCCGGCCCATGTCGTTCCCCAAGCCCCTGGTGGCCGCCGTCAACGGCGCCTGCGCCGGCATTGGCTTCAACCAGGCGCTCATGTGCGACGTGCGGTTCGCCGTGCCGGGCGCCAAGTTCGCCGCCGCGTTCAGCGCGCGCGGCCTGGTGGCCGAGGACGGCGTCTCGTGGCTCCTGCCCCGGCTCGTCGGCTACGGGAACGCGAGCGACCTGCTGCTGTCCTCACGCCGGATCACCGGAGCGGAGGCGTATGCGATGGGCCTGGTCAACCGTCTCGTCGAGCCGGAGGAACTGCTCCCGGCGGCCCTCGCCTACGCGACGGAACTGGCCCGCTCGGCCAGCCCGTACGCGATGTCCCTCATCAAGCGGCAGCTCGCCGACGACCAGGCGAGAAGCTTCACCGAGAGCCGCGACACCGCCGCCGCGCTGCTGGCCACGGCGAAACGCGCCCCGGACTACCGCGAGGGCGTGCGCAGCTTCATCGAACGCCGGCAGCCGGAGTTCGCCGGACTGGGGGAGAACGCGCCGGAGCCGATGGAGGCCTCGTCGTGAGCCGCGCCGAACTCCCGCTGCACCGCCGCACGATCACCGTCACCGCCCACCGGGAACCCGGCGGCGAGGAGATCTCGGTCGAGGCCGAGCTGCGGGACGAGCGACCGTGGGCCGAGCCTGCGGTCGCCGACATCCACCGCATGGTTCTGTCGGTGCGGGTCCGCCTCGCGGACATGACCATCGTGGCCGCCGACGCGGACATGCTGACGTTTCCGCACGCCGAGTGCCCGCTCATCACCCCGGTCTTCGACAGCCTGGTCGGGCTCTGTGTCGCCGCCGGATACAACCGGGCGATCCAGGAGCGGTTCCGCGGCGTCCTGGGCTGCTCCCACCTCTACGAACTGGCCCGCGTGCTCGGCCCCGCCGTGGTGCAGGCGGCCATGTCGGCCAACGCGCGCCGCCGTGACGCCGGCGAGCCCGCGAACGGCCCGCGTGCCACGGCCGGGGTGCTGAACAGCTGCCACATCTGGGCACCGGACGGCGTGGGCCTGCGCAAGCTGGACGCTGGCTGGCGCCCCGGGACCGGCCCCCGCCCGGTCCCCGGACTCGACGCCTTCGAGCGGCCTACGGGTTCGTGAGCCTCGGCTCGCGCGGCAGCCCCAGCACCTTCTCCGCGAGGATGTTCCGCTGCACCTGCGAGGTGCCCGCGTAGATCGTCCCGGAGCGGGCGATCAGGTACGTCGTCGACCAGGACGCCGAGGAGTTCGCGGCGCCGGGGTCGTCGGTGCGGTAGGTGCGCAACGGCGGCCGTCCGACCGGCACTTGGGCGTGCAGGCCCATGATGTCCATCGCGAGATCGGTGACCTTCGTGTGGTACTCGCTCCAGTACAGCTTGGCGATGGAGGACTCGGGGCCCGGCTCCGCGCCCTTGAGCCAGCCGGTGAGGATCCGGTAGCCGAGATAGCGCATGATCTCGACCTTGGACCAGCACCAGGCGATCCGCTGCCGGATGACCGGGTCCTGGTCCCTGCCGTACAGGCGGGCCAGTTCCACCAGGCGTTCCACCTCGGCCCGGAACAGGATCGGGTTGGTGGCCGCCTCCTCGCCGCGCTCCACGCCCAACAGGCTCTGGGCGACGGTCCAGCCGTTGTCGACGCCGCCGACGACGAGGTCGGCGCGGGTGCGGGCGCCGTTGAAGAAGACCTCGTTGAAGTGGAGTTGGCCGCTCATCATGCGGAACGGCCTTACCTCGACGCCGGGTTGGTCCAGCGGGACGAGGAGGAAGGAGATGCCGCGGTGCTTGGGGGCGGCACGGTCCGTGCGGGCCAGGACGAAGATCCAGTCGCTGTGATGGGCGCCGGACGTCCACACCTTCTGGCCGTCGATCACCCACTCCTCGCCCTCGCGGACGGCGCGCGTCGTCAACGAGGCCAGGTCCGAGCCCGCGTCGGGCTCCGAATAGCCCTGGCACCAGGTGTCCTCGCCGCTGAGGATGCGCGGCAGGAAGTGGCCGCGCTGCTCGTCCGTCCCCCAGCGCAGCAGCGTGTTGGCCAGCATCTTCACGCCGAAGGTGTCCTGAGGGAGCCCGAACGGCACACCGGCCAGGGCCAGTTCCTCCATCAGGACCACCTGGTGGAGCTTGGACAGGCCGCGGCCGCCGTACCGCTCGGGCCAGGTGAGGGAGAGGTAGCGGTGTTCGGCGAGCCGGCGCCGCCAGTCCCGGGCGAAGGACCAGGCGGCCTCCTCGTCGAGGGCGCCGATGCCCTGCCAGTCCGGCGGCAGCGTCTCGGCGAGAAAGCCTTTGACCTCGGTGCGGAACGTCTCGGTCTCCGCGGGATAGCTGATGTCCACCGGTGTGCTCTCCTCGCCCGGCCTCGCTCGCCCAGCCGATCGCTGTATTGATTGTTTCAGCATAATAGGTTATCTATTTAGAAGGAATAGCGGGGGACGGCGTCGAGCCAAGGGCGGGCTGACATGGGACTGCTGGACGGCCGCAACGCGGTGATCACCGGCGGCGCGCAGGGCATCGGCTTCGAGATCGCCGGCGTGCTCGGTGCCGCGGGCGCGTCCGTCGTCCTCGGCGACATCAACGAGGACGCCGCGGCGGAAGCCGCCGAACGCCTCGCGAAGAACGGGGTGGGCGCGACCTCGCTGCGCTGCGACGTCACCGACGAGGGCGAGGTCGCCGCCCTGGTCGCCCACTGCGCCGACACCTTCGGCCCGGTCGGCGTCATGGTCAACAACGCCGGGATCACCCGCGACGCGACCCTGCGCAAGATGGCCGTGTCCGACTTCCGCGCGGTCGTCGACGTCCACCTGACCGGCGCCTGGAACGGCACGCGGTACGCCGCCGAGGCGATGCGCGCGCACGGACACGGCGGCAGCATCGTCAACATCTCGTCCATCGCCGGCAAGGTCGGCAACTTCGGCCAGACGAACTACAGCGCCGCCAAGGCCGGACTCATCGGCCTGACCAAGGCCTCCGCGAAGGAACTCGCCAAGGCCGGCGTCCGCGTCAACGCCGTACAGCCGGGCCTGATCCGCACCGCCATGACCGAGGCGATGCCGCCGGCCGCCTGGGACGCGAAGCTCGCCGAGATCCCCCTGGGCCGCGCGGGCGAACCCGCCGAGGTCGCCCAGGTCGTCCTCTTCCTCGCCTCCGACATGGCGAGCTACGTCACCGGAGCCGTGGTCGAGGTGACCGGCGGCCGGTACATGTGACCCCTCATGAAAGGCATGGCCGATGCCCGCCCTCCTGCGTGACGCGGTGATCTGCGAACCCCTGCGTACTCCCGTCGGTGGCTACGGAGGCGTCTTCCGCGACGTGCCGGCGACCGAGCTGGCCGCCGCCGTCGTACGCGCCGTACTGGACCGCACCGGTATCCCGCCCGCCGCCGTCGACGACGTGCTGCTGGGCCAGTGCTACCCCAACGGCGAGGCCCCGGCCATCGGCCGCGTGGCCGCCCTCGACGCCGGTCTGCCGGTGGAGGTGCCGGGACTCCAGATCGACCGCCGCTGCGGCTCCGGGCTCCAGGCGATCATCACGGCGGCGATGCAGGTGCAGACCGGCGCGAGCGACCTCGTGCTGGCCGGCGGCGTCGAGTCGATGAGCCAGGCCGAGTTCTACACCACCGGCGTCCGCTTCGGCGTGCGCGGCGCGGGCACCACCCTGCACGACCGGCTGGCCCGCGGCCGGGTCACCTCCGGGGGCGTCAACCACCCTGTTCCCGGTGGGATGTTGGAGACCGCCGAGAACCTGCGGCGCGAGTACGCGATCCCCCGCGAGGAGCAGGACCAACTCGCCCTGCGCTCCCACGAGAAGGCGGTCGCAGCCCAGCGCGAGGGCCGTTTCACCGACGAGATCGTGCCCGTCACCGTACGGACCAGGAAGGGCGAGACGGTCGTCGACACCGACGAACACCCGCGCCCCGACTCGACGTTGGAGAAACTCGCGAGCCTGCGCCCCGTACTGGGACGGCAGGACACGGAGGCGACCGTCACCGCCGGCAACGCCAGCGGACAGAACGACGGCGCCGCCCTCTGCGTCGTCACCCACCCCGAGCGCGCCGCCGAACTCGGCCTGCGCCCCCTGGCCCGCCTCGTCTCCTGGGCCGTCGTGGGCGTGCCGCCGGAGACGATGGGCATCGGCCCGGTACCCGCGACGGCCAAGGCACTTGACCGCGCGGGCTTGAAACTCGCCGACATCGACCTGATCGAACTCAACGAGGCCTTCGCCGCCCAGGTGCTCGCCTGCACCCGCGAATGGGCCCTGACCGAGGCCGACTTCGAGCGGTTCAACGTCAACGGCTCCGGCATCTCGCTGGGCCACCCCGTCGGCGCCACCGGCGGCCGCATCCTCGCCACCCTGCTCCGCGAACTCGACCGCCGCCAGGCCCGGTTCGGCCTGGAGACCATGTGCCTCGGCGGCGGCCAGGGCCTGGCCGCCGTCTTCGAACGGACGCCCGCAATCGACGCCAATGGAGGACGCTGATGGCTGGACTGATCGCATACGGCGCCTACGTGCCGTACCACCGCCTCGCCCGCGCCGACATCGCCGCCACCCTCGGGACATCCCCGTCCCGGGGCACGCGCGCGGTCGCGGGCTACGACGAGGACACCACCTCGATGGCCGTGGAGGCGGCCCGGTCCACCCTGGCCAGGGACGGACTGCGGACCCGCATCGGCCAGCTCTTCCTCGCCACCGCCGCGCCCGCCTACCTCGACAAGACGAACGCGACCGCCGTCCACGCGGCGCTCGGCCTCGACCCGCACGTCCTCGCCGTCGACATGGCGGGCTCCGTCCGCTCCGGCCTCGGCGCGCTGGTCACCGCCGCGCGTTCCCCGGTGCCGACCCTGGCGGTCCTGTCCGACCTGCGCACCGGCCTGCCCGGCGGCGCCGACGAGACCGCGGGTGGCGACGGCGCGGCGGCGTTCGCCTTCGGCGGCCACCGCAACGGCGCTCCCGTGATCGCGGAGCTGCTCGCCCACGACACGGTCAGCGACGAGATCCTCGACCGCTGGCGGCTGCCCGGCGCGCCCGCCTCCCGCGTCTGGGAGGAGCGCTTCGCCGAGGACATCTACGTGTCCCTCGCCGACAAGGCGCTCAGCGCCGCCCTCGACCAGGCGGGCCTGGACCGGGGCGCCATCGACCACTTCATCGTCTCCGGCCTGCACGCGCGCGCGTGCACGACGGTGCGTCGTACCGCGGGTGTACGTCCCGAGGCGGCGACCGTGGACCTCAGCGCGGAGATCGGCAACGCCGGCACCGCCCAGCCCGGCCTGCTCCTCGCCGACGTCCTCGACCGGGCCGAACCCGGCCGGATCATCGCGCTCGTCGTCCTCGGCGACGGCGCCGGAGTCCTGCTCCTGCGCACCACCGAGGCCCTCCCCGCACACCGCGCCGCCCGCCCGGTCGCCGCGCAGATCGCCGCGGGCAGCGCCCCCATGCCGTACGCCACGTATCTCTCCTGGCGCGGCCTGCTCGACCGCGAACCGCCCCGCCGCCCGGACCCCGAGCCGCCCTACGCCCCGCCCGCGCACCGCCGCACCAGCTGGAAGTACGGCTTCGTCGCCTCCCGTTGCGAGAAGTGCGGGACCCGGCATCTGCCGCCGGACCGGGTGTGCGTGTCCTGCCGGAGCGTCGACGCCATGACCGACGAACCGATGGAGCACGTGCGGGGCACGGTCGCCACGTTCACCGTGGACCGGCTCGCCCACACACCGAGTCCGCCGATGCTCGTCGTGGTCGTCGACTACGACGGCGGCGGCCGCTTCCGCTGCCAGCTCACCGACGCCACCGAGGCCGACGCCGTCATCGGCGCCCGGGTCGAGATGACGTTCCGGCGCACGGTCACCGCCGCCGGCGTCCACAACTACTTCTGGAAGGCCCGGCCGGTACGCACCGGCGAGACCGAGGGGACAGGCGCATGAGCTCACACGGAATCCGCGACCGGGTCGCGATCGTCGGCATGGGCTGCACGCCCTTCGGCGAACACTGGACCCGCTCGGCGGACGACCTGCTGGTCGACGCCGTGGGCGAGGCGGTCACCTCGGCCAGCATCACGCTCGACGACATCGACGCGTTCTGGCTCGGCACCCAGGCGTCCGGAGTCTCCGGACTGACCCTGAGCCGCCCGCTGCACCTGCCGTACAAGCCGGTCACCCGGCTGGAGAACATGTGCGCGACCGGCTCCGAGGCGCTGCGCAACGCCTGTTACGCGGTCGCCTCCGGCGCCTACGACGTGGCGATGGCGGTCGGCGTGGAGAAGCTCAAGGACTCCGGCATGTCCGGGCTCTCGGGCACCACGATGCCAGGTGCCGGCGACGACAGCCGCGGTGAGATCACTGCCCCGGCGAACTTCTCCCTGCTCGCCCCGGCCTACGCCGCCAAGTACGGCCTGGCGGAAGAGGAGTTGAAGGACGTCATCACCCGCATCGCCTGGAAGAACCACGCCAACGGCGCCCGCAACCCCCGCGCCCAGTTCCGCAAGGAGGTGGCGCTGGAGCGTATCCGGTCGGCGCCGATCGTCGCGGGCATGCTCGGCGTGTTCGACTGCTCGGGGGTCTCGGACGGTTCGGCGGCGGCGATCGTCGTACGCGCCGAGGACGCCTACCGGTACACCGACAAGCCGATCTTCGTGAAGGCACTGTCCTTCGTCGCGGGACCGGCGGACGGACTCCTGGACCCCGACTACGACTTCACCACCTTCCCCGAGGTCGTCGTCTCGGCCCAGGAGGCCTACCGGCAGGCGGGCATCACCGACCCGCGCGCCGAACTCGCCCTTGCAGAGGTCCACGACTGCTTCACACCGACGGAGTTGGTGCTGATGGAGGACCTGGGTTTCTCCGAGCGCGGACAGGCATGGAAGGACGTCACCAGCGGCGCCTTCGACCTCGACGGCTCACTGCCGGTCAACCCGGACGGCGGCCTGAAGGCCTTCGGCCATCCCATCGGTGCCTCCGGCCTGCGCATGATGTTCGAGGCCTGGCTCCAGCTGCGCGGCGAGGCACCGCCCGAGCGGACCGTGAGGTCTCTGGCGGAGGGCCGCTCGCTCGCCCTGACCCACAACCTCGGCGGCGGCCCCGGCGAATGCGTCTCCTTCGTCTCCGTCGTCGGCAGCGAACTCACCGACTGAGAAAGGTGGTTGAGCCATGGGACGACTCGACGACAAGATCGCGATCGTGACCGGGGCCGCGTCCGGCATCGGCGCGGCCACCGCCCGCCGGGTGGCGGCCGAGGGCGCCCACACGGTCGTGGCCGATCTGAACCTCGACGGAGCCAAGGCGGTCACGGAGGAGATCCGCGCCGCCGGCGGATCCGCCACGGCCGTCCCGGTCGACCTGGGCGACATCGACTCCGTACGGGCCATGGTGGCCACGGCGGTTGAGACCTACGGCGGCCTCGACGTCCTGCACAACAACGCCGCCGCCACCCATCTGGCGGCCCGCAAGGACCTCGCTGTCCTGGAGGCCGACCCGGCGGTCTGGGACGACACCATGCGGATCAACCTGCGCGGCACCATGGTCGCCATCCAGGCCGCGGTCCCGCACATGATCGCCCGCGGTGCCGGCTCGATCATCAACACCTCGTCCGGCGCCGGTCTCGCGGGCGACCTGCGCAACCCCGCGTACGGCGCCTCGAAGGCCGCCCTCATCAACCTCACGCAGTACGTCGCCACCCAGTACGGCAAGCAGGGCGTGCGCTGCAACGCCATCGCCCCGGGGTTCATCGTCACCCCGGCCAGCGCCGGTTCGGCACACGGGGCGATCCGGGAGAAGATGCTGCGGCATCACCTCACCCCGCGCCTCGGGCGGCCCGAGGACGTCGCGTCGGCGGTCGTCTTCCTCGCCTCCGACGAGTCCGCCTTCGTCACCGGGCACACCCTGCGCGTGGACGGCGGACTGCTCTCCCACCAGCCGTACGTGGCAGACCTGCGGGACGCCTGACCCACCGTCAGGACGACGTCTCCGGTTCCAGGTCGCCCAGGTAGGCCGCCCGGACCGCCGGATCGCGGCGCACCTCGTCCGGGGTGCCGGCGCAGATCCGGCGGCCGAAGTCCAGCACCACGACCTGGTCGCAGACGCTCATCACCATGTCGACGTCGTGCTCGACGAGCAGCACCCCCATGCCCCAGTCCTCGGCGAGCCGCCGCACCAGCCGGGCCAACTCCCGCGTCTCGTCGTCGGACAGCCCAGCCGCCGGTTCGTCCAGCAGCAGCACCGATGGCGAGGTCGCCACCGCCCGCGCGATCGCCAGCAACCGCCGCTCGCCGTACGACAGGTCGCCCACCGGCCGGTCCAGACTGTCCTGGAGCCCGAACTCCCGTACCGCGACGAGTACTTGGGTGGGCAGCGGGCGGCTGCCGGGACGGACCAGGTCGATGAGCCAGGTCCACCGGCCCGGTCGCTCGCAGGCGGCGTAGAGGTTGTCCAGCACCGTCATGTCCTCGAACAACTCCAGGGACTGGAAGGACCGGCTCAGCCCGGCCCCGGCCCGCCGGTGCACCGGCACCCGGGTCACGTCCCGCTCCCCGAGGCGGACGCTGCCGGACGCGGCCCGGGTGAAACCGGTGACGGCGTCGATGGCGGAGGTCTTGCCGGCGCCGTTGGGGCCGATGAGACCCACCACCCGGCCCGGTTCGACGTCCAGCGAGAGCCCGTCGACGGCGACGACACCGCCGTAGCGGACGGTGAGGTCGCGCACGTGCAGGGGGAGGGGCGCGGCGCGGGGGACGTCCGGCAGGGGAGCCGTCTCCTCCTCGGGCAGGACGGCGGCGCGCTGCGGGCGCAGCTTTCGCTCAACTCCCCTCGCCTGCCTGCCGAGTTCCCTCCCGATGCCGTCCTGGTTGCCCACCAGGGTCAGCACCAGGATGATCCCGCCGATCAGCGGCATCCACTCGCTCAGCCCCGGGAGCACCAGGTCCCCGAAGCGGGCGCCGACCGTGCCCGCGCCGAACGTGGCGCCGAACAGCGGGCCGACGAGGAAGCCGACACCGCCGATGACGGCGAGCCCGAGCGCCGTGACGGAGTCGAAGCTCGCGAAGTCGGAGAACACCACCGACGTCGAGCGGAAGCCGGTCAGCACTCCGGCGAGCGCGGCGATGGCCGAGGACAGACCGAAGGCGTAGAGCTTGGCCGCGCGGACGTCGATGCCGAGGGCGGCGGCGGCCCGCTCGTTGGCCCGTACGGCGACGAGACGGCGGCCCGTGCGGCCGCGCCGGACGTTGGCGACCACGAGCGTGGCGGCGACGAACAGGACCAGCACCACGGCGGCGTAGCGCTGCGGATGGTCGACGCCGGAGATGCTGATGCCGAAGAGCGTCTGGCTGCCGACCGCGATGCCGTCGCTGCCGGGCGTCGTCGACAGGTCGGTGTTCTGGAAGACCATCGCCTCCAGGGTGGTGCCGAGCCCGAGCGTGATGATCGCGAGATTGACCCCGCGCGTGCGCACGGCCGGCAGCGCGAACAGCAGGCCGATCGGCACGGTCCCCAACACGCCTGCCAGCAGGGCGAGTTCGAAGGGCCAGCCCCAGTCCGCCGCCGCGTGCCCGGCGATGAAGGCGCCGGTCCCGGCGAGGGCGTAGGCCGCGAGCGACACCTGGCCCGCGTAACCGGTGACCACGATGATCGACAGGATGATCAGGGAGAGCACGAGGGTGCTGGTGATCGCGTCGGCCCACAGCGGCGTGGACAGGCTCACCAGCACCAGCCCGATCACGACGGCCAGCGCGAGGGGGACGGGACGCACCCTGCCGGTCCCCAGCGCCGGGAGGCGGTCGAGGAACGTGCCGCGCAACGGCAGCGCCCGGCCGCGCGCGACCAGCACCAGGGCGATGAAGAGGAACGGCACCGACGACGCGAGGCCGGTGACACCCGAGCCGAAGCGCGTCAGTTCGGACTGCGCTACCCCGATGACCAGACCGCCCGCCAGGGTGATCGGGAACGACGAGAACCTGCCGACCAGGGCGGCGGCCAGCGCGCTCAGCAGCAGCGTGGTCAGCCCGGTCACCGACAGACCGATCACCGGCACGATCAGGATGGCGGTGAGCCCCGCGAGCGCGGACCCCAGCGCCCAGTTGCCCGCGGCGATCAGATCGGGGGACCAGCCGAGCGCGGCGGCGGCGCCCTCGTTCTCGGCGACGGCGGTGGTGCCCAGGCCGAACAGGGTGCGCCGGTACAGGAGATGGAGCACGGCCGTCACGGCGAGCGCGATGCCGAGCAGCCAGACGCGGTCCTCGGAGACCGTCGCCCCGGCGATCGTCAGCAGCCGCGTGGGCAGCTTGCCCGGGACCAGTTGCAGGCTGTCGCCGTAGCGCTTGACGGCGATCGCGGTGAGCACGATGAACACCGCGAGGGTGCCGACCAGCCGGGCCAGGGTGGACGCCCCGCGCAGGGGGCGGATCACCGACAGGTGGGTGAGCACGCCCAGTACCGCTGAGGTGAGCACGCCGCACGCGGTGGCGGGCCAGTACGGCACGCCGTGGTTGACGGCCAGTTCCCACTGGACGTAGGCGCCGGCCATCCCGATCGCGCCGTGCGCGAAGTTCAGGACACCGGAGCCCCGGTAGACCAGCACGATGCCGTGCGCGGTGAGCGCGTAGAGGGCGCCGAGCCCCAGGCCGAGCAGCGCGAAGCGCAGGACGTCGTCCATCCGAGGAACCTCCCAGACACGGGGCGAGACAGTGCATTCATTTAAATAATTGTGCCGAGAGTACTTCACTAACCCAAAAATGCGCCCCATGCTGTTCGGCATCTCGACGTCGCCCACTTTGGGCGCGAGCCCCGGAGGGACCATGAACGACTCACACCGACGCAGAAGCGCCGCGGCCAGCTGTCTCGCAGTGACCGGAGCCCTGCTCGCCGCAGGGTGCGGGGGAGGAGCGTCGGCCGACAGCTCGGCCGAGACCTCCTCGCTCAAGGGCACCCCGGTCAAGGTGATGGTCTGGGCGCCGGAGAACACCCAGGGCAGCGCCCAGCCGGGCATCCACCTCACCGCCACGGCCTACGAGAAGTGGATCAACGCCAACGGCGGGATCAAGGGCGGACCCCTCAAGGTCGAGTTCTGCAACGAGAAGGGCGACCCCGACGAGGCCGAGAAGTGCGCCCAGCAGGCCGTCGCCGACAAGGTGGCCGCGGTCGTCGGCTCCTACAGCCTCGCCGGCGACCGCTACATGCCCATCCTCCAGAAGGCCGGCATCCCGTACATCGGCGGCACCGGCGTCTCCGCCGCGGAGTTCTCCAACCCACTGTCCTTCCCGGTGAACGGCGGTACCCCGGTGGTGTTCGCCGCCCACGGCCGCCAACTGGTGGAGCAGGGCTGCAAGAAGATCACCGGCGTACGGTACGACGTGGCCGCCGCGGCCGTGGTCTCGCAGTTCCTCACCCTGGGCGCGATCTCCGCCGGAGGGTCGGCGCCCAAGGACCTCAAGGTGCCGCTCACCGCCACCGACCTCGCCCCGCAGGTCGCCGCGACCAAGGGCAGCGACTGCGTGAGCGTCATCCTGGGCACCGCCTCGGACCTGTTCGTGAAGTCGTACGTCCAGTCCGGCGACAAGACCAAGCTCGCCAGCGTGGTCGGCAACCTCACCCCGCAACTGGCCGCGAGCACCGGCGGCAGCGGCAGCCCGCTGGAGGGCGCCGCGATCACCGGCTACTACCCGCCCACCACCGACGCCGTCTGGAAGGACTTCGTGACGGCGGCCAAGGGCAAGGACATCGACACCACCAACGGCGCCAACGCCACGACCTGGGTCGCCTTCAAGGTCTTCACCGAGGCCGCCAAGAAGCTGCCGGCCATCTCGGCCGAGGCACTGGTGAAGGAGCTGAACACCACCTCCGGCATCGACACCGGCGGCCTGACCCCGCCCCTGAACTGGAAGGCCTCGACCGCCCTGCCGATCAAGGGGCTGAACCGCATCCACAACACGACCGCGACCGAACTCACCATCCGCGACGGCAAGATCGAGTGGGCGAAGGCCGGGTCGACCTTCGTCGACGTCCGCAAGGTGCTGACGGCCACGTCGCACGGCTGAGTCCGCTTCGGTACGGCCGAGTCCCCGGCGGTCCGGCCAAGTCCCCGTCCGTCCGGCTGACTCGGGCCGACTCCGGTTGAGGAGAGACCTCGTGCACGACCCAGATGTGCCCCTGATAGCGACCCGCGCCCTGTCCGCCGGATACGGCAGCCGACCCGTCGTGAGCGACCTCGACCTGGAGGTCCGGCCGGGCGAGGTCGTCGCCCTGCTCGGCCCCAACGGCGCGGGCAAGACCACCACCCTCAGGGCGCTGTCCGGCGACCTGACCCCGATGGGCGGCGAGGTCCGCTGGTTGGGCACCCCCGGCCACGCGCCCCTGCACCGCCGTGCCCGCGAGGGCCTCGCCTACGTCGGTGAACGGGCGGTCTTCACCCGCCTGGACACCACCGACAACCTACGGGTCGGGCGGGTGCCGCCCGA
>Ga0307510_10000525_pt1 | contig 38215 bp, 29 predicted proteins | sample 12_EM_MG_FD_207224 | JGI IMG/M metagenome (GOLD analysis project Ga0307510, IMG submission 207224) | Populus trichocarpa ectomycorrhiza microbial communities from riparian zone in the Pacific Northwest, United States - 12_EM | ecosystem: Host-associated > Plants > Roots > Unclassified | place...
TGCACCCCTGCAAGTGGGTCCGGTTGTGTTAGGCCCCCGCCTGCCCCCCTGGTGCAGGCAAAGTATCACCATGTTTGCTGGCAAAACACAACATGTTCTGCACGGGTGATTCCTAGGAATCGACCAGCCCGGCCAGGATTGCCGGCACTGCAGCGGTAGCCGCGGCGAGGTGGGCGAAGATTTCCTCGATGCTGATCTCGTCCTCGTCCACCACCCCGGCTGCCCAATTGGCCACCAGTGCCAGGCAGGCATATTCAAGGCCCAGTTCACGGGCAAGCACTGCCTCAGGCATGCCCGTCATGCCGACCAGATCGCAGCCGTCACGTCGCATTCGGGCAATTTCGGCACGGGTTTCAAGCCGGGGACCCTGGGTGGCGCCGTAACAACCGCCATCGACCACGTCGATACCTGCCGCGGCAGCAGCGGCCACCAACGCCTTCCTCAGGGAGGGGGTATAGGGCTCGGAAAAATCGATGTGGCGGACCTCGGCACCCTCTACATCGCAGAAGCTGGTCAGGCGGCCGTGGGTGTAATCGATGAGCTGGTCGGGAACGACCACGGCGCGCGGACCCATGTCGTCCCTGATGCCGCCGACGGCATTCACGCCGATCACCCGGGCGGCGCCGATGGACTGCAGCGCCCAGACGTTGGCGCGGTAATTCACCCGGTGCGGAGGCAGGCTATGGCTTTCCCCGTGACGGGCCAGGAATGCCAGGCGCCGGCCGCGGAAATCGCCGACAACGATGTCACCCGATGCCTTGCCGTAGGGGGTGTCCACCGCGTGACGCGACGGATTTTCAAGGCCCGGGAACTGGTACAGGCCACTGCCGCCGATCACGGCAAGGTCGATGCTCATACGGAAGCCTTATCGGCGAGGGCGTAGATGGCAGGCAGGTTGCGGGCCTGTTCGTTCAAGTCCATGCCGTAGCCGAACACGTAACGGTCCGGCACATCCACGCCATTGAAATCCGCCTCGATGCCTTTGGCACGGCGGCCATGCAGCTTGGTGCACATCACCGCCACCAGTACCCGCTTCGCACCCATGCGCAGGCAGGCATCGCGCACGGCCTTGAGCGTATGGCCCTCGTCGAGGATGTCATCGACCAGCAGCACGGTACGCCCGGCCAGCGGCACGGCGGGCTCGCGCAGCCAGTGGAGCTCGTGGCCGGTGATGCCGCCCCGGTACCGGGTGGCATGCACGTAGTCGAATTCGAGGTCGGTCCTGATCGACAGCGCCAACTGCGCGGCGAACACCAGCGCGCCGTGCATGACGGTAAGGAAGACTGGACGCTCGCCCTCCAGCGCCAGGTCGATCTGGCCGCCCATGCGTGCGATCTGGGCCTCGACGGTGGCACGGTCGAAGAGGATATCGGCCGTAGCCACGGCTTCGGCCAACGGGGGGATGCTCATGCTGACTCCAGGGCAGTGACGCGCGCGACGAAACGATCGCGTTGGGGGTTGTCTTCCAGGCCCGCCCAGGTGGCACCGATGGTGGCGCGCAAGCCGGCGATGGGACTGGCGGTGTCGGGTTGGCGGCCGGCCACGGCGGCGATGGCTTCAGGCACCACGTCGGGGAAGCAGGCCAGCACCAGGTCGCAGCCTGCATCGAGGTGGGCATGCACGCGGTCTGCGACGCTGCCATGGACTTCCGCTGCCTTCATGCTGATGTCGTCGCCGATCACCGCACCACGAAAACCCAGCTCCCCGCGCAGGATCGATTCGATCCACACCGGCGAGAATCCAGCAGGCCGGTGGTCCACCGCGGGGTATGTCACGTGCGCCACCATCACGGCCTCCGCGTGGGCTTCGATCGCCTCGACGAAGGGTGCCATGTCGGCCATGTCCAATTCGCTACGGTTACGCGGATCGGTGGCCGCCGCCAGGTGGGTGTCCGCCGCTACCGAGCCGTGCCCCGGGAAGTGCTTGAGCACCACCGCCATGCCGGCCAGATGCATGCCGCGCACATAGGCCTGGCCCAACTCGCCCACCACGGCGGGGTCCGCATGGAAGGCGCGGTTGCCGATGGCGGCGCTGCCACGGGCGAGGTCGAGCACGGGGGCGAAGCTGAAATCGATGCCGGTGGCGCGCAGCTCGCTGGCCATCACCCAGGCGTGCTCCTCGGCCAGGCGCACGGCATCGACCGGGTCGCGGTCGTAAGCCAGGCCAAGCGTCGAGAGCGGCGGCAACTTGGTGAAGCCTTCGCGCAGCCGCTGCACGCGGCCGCCCTCCTGGTCGACGCAGACCAGCATGTCCTCGCCGCCAGCCTCGCGGATGGCATCGACCAGCGCGATCACCTGTTCACGGCTGCCGGTGTTGCGTGCGAAGAGGATCACGCCGCTGACGTTCGGCGCGCGAAGCCATGCTTTCTCCTCGTCCGAAAGCGTCGTGCCGGCCACGCCGATGATCAGCATGTGGCTGCCTCGCCCGCGCGCTCCGCATCGGTCCATTGCGTGAACGGATGATCGACCAGGAAAACGTTGTAGTAGCGTTTCTCGTCGCTGACTTCGCGGCCGAGCCAGGACGGACGTGGGATGTCCTCGGCGGCATGATCGAGTTCCACTTCGGCGACCACCAGCCCGTGGTTCAAGCCTGCGAATTCATCGATCTCGAACATGGTGCCCTCGACGTGGACGTGATGGCGGGTTTTCTCCACCTTGCCATCGCAAAGCGTATCGAGCATGTCGCGGGCATCGGCCACGGGAACGGGGTATTCGAACTCGTCCCGCTCGATGCCGCGCACGGACGACTTGATGTTGAGCCACGCTTGCCTTCCGGCAATGCGCACGCGCACCGACGCACGCGCATGCCCGGCCGTCAGCGCAGCCACCCCCACCAGGTAACCCTGGGCCATCGGCACGCTCGACTCGATGCCCTCGCGCCAGCTTTCGCCGGTAAGCAGAAACTTGCGTTCGATTTCCTTGCCCATGGAAAGCCTTCTAGCGTTCGAAGAGCGCGATCGATTCGACGTGCGCGGTATGCGGGAACATGTCCATCACGCCGGCACTGGAAAGCCGGAAACCGTGCTGGTTGACCAGGATGCCGGCATCGCGGGCGAGCGATCCGGGATGGCACGACACGTACACCACCCGCCGCGTCGAGGCGCGCGGGAGGTACTCAAGTACCTTGTCCGCGCCGGCGCGGGGGGGGTCGAGCAGGATGGTGTCGTAGTCGGCCCGGGCCCAGGCGGTGCCGCGCTGGTCTTCGAAGAGATTGGCCACTTCAAATCGCGCGTTGCCGATGCCGTTGCGCGTGGCATTGGCCGCGGCGCGCTCCACCAGGCCGTGCTCGCCCTCCACGCCCGTCACTTCCGCCACGTGGCGGGCGATGGGCAGGGTGAAGTTGCCCAGGCCGCAGAAGAGGTCCAGCACGCGGTGGTGCGGCTCGGGCGCCATCAGCTCGAGCGTGCGCTCGATCATCCGGCGGTTCATGCCGGCGTTGACCTGGACGAAGTCGAGCGGCAAGAACGCCATGTCCACATCCTGGCCCGGAATGCCGAACGACAGCTGGTGCCCTTCCGGCCACAGCGCATGCACGCTGCTCACGCCGGATGGTTGCAGGTAGATGGCAAAGCCGTGTTCCTTGCCGAAGGCCACCAGGGCATCGCGGTCGCGGTCGGACAACGGGGACAGGTGCCGGAACACCAGGGCGACGTCGGCATCGCCGGCGGCGAATTCGATCTGCGCGATGTGGCGCGCGGCATCCATGCCCGAAACCAGTTCGGCCAGCAGGCCGACCTTCGGGCCCAGGGCTGGATGGATCACCTCGCAGCGCTGGATGTCGGCGACGAAGCGCGGGTTGGATTCCTCGCGGAAACCCACCAGCACGCGTTCCTTCTTCGCCACGTGGCGCACCGAGAAACGGCCCTTGCGGCGATAACCCCAGGCCTCGTCGGTGAGTGGCGGCAACCACTGCGCGGGCTCGACCTTGCCGATGCGCTGGAAGTTGTCGGCCAGCACCTGCTGCTTCATCGCGATCTGCGCGGCCGGCTGCATGTGCTGCAGGCTGCACCCGCTGCAGGCGGCAACATGGATGCAACGCGGTTCCGTGCGCTCGGGCGCTCGGGTGATAAGTTCGGCAACTTCAGCTTCGTCGTAATTGCGGTGGCGCTTGCGCATGCGCAGGCGCACCGTTTCGCCGGCAAGGGCGCCGGCGACGAAGACGGCCTTGCCGTCGATGCGGGCAACGCCGCGGCCATCGTGGCCGACGTTGACGATGGTGGTCTCGAACTCGGTCATTGCTTCTTCAAATACGGGCCCCGGCATCTGGAAACCAGAAGCCGCAGGGCTAAGGGCTAAGGCTAAGGAGACGGGCGATGGCTATTTTTTGCGCCATTGGCCCGCGGCATCACGATAATACCAGCCGGCGGGAGCACGCTCGATCCAGCCCCGGGCGAAGGTGGCACGCACCTGCCCTTCCCATTCGGGATGGCCATTGGCATTGGCTACTTCCCGATACAACGCTGCGCGGTCGCGGTTGTCCTCGGCGACCCAGGCGCTGGCCTGGGCGCGCTGTGCCAGCGCAATGGCGTTGGCGTCGCGCACGGCCAGGTCGCCATCGGCGGCAAGACCCACACCGCCGCTGTCCAGCAAGGCCTTCAGGCCGCCCCGCAGGCGGGCCTTCATGCGCTCGCCGATGGCCTGGGTAGTGGCCGTCTGCACGCGGATATCCGGGGTGTCGGCGGCATAAGCGGCCGGGATCAGCAGATCGAGCACGCTGGCCGACGGCTGCACGGTGCTCTTGTCCGTGGCGGGCGCGGGCTGTGGCTTTGGCGGAGCCTGCGTATCCTCCAGGACATTGCCGATGAACTGGTCGGCGGCCTTCTGCGCGGCGGCCTCCGGGAAGTACACGTTGATGGTGACGCAGCCGGCCACGGCCAGGACGAGGGCCAGGATGGCGCCGGTGAACGTTCTGCGCATGCGCTTTGCTCCGGTAGATCAGTCGATGACCGGGCCGCCGCCGTGGATGGCCGCCTGCAGCCGCCGTACCAGGGTGGGCCAGTCCACCTGCGACTGGTGGCCGACGATGTTCAGGCGCGGCAAGCCGCTGCCCTCGACGATAGTGTAGCCCTCTGCAGGCGCACGGCCATCGGCCAGGCCCGTCATGCGGCAGACATCGCCACGCAGTTCACAGCCCAGCGCCAGGCGGCGATAACTGAAATTCTGGAAAAGCTTCATCACCTTGCCCTGCAATCCGCCGACGGCGGCGCCGCCGCCGATGGACGTGAGATTGCCCACCGCCCGCTGGCTTATCTTGCCGCCGCCGTCAGCGCGTAGTTGCGCGGTGAACGCGGCAGGCTGCCAGCCGACCATGCGCAGGCCATCGACGTTGCCGTCCATGCGCCCGGTGATGTTGCCGAAGTCGAAGACGCCGGTGACCAGGGCAAGGTCGAGCTGGCGCAGGGCGATATCGGCGGTAAGCACCGGCGTGCTGCCGAATGGCTGCTGCAAGGCCAGCCGGGTGACGTCGACGAATCCATCGAATACGTTGACCGAAAGGCCGCCGGCAAGCTCCAGGCGGTCGCCGTCGTAGCGCAACGACGGCACGGCACCGGCCAGCGTGCCGTGGAATTCAGGCCAGCCCAGCGCCCGGGAAAGCGCGGCCATGTCAACCTGCGTAAGCACCAGCGACGCGGTGGAGGGTTTGCCCGGCTGCCAGGTTGCCTCACGTACCGACAGCGTCCCGTCCAGTACCGGTACCTGCAGTGGCCGGACCAGGCCAAGCACGCCTTGCTCTGTCTGCCAGTGACCTACGGCCGCGCCGTTGGGAATGCGCCAGACATCCAGTGATGACCAGCCCAGCGTGGTCGCCGGGAGCGTCTGCCCGGCAGCCCAATCCAGCCCCCCGCGCAGGCCTTTCACGCCGAGCTGGCCGTCGCCCAGGGCGAGGTCCATGTGCTGGGTGTCGAAGCGGAACGAGCGCAATCCCGACGGAGCCAGTGACAGCGCCCCCTGCAGCGAACCGCCGATGCTGATCGCCGGGAAGCCCAGCCAGGCGCTCAGACCCTTGCCATAGCGATCGTAGGCTGCGGGGAAATGTGCTTGGATATCATCAAGTTGCAGGCCCATGGCCTTGCCTGGGCCGAAGCTGGCCGAACCGTCCAGTGTCAACGCATCGGGGTCCACCAGGTGCAGGCGGCGCACCTGGGTACTGCCGGCGGCCTGCTCAAGGTCAACCGAGAGCATCACCGGATGGCTGGGTAGCTCGGCGTAGAGATCGCCAAGCAACAGCTTGCCGCCACGAAGACTGCCATCGAGCCCCAGGCGTGCGGCTCGGCCAGTGGTATCGACGCTGATGCGGCTGGTGGCGGCAAGATTGTCGGCGGCCAGGCGGCCACCGGGCGCGTCGAAGTCCATGCCCACGATGTCGAACTGGCCAGCCGCCTGCAGGCCGTCGTCGCGCAGGTCCACCGCAAGACTCGCATTAATGCTGCCCGTCTTAGGTTGCACGGCCGAGGCGGCAAGTGCCCCCTTGAGCCAAGCCGCCGGAAGGCTGTTCAGATCGATCTGCAGGTGCGTGGGCTGGTCCAGCGGCATGGCCACGGCGCCGCGCGCGGCACCCTGGGCAATGGTCGCCTGCAGGGTATTGGCGGCCTCGTCCCACTGCACCCGAAGGCGCGCGTCACCCAGGGCGCCGCCGGGAGCGCGCGCGAGCTTCAGGGATGTATCAAGTACCAGCCGGCCAGCGGAATCGCGTTGGAAACTGCCTTCGCAGGCCAGGCCGAGCTTCCGCCAGCCAAGCGCGGGGATACTGGCCTCCTGGCTTTGCACACGCACGCGGAGGCCTCCGCCGGGCTCGTTTTCAGCCCACACCGACAGGCCGGCCAGGTCGATTCCGGGCACGCTTAGGTGGTCTGCCACCAGTTGGATGCCTGCCATGGCTGGCATCGGACACCCCACAAGCATTACAAAGACCATCCAATTGAGAATTCGCGCGATTGATCCAGGCCTCATGTCCACCCATTCTGCCAAAGCCAGCTGAACGATACGGATCGTTGATGCCAGAAATGCAAACCGCCACATCGGCGCGTGTGCAGCCCCAGCAAGGGCTGCGGGTGCTGGTGGCCGACGACGACCCCACCACGCTCGACTTCTGCCGTGCGGCGCTCCAGGCGCTGCATTGCCACGTTACCGCGTGCATCAGCCACACCGAAGCGGTACGCCAGGCCACGGCCCATCGCTTCGACCTGCTGCTGCTCGATTGCCGCATGCCAGGCGGCGGCGCGGCCAGCATCATGCATGCGTTGCTGCACGATCCCCATGCGGCTTCCGCCCGCTCGCCGGCGATCGCCACCACGGCCGGTGCGGATGGCGCCACGCGGCAGCACATGCGCCAGCTGGGCTTCGTCGAATTGCTCGGCAAGCCCTTCGAGATGGCGCAGCTGCGGGCCCTGCTCAACCGTTTCGGCCGCTATCCGGCGCTGATCCTGGACGATGCCGAAGCCATTGCCACCAGTGGCGATGCAACGATCACCCACGCGCTTCGCGGGTTGCTGTGCGATGAGCTGGCCCAGCTGGCGCGGGAATTCGACACCCTGGTGCTGGACACCGACGCTTTCGCCGATCTCCTGCACCGGCTGCGCTCGGCCTGCGGTTTTTGCGGCGCCATGCAACTGCAGCACCTGACGATCGACCTGCAACGGACGATCCGCGCCGGGCATACACCCGCCCGGGACGACCTTGAAGCCTTCCACCGCACCCTGATGGCGACGATCGCCGCCTTGAAGCTCGACGGCCACGAGCAAGATCCTCCGGCTGCCACCTGACAACCGGGTAAAAAATGTCCTGGCACGGGGCATGCCGTGCCAGGACATCGCAGGCCGTCAGGCCAGCGGGACCTGGGCCAGCTGGGCCAGGCGCCGCACCGCCACCGAGGCGATGGGGTAATCGGCGTTCTGGCTGAGGATCTCGGCCAGCATGCTGCGGGTATAGCGCAGCGTGGCGTCGTCGCGGTCGAGCCACGCCTGCACCGCGTTCCCGCCCGGTCGCGTGGCGCCCAAGGCGAGCACCTGCACCGCCAGGGCGCGATGCTGGGTGTTCAGTTCATCCAGCAGCGAGCCGCGTGCCTGCGCGTGCCAGTGGCCATCCACCGGCAGCGCCTCGATCTGCCCACGCAGCCATTCCAGGTCGAGAGCTTCGCCCAGCTGGTAGAACACGCGGGCCACCGCGTCGATCGGCTGCCCGCTTTGCTGGGCAACCTCCACCATGTCGAAGGCAGCGCGAAGCACCGGCACCCGGGCCATGCGCAGGGCGAGCGCTTCGGGGAAACCCATGCCTGCCCATTTCTCCTGACTGGAGGAAAAATCCCCGCGACCGGTGTCGGTAAGCACATCGGGCATGGCCTGGCGCAAGGCAAGCACCGACGCCTGGTAACGCTCGACGTTCGCTGCGATGTCCAGCGTGCCGCCGGGGCGGTTGAGCAACCAGCGCGTCAGGTGCCGCAGCATCGACCAGATCTGCAGGATGGCGTCGATCTGGGTGTCTTCGGCCACCTGGCTGTCCAGCGCCTCAATCTCGCTCCACAGGCTGCGCACGTCCATGATCTCGCGTGCCGCCGTATAAGCCTTGGCGATCGCCGCCGGGCCCTGGCCGGTATCTTCCTGCATGCGCATCATGAAGGTCGCGCCCATGCGGTTGATGGTGGAGTTGGTCACCGCCGTGGCGATGATCTCCCGCTTCAGGCGGTGGCGCTGCATGTGCTGGGCGTATTTCTGGTGCAAAGGCTCCGGGAAGTACCGCACCAGCTCGCGCGAAAGGTAGGGATCTTCCGGAACATCCGAATCGAGCAATTGCTGGAACAGGCGGATCTTGTCGTACGACAGCAGCACGGAGAGTTCCGGACGCGTCATGCCCTGCCCGCGCGTCTTGCGCTCGACGAGTTCGGCATCGGACGGCAGCGATTCGACGACGCGGTCCAGGGTGCCTTCGGCCTCGAGCGTACGGATGAAGTGAGCCATGGATCCAAGGCGGCGCACCGACTGGTGCTCCATCACGGTGATGGCCTGGTTCTGGCGGTAGTTGTCCCACAGGACGAGCTTGCCGACCTCGTCGGTCATCGCCGCCAGCTGCTGGTTGCGTCCCTCGAAGGTAAGCTCCCCCCGCTGCACGGCATCGTTGAGCAGGATCTTGATGTTCACCTCGTGATCGGAGGTATCCACGCCGGCGGAGTTGTCGATGAAGTCGGTGTTGAGCAGCACGCCCGATTGCGCGGCCTCGATGCGACCCTTCTGGGTCATGCCCAGGTTGCCGCCCTCGCCGACGATCTTGCTGCGCAGTTCGTTGCCGTTGACGCGCAACGCGTTGTTGGCACGGTCGCCCACTTCCTGGTGGGTCTCGCTGGCGGCCTTGACGTAAGTGCCGATGCCGCCATTCCACAGCAGATCCACCGGCGCCTTGAGAATCGCGCTAAGCAGGTCGACCGGTGCCATGTGCGTGGCATCGCCCTTGATGCCCAGCACCGCGCGTACCTGCGGCGACACCGGCACCGACTTGGCGTTGCGCGGGAACACGCCGCCTCCCTCGGAGATCAGCGACTTGTCGTAGTCGTCCCACGAGGAACGCGGCAAGGCGAACAGGCGCTCGCGCTCGACGAAGGATGGTTCCGCGCTGGGGTTGGGATCCAGGAAGATGTGGCGGTGATCGAAGGCGGCCAACAGGCGGATATGCCGTGACAGCAGCATGCCGTTGCCGAAGACATCGCCGGACATGTCGCCCACGCCGACGGCGGTGAAATCCTCCGACTGGCAGTCGCGCCCGAGCGAGCGGAAATGGCGCTTGACCGACTCCCATGCGCCCTTGGCGGTGATGCCCATGCCCTTGTGGTCGTAGCCGTTGGAACCACCGGAGGCGAAGGCGTCATCGAGCCAGAAGCCGTGTTCGGTGGAAATGGCATTGGCGATGTCCGAGAACGTGGCCGTGCCCTTGTCAGCGGCAACCACCAGGTACGGATCGTCCGCATCGTGGCGCACCACGTCGTGCGGCGGCACGAGCTTGCCTTCGACCAGGTTGTCGGTGATATCGAGCAGGCCGCTGATGAACATGCGGTAGCAGGCGATGCCTTCGGCCAGCTGGGCGTCACGGTCGCCGCCCACGGGCGGACGCTTGACCACGAAGCCGCCCTTGGAACCCACCGGCACGATCACCGTGTTCTTCACCATCTGCGCCTTGACCAGGCCCAGCACCTCGGTACGGAAATCCTCGCGGCGATCGGACCAGCGCAACCCGCCGCGGGCTACCGGCCCGAACCGCAGGTGGATGCCTTCCACGCGCGGGGCGTAGACGAAGATCTCGCGATAGGGCACCGGCTTGGCAAGGTCCGGCACCTGGCGCGAATCGAACTTGAACGACAGGTACGGACGAAACGCGCCATCGAACTGCTGGAAGAAACTGGTGCGGATCGTGGCGTGGATCAACGCCACGAAACTGCGCAGGATGCGGTCTTCATCCAGGCTCGAGACATTCTCAAGCAGCGTCCCCACCACTTCCTCCACCGCGGCGATCTGCTCGTCGCGCGGCAGGGCAAGCGAATCCACCAGGCGGTCGATCGGACCCGGCTGCATGGCCGAGGCGGACTCGGGCAACAGCACCTGCATTTCGGTGGTGAGGGTGGCCGCGGCGCGCGCACGTTCATCGGCGCTGAGCGACGTGCGCTGCGGGTCGAACTTGGCGTTGAACAGCTCCACCAGCAGGCCCGCGATGGCCGGATGGCCGTTGAGCGCATCCTCCATGTAAGCCTGCGAGAAGGTCACGCCCGTCTGCAGGAGGTATTTGCAGTAGCTGCGCAGCACCGCCACCTGGCGCCAGCCGAGCTTGGCGCCGAGCACCAGCCGGTTGAAGCCGTCGTTCTCGGCGTTGCCGCGCCAGATCTGTTCGAAGGCATCTTCGAACAGCGCACCCACCTGGGCCACGTCGAAGGCAAGCGCGCCCACCGGCTGTACTTCGAAATCCTGGATGAAGAGCGGCGCATCACCCACGCGCACTTCATACATGTGCTCGGTAAGCACGCGAAGGCCGAGGTTTTCAAGCAACGGCAGCACTTCGGACAAGGCAATATCCGAACCGCTGCGGTAGATCTTGAAGCGCAGTTCCTCCGGCCGCGCGGCCGGGTGGTAGAACGACATGCTGATGGCGTCCGGACCCTTCAGGCCGGCAAGCGCGCGGACGTCGGCCGCGGCAACCGGAGCCGCCACTTCGTCGACATAGCCTGCGGGCAAGGCGCGGCCATAGCGGTTGGCCAGCACGATGCCCGGCTGCTCGCCAAGATCCGCCACCAGGCGGTCGCGCAGTTCGTCGTGCCAGTTGCGTGCGATCGCGGCAATGGTGGTTTCCAATGCGGTGGCGTCGTACACCGGGTGGTCGCCGATGCGCGGGCGCACCACCACGTGCAGGCGCACCAGCGCGGCTTCGCCCATCAAAACGGCCGAATCCACGTGCTCGCCGTGCATGGCGTCGCGCAAGGTGGCTTCGATGCGCTCGCGCACGGCGGTATTGAAGCGCTCGCGCGGGATGTACACCAGGCAGGAGAAGAACCGGCCGTAGCTGTCGCGTCGGATGAACAGGCGCGTGCGCGCCCGCTGCTGCAGCTCCAGGATGCCCGACGCCAGCGCAAAGAGTTCATCGGCCGAGCACTGGAACAGTTCCTCGCGGGGCAAGGTGTCCAGGATGTGCCGGAGCGACTTGCCCGAGTAGGAATCTTTCTTCAGGCCCGAGCGCTCCATCACCGCGTCGCACTTGCGCCGCACCAGCGGCACCTGCTTCGGGCGCGCCATATAGGCATTGGACGAGAACAGCCCAAGGAACCGCTGCTCGGCTACCGGCCGGCCCTGGGCATCGAATTTCAGCACGCCCACGTAATCCATGTACCCGGGACGGTGGATCGGCGAGCGGGCATTGGTCTTGGTCAGGATGATCGCGTCGGTGGAGCCGGACTGCGGCAGTTCGCTGGCAACGAGCGAACGCAGCGAGCGGGGGGCCAGCGAGCGGTCGGCGGCACGCAGGATGCCAAGTCCCGAGCCCTCCACCGATCGGAGCACTTCGTCGTCGGCGGTCTTCACCACCTCGTATTCGCGATAGCCCAGGAAGGTGAAATGGTCTTCGGTAAGCCAGCGCATGAATTGCGTGGCCTCGCCTACCTCGTCGGCCGACAGGGGCAACGCACGGCGCGGAAGGTCCTCGGCGACGGCCAACGCCTTCTGGCCCATGGCCTGCCAGTCGTCCACGGCCTCACGCACGTCGGCCAGGGCGACGGTCAGTTCCTTGCGGAGGGTTTCCAGGCTATCGCCATCCAGGCGGTCGATCTCCAGGCGCATGAACGATTCGCCCGATGCACCACCATCGGCGCCAAGCGCGGCGATGCCGCCATCGGCGGCGCGGGTCACCGGCACCACCGGATGGATCAGGGCGTGGATGGCGGCATGGTTCGCCGCCACCATGCTGGCCGTGTCGACCAGGAAGGGCATGTCGTCGTTGACGATCTCTATGATCGTGCGACTGCCACTGGCACCGGGGTTGAATACCCGCACCAGGGCCTGCCCTGGCAACCGTTTCGCGGCAAAGGCCAGGAATTCGCCAATCAGCGCGGCCCAGCGCTCAGGCGTGTGAAGGCCCAGGTCCGACTGGGCGATGCGGGAAAAGAACAGGTCGATGAAGAACCGCGCCTGGTCCGCAGTAAGCTGCGACTTGCCTTGCTTGCTGAATTCCTCGATCACGAGGGCTGGGAAGCTGCCGTCCTCGGCTGCGCGAATCGCGTTCATGAGCTGGCTGTCGCCTTGATGGGGGGAAGGGAAGTTATCCGGCGAAGCATACCGCCGCGACTGATGACAAGGCCACTTCTTGTGTTCCCGCAATGCGGCATTTTCAGCCTGCTTTCATGACATAACACACCCTGCCGGCGACGCTTCCGGGGTGCCTGGGAACACCCGTGAAGCGGCGCCAAGCTTGTGCATCGCGCCAACCGGGTCGGAAATAGCCTCCCTGTAGCATTGACTCTTCGCGCGAATAGTTTTTAAACTGAGCGGTACAGTGAACCGGTACTCCGTCTGTGTGGTGGCGCAGACCCCCGATCCACGCCCCTCCTGACATCGACAGGCATTGCCCGAACCATCGTTAACTCTCGCCCGAAGGGCCATCCGGCACAGGACGACACGGCTTGTCTTGCGATAACTGTTATATGAGCGCGCCCGCCCCCCACCCCTGGGGGGCGGATGTGAAAGAACAACCGCACAAGAAAATGAACGGAGTTCCCATGAAGCCCCTGCCCCTGCGCACATCTTTGTTGTGCTTCGGCCTCATCGCGCTTTCTGCCTGCGGCAAGAAGCAGGAAGCGCCCAAGGCACCGCCCACTCCCGAAGTAGGCGTGGTTCAGGCCCAGCTTTCTTCCGCTCCGCTCGTGCAGAACCAGGTGGGACGTCTTTCGGCGTTCCGTACCGCCGATGTGCGTGCGCGCGTGCCGGGCATCCTGCAGAAGCGCGTCTATAACGAAGGCTCCGACGTCAAGGCCGGCCAGGTGCTCTTCCTCATCGACCCGGCCCCGCTGCAGGCGGAACTGGACCAGTCGCAGGCAAACCTCGCCTCGGCCCAGGCCACCGCGCTGAACAACAAGGCCGCCGCCGACCGCGCCCGCGGCCTGATCGGCAAGAATTATGTGTCTCGTTCGGACCTGGACACCGCCATCGCCAACGAGCGCACCGCCAACGCCGCGGTGAAGCAGGCCCAGGCGGCCGTGCAGACCGCGCGCATCAACCTGAGCTACACCAAGGTCGAATCGCCCATCGATGGCCGGGCCAGCCAGCAGCAGGTGACCGAGGGCGCGCTCGTGGGCCAGGGTGACACCACCCTGCTGACCACGGTCGACCAGGTCGATCCTCTGTACGTGAACTTCACGGTAAGCATTGGCGACCTTGCCAGCATGCGCCGCGCCGCCGCCAACGGCGGAGTTACCCTGCGCGACCAGGACAAGGCCACCGTCACCATCACCCTGCCCGACGGCAGCACCTATGACGAGAAGGGCACGCTCGACTTCTCCGATACCCAGGTGAACCCCAGCACCGGCGCGGTAAGCCTGCGCGCGCTCATTCCCAACAAGGACCGCACCTTGCTGCCAGGCACCTACGTGACGATCGCCGCGGACCTCGGCGAACAGAACAAGGTGTTCCTGATCCCGCAGGCGGCCGTGGTGCGTGACACCAAGGGTGCCTACGTGATGACGGTCGCCGGCGACGGCAAGGTGGTCCGCAAGGACATCGCCACGTCGAACGCCAGCGAAGGCAACTGGATCGTCACCCACGGCCTCGCCGCCGGCGACCAGGTCATCGTCTCGGGCCTGCAGACCGTCAAGGATGGCGGCCAGGCAAAGGCCTCGCCTTACCAGCCCAGTCAGCCAGGCCCGCTGCAGAGCCAGAAGGCCGCCGAGTCCGGTGGCCAGGCCGGCAAGCAGTAAAGGGGACACGACATGCCGAGTTTCTTCATCGACCGCCCAGTCTTCGCATGGGTGATCGCCATCCTCATATCCCTGGTGGGCACGATTTCGCTGCTCAACATGGGTATCGAGTCGTATCCCAACATCGCCCCGCCACAGGTGACGGTCAACGCCACCTACCCGGGCGCGTCGGCCGACACCACGGAAAAGACGGTCACCCAGGTGATCGAGCAGCAGCTGACCGGTATCGATCACCTGCTGTACTTCTCCTCGTCGTCCAGCTCCGCGGGCACGGCAAGCATCACCCTGACCTTCCAGACCGGCACCGATCCTGACATCGCGCAGGTGCAGGTGCAGAACAAGGTCTCGCTGGCCACGCCCCGCCTGCCGACGGAAGTCACCCAGCAAGGCGTGGTGGTGGCGAAGTCGAACCCCGACTTCCTGATGTTCCTGGCGTTGACCTCCGACAACCCCGACATCGATAACGCCCGCCTGAACGACATCGTCGCCTCGCAGGTCAACGAGCAGGTGGGCCGTATCTCAGGCGTAGGTTCCACCCGCCAGATCGGCGCCGAATACGCCATGCGTATCTGGCTCAACCCCGACAAGCTGCAGGGCTATGGCCTTTCCGCCAGCCAGGTGCAGCAGGCCATCGCCAGCCAGAACGTGCAGTTTGCCGCGGGTGCGCTCGGTTCGGACCCAGCCAGCAATGGCCAGGGCTTCAGCGCCACCGTGTCGGCCGAGGGCCGGTTCTCAAGCCCGGAGCAGTTCGGCCAGATCATCCTGCGCGCCAATCCCGACGGCACGTCGGTCAAGCTCAGCGATGTCGCCAAGATCGGCTTCGGCGCGCAGACCTACGGCTCCGGTTCCACGCTCGATGGCAAGCCGTCCGGTGCGCTGGGCGTGCAGCTGTTGCCCGGCGCCAACGCGCTGGACGTGGCCACCGCCGTGCGCGGCAAGATGGCCGAGCTTGCCAAGAGCTTTCCGCCGGGCGTGACCTGGCAGGCGCCGTACGATTCAACGCCGTTCGTGCGCATCTCGATCAAGGAAGTGATCGAGACGCTGATCATCGCCATCGTGCTGGTGTTCGGCGTGATGCTGCTGTTCCTGCAGAACATCCGCGCCACCATCATCCCCACGCTGGTGATCCCGGTGGCGCTGCTGGGTACCTTCGCAGGCCTGCTGGCACTGGGCTTCACCATCAACCAGCTCACCCTGTTTGGCATGGTGCTGGCGATCGGCATCGTGGTGGACGACGCGATCGTGGTGATCGAAAACGTCGAACGCATCATGACGGAGGAAAACCTCGAACCGAGGGAGGCCACGCGCAAGGCCATGGGCCAGATCACCGGCGCCGTGATAGCCATCACCGTGGTGCTCGCAGCGGTGTTCGTGCCGTCGGCCTTCCAGGCCGGCGCCTCGGGCGTGATCTACAAGCAGTTCGCGCTCACCATCGCCGTGTCGATGGGTTTCTCCGCGTTCCTGGCGCTGTCCTTCACTCCGGCGCTGTGCGCTTCGATCCTCAAGCCCACGCACCATGAGAAGAAGAACTTCGTCTACCGCGGCTTCAATGTGGCGTTCGACAAGGTCAACACCATCTACCGGGGCCACATCGGTGGCGCGGTGCGCAGCGCGCCGATGTGGATGGGCGTGTTCCTGGTGATCTGCCTGTTGTGCGGCTGGTTGTTCAGCCGCCTGCCGACCAGCTTCGTGCCCAGTGAAGACCAGGGTTTCGCCCTGGCCATCGTCTCGCTGCCGCCCGGAGCCTCGCTGCAGCGCACGCAGAATGTGATGACGCAGATCCGCGAAAAGCTGCACGGCAACCCCAACGTCGACCGCATCTTCCAGATCTCCGGCTTCAGCTTCGTCGGTTCCGGTGAAAACACGGGCATGGCGTTCATCCGCCTGAAGGACTGGGCCGAACGATCGACCACCGCGGATGAATTCATCCAGCAGGCCAATGGCATCCTGCATGGCATCCGCGATGCGCAGATCTTCGTGGTGAACCTGCCAACCATCCGCGGCCTGTCCCAGTTCGGCGGCATCGACATGTGGCTGCAGGCCCGTGCGGGCCAAAGCCGCGACGAGCTCACCGCGGCACGCAATACCGTGCTCGGCGCCGCTTCGCAGGATCCGAACATGGTGGCGGTGCGTCCGAACACGCTCGAAGACGCGCCGCAGATCCAGCTCACCGTCGATCGCACCCAGGCGCAGTCGATGGGCTTGTCAGTCAGTGATGTCTATACCGCCGTCCAGCTCACCCTGGCGCCGGTGTACATCAACGACTTCTCCTACGGCGGCCGCGTCAAGCGCGTGCTGATGCAGGCGGACACGCCCTACCGCATGGGCCCGGATGCCTTCGGCCACATCTTCACGCCGAGCACGCTGGCCACCACCAGCACCACGTCCTCAGGCTCCACCCAGGCAACGCCGCTGATGGTGCCGCTGTCGAACGTGGTGTCGTCGAAGTGGCAGATGGCCTCCCCCGCCCTCAGCCGCTACAACGGTTACTCGGCGGTGGAAATCGTCGGCGCCGAGGCCCCGGGCCATTCCACCGGCCAGGCCATGAATGCGCTGTCGGGCATCGTGGAATCGAAGCTTCCGCCCACCTTTGGCTACGACTGGACAGGCCAGTCCTACCAGGAAATCCTCTCGGGCAACTCGGCGACATTGCTCATGATCCTGTCGATCCTGATCGTGTTCCTGTGCCTTGCCGCACTCTACGAGAGCTGGTCGATCCCGGTGTCGGTGCTGCTGGTGGTTCCCCTGGGCATGCTGGGCACGGTGGTGTTCTCCATGCTCCGCGGCATGCCCAACGACATCTACTTCAAAATCGGCCTGATCACCGTGATCGGCCTGGCGGCGAAGAACGCGATCCTGATCATCGAGTTCGCGGTAGAACAGCAGGCCCAGGGCAAGACCTTGCGTCAGGCAACGATCGAAGCCTCGCACCTGCGACTCCGCCCGATCCTGATGACGTCGATCGCCTTCATCCTGGGCGTGTTCCCGCTGTTCATCTCCACCGGTGCCGGCGCCAACTCCCGCCATTCCATCGGCACGGGCGTGATCGGCGGCATGCTGTTCGCCACCTTCCTGGGCCTGCTGCTGATCCCAGTGTTCTACGTCAGCGTCCGCCGCCTGCTAGGCGACAAGCTCGACGAGGTATCGCACAAGCTACCGCACGCCCGCGAACACACCGAGCACGGCGACGGCGACCACGCCTAAGCCCTTCGCGAAATTGCACTCTTCGACCCCGGCCCAGGCCGGGGTTTTTTTTGGCTCGGCTCTCCCGTGGGCGCCTCGGACGTGGTCGCAGGAGCCGGGGGCTATCAGCCTCATCGCTCCGGTTACACCGGCGCTTGGGAGAGGAGGCCGCTGCGCGGCTGTGTTTGATGGCTTACGCCCCGGCGCGCCCGCGCTGCGGGCGGGGGTTTTCGAGGCGGCCTATGGCCTTCGCGAAAACGGCCGGCCGAAGCCGGCCCCCTTCGGGCCTTTTCCGCCCGCAGCGCTCGGTTCCACAAGTCGCCGATGAGGCTGATAGCCCCCGGCTCTGGACGCATCTGAGGCGCTGACGGGAGAGCCGTGCGGCGGTGAGGCGTGTTGCAGACCGTGCATGCGGAACGGCGGGCGCCACGGCGGCCAAGTGGCGTTGGCCATACCCGCCCTCCTTACGCGAACCTCATCGTTCGGGCGGGGCGGGGAGAGCCGGTGGGCCCCTGGCGGCCGGCGTTCCGTGCGAAGGCGAAGGGCTTCGGCCGGATCAGGCCCGCAGGGGGCGGGCCATGGGTGGCCAGCCGTTTTCGCTGAGCCAGGATGGCGAATCGAAAACCCCCGGCCGAAGCCCGTCCCGATGGGGCGCAAGCCATAGGACACGGCCGCGCAGCGGCCTCCTTTCCCGAGGGTCGCCGCAGCAGGAGCGCCGGCCGCCAGGGGCCCACCGGCTCTCCCCGCCACGCCCGAGCCAGCCCGTGGCGGGGCTTTGCCTCAGCGCAGCCCCGTCTCGTTGCGGGCGATGATCAGGCGCTGGATCTCGCTGGTACCTTCGTAGATCTCGGTGATCTTGGCGTCGCGGAAGTAGCGTTCCAAGGGCATTTCGCGGGAGTAGCCCATGCCGCCGTGGATCTGGACGGCCTGGTGGGCGATGAACATCGCTGTTTCGGAGGCCACGAGCTTGGCCATCGCTGCTTCGTTGTTGAAGCGGCCGCCTTCGATTTTCTCCGACTGGGTTTTGGCCCAGGCGGCGCGCATGGTCAGCAGCATGGCAGCGTCGAGGCGGCACTTCATGTCGGCGATCTTGGCTTGCGTCATCTGGAAGCTGCCGATCGGCTGGCCGAAGGCCTTGCGCTCCTTTACCCAAGTGATGGTGGCTTCATACGCTGCGCGGGCGATGCCCACTGCCTGCGAGGCGATGCCGATGCGGCCGGCGTCAAGCACGCCCATGGCGATGGCAAAGCCCTTGCCTTCGGCGCCGAGCATGTTTTCTTTCGGACACACGTAGTCGTTGAACTCGATCTCGCAGGTGGCCGAGGCGCGGATGCCGAGTTTCGGTTCCGTCTTGCCGGCGTGGAAGCCCGGGATCTTGGTGTCGATGATGAAGGCTGAGATGCCCTTGGCGCCGATGCCCGCATGGGTGACGGCGAACAGCACGATATAGCGCGCCACGGGGCCTGAGGTGATCCAGCTCTTCTTGCCGTTGATCACCCAGTCGCCGTCGGCATTCTTCACGGCGCGGGTGTGCATGTTCGAGGCATCAGACCCCGATTGCGGTTCGGTGAGGGCGTAGGCACCGATTTCCTCGCCCGAGGCGATGGCACGTACGTACTTCTGCTTCTGATCTTCCGTGCCGTTCTTCAAGATGCCGTTGCAGAACAGCGAATTGTTCACCGACATGATGGTGGCGTGGGCGGCATCGGCGGCCGAGACCTCGATTACCGCCAGCGCATAGGCCGTGGTATCCATGCCGGCACCGCCGTATTCCTCGGGCACTTCGATGCCCATCAGGCCCAGCTGGCCCATTTCCTGGATGTTGGCCAGGGGGAACTCGCCCTTCGCATCGAACTCGGCGGCGACGGGGGCGATGCGCTTCTGGGCGAAATCGCGCGCGACCGCCTGGATCGACAGCTGGTCGTCGGTGAAACGGAAATCCATGGAACTCTCCTACCTTCTAGCGTTAAGCCGGGGCGAATCAATCCCCGCGCAGCCGGCTATTCTAACGGTCGTTCCAATCCCGGGCGCGGTGCAGCGCAACAATGCGCCTTGACGCGGGGCCGGGTGGGGCCTAGCCTTTACCATCTTTATATCGCGATGAAAGGATAGGCCTTGGATCTCGCCACTGCCTCCGGGGTGCTGCGCCTGCTTGCCGACGCCACCCGCGTCCGCCTGCTGGCCCTGCTCGAGCGCGAGGAACTGACCGTGGCCGAGCTCGCCGCCATCTTGCACCTGGCCCAGCCGCGCGTGTCCACGCACCTGGCCAAGCTGAAGGAAGCTTCGCTTGTTCGCGACCGCCGGGCCGGCGTGTCCGCTTACTACCGCGCCAACGCGGAGTTCGATCCGCGCATGCAGGGCCTGATCGCCGCCCTGCGCGAAAGCATCGACGACGCCATGCTACGCGCCGATGCCGCCCGGCTGCCCACGGTGCTTGCCCAGCGGGCTGGCGAAGCCGGGTGGGCCGATACGGTGGCCGGCGACATGGAGCGGCATTACTCCCCCGGCCGCACCTGGGAAACGCTCGCCCGCGCCCTGCTGCAGTTGCTCGAAACCGGCGACGTGCTGGACATCGCCTCGGGCGACGGCGTCACCGCCGAGTTGCTGGCACCGCACGCGCACTCGGTGACCTGCGTGGATTCGAGCCTGCGCGTGGTGGAGGCCGCCCGCCAGCGCCTGGTGCCGTTCACCAACGTCCGCGTGATGCAGGGCGACATGCACGCCCTGGATATCGCCGACGGCAGCTTCGACCTGGTATTGCTGCTGCACGCCCTCACCTACAGCACGCAGCCGGAGAAAGTCTTCACCGAGACCGCCCGCGTGCTGCGCCCCGGCGGCCGTGTACTGGTCGCCACGCTCGGCCAGCACGACCACCCGGCGGCGGTGGAGCCCTTCGACCACCGAAACCTTGGCTTCAGCACCGAAGCGCTCGAGCAGATGGCCGTGGAAGCCGGGCTTTCGGTGGTCAGCGCCACCAGCATCAGCCGCGAACGCCGCGCGCCCCATTTCGAGGTGTTGAGCCTCGTTGCACGCAAACCTGCTTGAGGATGCACCCATGAGCAACCTGCCCTGGCTTTTCCCCGACCGCGTCGCCCTGCTGGAAAAGGCCCTCGCCTCGCGCATCCTGGTGCTCGACGGCGGCATGGGCACGATGCTGCAGGGCCACCAGCTGGACGAAGCAGGCTACCGCGGCGAGCGCTTTGCCGAAGGCTTCGATGCCCATAACCTGCACGGGGAAAACTGTGCCTGCGACCTGAAGGGCAACAACGACCTGCTCACGCTCACCAAGCCGGCGATCATCCAGGGCGTGCACGAAGCCTACCTTGCCGCCGGCGCGGACCTTGTTGAAACCAACACCTTCAACGCCACCCGCATCAGCCAGGCCGACTACCACCTCGAGCATCTGGTGCCCGAACTCAACCGTGCCGGGGCAGCCCTCGCTCGCGCCGCCTGCGATGCCGCCAGCACGCCTGAAAAACCCCGCTTCGTGATCGGCGTGCTCGGACCCACCAGCCGCACGGCCTCGATCTCGCCGGACGTCAACGACCCGGGCTATCGCAATGTGAGCTTCCAGGAACTGGTGGACAACTACACCGAGGCCGCGGGCGCGTTGATCGACGGTGGCTCCGATACGATCATGGTTGAAACCATCTTCGACACCCTCAACGCCAAGGCGGCGCTGTTCGCCCTGTCCGAACTGTTCCGCACTCGCGGCGGCCGCATGCCGGTGATGATCTCCGGCACCATCACCGACCGCTCCGGACGCACGCTGTCGGGCCAGACGGCCGAAGCGTTCTATTACTCCGTTGCCCATGTCGATCCCATCTCCGTGGGCTTCAACTGCGCGCTCGGCGCGGATGAACTTCGTCCGCACGTGCAAACGCTCTCGTCGATCGCGCGCACCTATGTGAGCACGCATCCGAACGCGGGCCTGCCGAACGCGTTCGGCGAATACGACGAAACGCCCGAGCAGATGGCCGCCACCATCGGCGACTTCGCCCGCGAAGGCCTGTTGAACCTGGTCGGTGGCTGCTGCGGCACCACCCCCGCCCACATCAAGGCCATCGCCGACGCCGTGGCCCCTTGTCGTCCCCGCATGTTCGAGGCAAACCAGCAGGCAGCATGAGTACCCTTCGCCACACCCGCCTGAGCGGCCTTGAGCCGCTGGTCATCACCCCGGACCTGCTCTTCGTCAATGTCGGTGAACGCACGAATGTCACCGGCTCCGCCCAATTCCGCAAACTGGTCAAGGAAGGCCGCTACGAAGAAGCCGTGGACGTCGCCCGCCAGCAGGTGGAGAGCGGCGCGCAGATCATCGACGTCAACATGGACGAAGGCCTGATCGATTCAGAAGCGGCGATGACCCGCTTCCTGAACCTGATCATGTCCGAGCCCGACATCGCCCGCGTGCCGGTGATGGTCGACTCCTCCAAGTGGACGGTGATCGAGGCGGGCCTGCGCTGCCTGCAGGGCAAGGGCATCGTCAATTCCATCTCGATGAAGGAAGGCGAAGAAACCTTCCTCGAGCATGCGCGACTGGTGCGCCAATATGGCGCCGCCGTGGTGGTGATGGCCTTCGACGAGGTCGGCCAGGCCGATACCTGCGAGCGCAAGGTTCAGATCTGCTCACGCGCCTATAAGCTCCTGACCGAAGAAGTCGGCATGCCGCCGGAAGACATCATCTTCGACCCGAACATCTTCGCCGTGGCGACGGGCATCGAGGAGCACAACAACTACGCGGTGGACTTCATCGAAGCCACGCGTGAACTTAAAAAACGCTTTCCTTCGTGCCATATCTCCGGTGGCGTATCGAATGTGTCGTTCGCCTTCCGCGGCAACAACCCGGTGCGCGAGGCGATCCATTCGGTGTTCCTGTACCACGCCATCAAGTCCGGCATGGACATGGGCATCGTCAACGCAGGTTCGCTTGCCATCTACGACGACCTTCCCGAGGAACTGCGCGAGCGGGTCGAGGATGTCGTACTGAACCGCCGGCCTGATTCCACCGACCGCCTGCTGGAAATCGCCGACCGCTACAAGGGTGGCAAGGCCGAGGCCGTGGTCGAAACCGCCGCCTGGCGCGAGAAACCCGTGCGCGAGCGCCTGTCGCACGCCCTGGTACACGGCATCGACCAGTTCGTGGTGGAAGACACCGAGGAAGCCCGGCAGCTCTCCTCACGCCCGCTGGACGTGATCGAAGGTCCGCTGATGGACGGCATGAACATCGTCGGCGACCTCTTCGGCGCCGGCAAGATGTTCCTGCCCCAGGTGGTGAAGTCCGCGCGCGTGATGAAAAAAGCCGTGGCCCACCTTATTCCCTTTATCGAGGAAGAGAAGCTGCGCACGGGCGACGCCGGCAAGAACAACGGCACCATCGTGATGGCCACGGTGAAGGGCGACGTGCACGACATCGGCAAGAACATCGTGGGCGTGGTGCTCCGCTGCAACAACTTCGAGGTGATCGACCTGGGCGTGATGGTGCCCACGCAGAAGATCCTCGATACGGCGCGCGAAGTGAAGGCGGACATCATCGGGCTTTCGGGCCTGATCACGCCCTCGCTTGAGGAAATGAGCCAGGTGGCCCGCGAGATGCAGCGCCAGGGCTTCGAGCTGCCGCTGATGATCGGTGGCGCCACCACCTCGCGCGCGCACACGGCGCTGCGCATCGAGCCGCACTACAAGGCCACCACCGTGTGGGTGAAAGATGCCTCGCGCGCGGTGGGTGTGGCGCAGTCGCTGGTGAGCAAGGATCTGGTGGATGAGTTCATCGCCAAGGTGCGCAGCGAGTACGCCGAGGTGCGCGAGCGCCACAAGGAGCGCGGCGCCGGCAAGCCGTTGGTACCCCTGTCCAAGGCCCGCGCGCAGCGTTTTGAAGGCGGCTGGGACGCGTACACGCCCCCTGCCCCGCGTCAGCCCGGCGTTACCGTCCTGGATAACTACGACCTGGCCGAACTCGTGCCGTACATCGACTGGGGCCCCTTCTTCAACGCCTGGGAGCTGGCCGGCAGGTTTCCCGCCATCCTGGACGACGAGATCGTCGGGCCGCAGGCACGCGAGCTCTTCGCCGATGCGAAGGCGATGCTGGACAAGATCGTCTCGGAAAAGTGGCTCACCGCCCGGGGCGTTGTCGGCTTCTGGCAGGCCGGCGCCGTGGGGGACGATGTGGAGGTTCGCGGCGAAGACGGCAAGAAGCTGGCCATGCTGCGTTTCCTGCGCCAGCAGGTCGACAAGCCGGCCGACCGCCCGGATTTCTGCCTGGCCGATTTCGTCGCGCCGAAGGATGCAGGCGTGACCGACTGGGTGGGCGGCTTCGCCGTTACCTCGGGCCACGGCATCGAGGAACACGTGGCTCGCTTCGAAGCCGACCACGACGATTACTCATCCATCATGCTCAAGGCCCTGGCCGACCGCCTGGCCGAAGCCTTCGCCGAGCGCCTGCACGAGCGCGTGCGGCGGGAGTTCTGGGGCTACGTACCCGACGAAGCCCTCGACAACGAATCCCTGGTGGCCGAGAAATACCGCGGCATCCGCCCGGCACCGGGCTATCCGGCCTGCCCCGAGCACACCGAGAAGGCCACGCTTTTCGACCTCCTGGACGCACCGGGCAACACGGGCATCGAGCTCACCGAAGGCTTCGCCATGTACCCCACGGCGGCGGTCTCCGGCTGGTACTTCTCCCACCCGGGAAGCCAGTACTTCGTGGTGGGCAAGCTAAGCCGCGAACAGGTCGAAGACTACGCCCGACGCAAGGGCTGGAAGCGCGAGGTGGCCGAGCGCTGGCTGGCCCCCTACCTGGACTACGACGTGGACTAGGTCACCTCGTTGGGCACCTGGTGGCGCAGCCGCGCCTCGCGCATGTGCACCCAGAGGTTGTAGACGGACACGAACGCCGGGAAGAAATTGGACAGGATGCCCACCGAGTCGTTCTTGCCAAAGATGAAATAGGCCAGCAGCAGGGCCGAGCCCACCACCGACAGCCACCAGAACGACAGCGGCATCACCACCCGCTTGTACTTGCGGGTGTAGTACAGCTGGACGAACCAGCGGCTGGTGAACATCAGGGAGCCGGCAAACCCGATGATCTTCCAGGGGGTGAACGAGAAATGGGACAGGGCGGCCAGCACGTGCTGCCATTCGCGTAGGAAATAGTCCATGGGGGTCGGCCACCGGGAAAAGTCGGCCATTTTACCCTCGATGGGCCCGGGATGTTGACCGCCCGCCCCACCCTGCGTAGAATTCCGCGCTCCCGGCGGGCGGTTAGCTCAGCGGTAGAGCACTGCCTTCACACGGCAGGTGTCACAAGTTCGATCCTTGTACCGCCCACCATACGAATCGACGATCAAGCCCCCGAAAGGGGGCTTTTTCGTGTGGGTCCCAAGCGCACAGCAGCGAACCGTTCACCCTCCGCAGGTGTCACAAGTTCGATCCTTGTACCGCCCACCATCTGAATCGAATGAAGAAGCCTCCGAAAAGGGGGCTTTTTCGTAACCGGTTAGCGCACAGCAGCGAACCGTTCGCGCATATTCCTAACGACACCGTCAATCACTGATGAAGCGGATAGTGCGGATGAACACGCCAGGCAATGCACCCTAGCCGGGGGCCGATCAGCGCTTGGCGACGACCCAGGCTGCTCTACGCCAGCCCAACGTGTTCATCCGCCCACATGGCTCGCATGGGCCGTGCCCTGTTTCATGAAAGGGTAAGGGTGGCGGGCGAGCCAGGGTAGAAAACCGTGAACAGACGGCCGGGCATACGCCCGCCTGGTCGCCCGCCGCGAGACGGTAAACCCCGGGCCCCGCAGACAACGCTGCGGGGCCCGCTGTTCAACGGGTTTCTACACCCGGTTGCCGGCACTCCGGCAACCTGTGAATGATTCCGTGTCACACACGAAGGGTCCATACGAATCTTCTCAAAAGTGATGTCGGCATGAACATCCAACGATGCTCATTTCATTTCCACCAAGGCAGTCCAGCAAGCGGATGCGTTCGTGCACCTTCGGCAACGAAGCCATCACATCCGTTTTCGGACGACGCCCGCATCCTCAGTTCATCTTCCCCATGGAACAGCTGCATGCCCGCCGACGGCATCCAACCAAACGACGGCGATGTCATCGCCCAGTTCCGCCATTACGTACAACAAGCAGGGTTCCCCTGCCTTGCTGCACGCACCGCCACCGAGAACGATCACGTTCAATTCCTCGTAGCAGGAAACCTTGAGTCATCCGACGCGGATGATGCGATCGTGGCGTGTGCGCGTGCGTTCGCTAGGAACGTGGAATCGGCAAAGGGATTCCACAGCCTCGCCCTGCTCTTCCCGTGCACGCCGTCCATGGACGAAGCAACCTTCGAACAGGCGTTGTGGAAGCGACTGCAAGCCTTGCACGCGATGGACGCGCGCACCGCGCCGTGGGATCCATCGGTCAGCGACGACCCAGCCTCGCCGGACTTCAGCTTCAGCCTCGGCGGCCATGCCTTCTACGTGGTGGGCTTGCATCCGGCCTCAAGCCGGCGCGCGCGGCGCTTTCCCCACGCGGCGCTGGTGTTGAATCTGCACAGCCAGTTCGAGGCCCTGCGCGAGGACGGGCGCTACGAGCGGTTCCACGACGCCATCGTCGAACGCGACGTCGAGTTCTCAGGCTCGGTCAACCCGATGCTGGCGACGCATGGCGAGGGCCTGGAGGCGCCGCAGTACAGCGGGCGCGAGGTGGATGCGGGCAGCTGGCGCTGCCCGTTCAGGGCCTAGCTGGCTGGCGTGCAGGCGCCGCCCACGGCGATCGGGGCCGATGCGGTGCGGCCTGAGCTCGCCTGGGTCACCATGCTGCCCTGCGCTCCCTGGCTGCTGACACCCACCGTATCGCTGCTCTTGGCTTTCGAGCAGATGCCGAAATTGATGTCGGCTCCCGCCGAAAGCTCACCACGCTGGTTGAAGGTGATCACCGTGCCATTGAGCGAGCGGACCGACATGCCGGTGACAGCGGTGGTGGTGCGGATCAAGGTCTTGTCGTTGACCGTACCGTCGCCGGCATAGGCCGCGCCCGAGCTGGCGGGGATATAGATGATCCAGCCGTTTTCATAGGTGTTGGCCGTACCGCAGGCCACCGTGGTGGTGGAGGTCGTGCGCGGACAGAAGGCCACCAGCGAACGCGTGGTGACTGCGGTGCTGCGTGCCTGTTGCAAATCGCCGATCAGGTCGTTCACTTCCGAGGTGACAGCGCTTCGCCGCATGAACGTGCGCAGGTTCGGCACGGCCACGGCCAGCAGGATCGAGGCGACCACGATGGTGACCATCAATTCGATCAGCGAGAAACCGCCGGCGCGCGTATGGGATCGTTTCATGGGTTGGGTCCGCAGAATTTGCCGATGTTGGCTATCGCCTCGTCGCGTGCGGCAGTGCGACGCTGCATGGTAAGTACATCGGCCGTGGTGACGTCCTTGCCTTCCACCACCGCGCCCGCACCCTGGAGGATATTGAGGTTGGCCTTTGCGGTAAGGCAGGAGCGGCGCCGTTGGGCGGCTTCGGCATCATCCAGTGCCTTGCCCGGGTTGGCGATGGATGCCGCCGGTGCCGGCACGGTGCCGTCGGCATTCTTGACCGTCACCGTCTTCGCCTGCCCTGTCTCGGGCGGATGATCGGAATAGTGCGTGGCGCCGGAGGCGTCCTTCCACTTGTAGAACTGCTGCGCAGCCACGGGCAGCGCCACCGCGCTGGTGATCACGAGAAGGCTGGCCAGGGACAGGATGCGCATCGCCGCTCAGCGCCCCCAGCAGTTGGCAACGGTGCCCGTGCCGGTGATGGTGATCACGCCGTTGGAGGCCAGCTTCATCGTGCCACACTCCTTGTCGTCACTCAGCTGCTTACCCAGAGGCGTTCCCCAGATCGCGTACGCCGTGGTACTGGCACTGGCCACCGTCACCTGATAGTTCGGACCACCAAAGGAGGAGGTGATGTTCAGGTCGGTGGAAACCGACGAGTACTTGTTGTTCTTGTACATGAACCGCTCCTCCCGCCCGGCCAGGTCCTGCATGGCGCTCTTGGCGTCGGTGCGGTTGGCCCGGACCACGTACTTGCGGTACGAGTTCAGGGCCACCGCGGCCAGGATGCCGATGATCAGCACCACGACCATCAGCTCGATCAGGGAGAAACCTCGCTCGCGACGCATGCCGTTGTCCTTATTTGTCGATCGGTTCACGCCACGATACCTCGCCGCTGGTGGTGCCCTTCAGGCCCGTGACGTCGGAGCACAGAACGGCGCCGGAGGATGTCTGCACGCAGGCGCGCAGGTTGCTTGACGCGCCACCGCCACGATGCAGGCTGGGCGATGAAGGCAGTCCCAGGCCAAGGCCGGCAAAGTGGTTGACCGTGGTGGTGCCGCCGCTGACGACCGTGCCAAGGAGTGACGCCACGCCCGCGTTGGCGGCGCCCGTGGAGTAGTTCGCCGCGTACAGGCGGCCGGTACCCTGGTCGGTGCACGAGTCGGTACCTGGCAGGTACGAGGTGGTCAGCAGGATGCCCGCGAAGAGTGCCTGCGGACTGATCACGCGCTCGGCCGGAATAACCTTGCCTGCCGCGTTCTTCGTCGACAGCATCACGCGCCAGCCCTTGTAGTTGTTGAGGATATCCTGCGTAAGCTGGGGCTCGGTGGTGATAGCCGTCGTGCCATCGAAAGCAGTCACGTTGCTCAGCACCGTGTTGCCCTGCGCATCGATGGTGACCGTCACATTGGTAACGTCCTTCAGCGATGCATAGGCAGCCTGGTAGCCGGTGGCGCCCGGCGGCGGCTTGTCGACCACGCCGGCAATCAGCTGCTGGCTCTGGTCCTGCAGGTCGGTCTTGGTCCAGGCACGCCCGGTGCCGAAGAATATATTGGTCTGGTTGAGGCTGTTCACGCCCAGGGTCGGACGCACCATCAACGGATGGTTCAGATCAGGAATGACTTCCCGGCCCGCCCAGTCCGACGGTACGGCGCTCTCCTTGAAATCAAGCGACCACAGCGAACCACCAAACCCGGAGGTTCCCGTGCCCTTGGAACTGCCGAAATAAAGCGACTCGGCAAGGCCATCGAGATCCTGGTCGGAGGCGATCATGTCGCCGGCGAACGAGTTGGCGGCATTGGTCGAATTGACGCTCGTGTAGTCGATGACGCGAACCGGCGTGGCCGACCCCGCGCCCAGCGCACCGACCGTAGCCAGGTCGTAGCCGCGGACGGTGAGGTTGGAGCCCGACACCGCATTGCCGCCTGCACCCTTGTCGGTGCTACTGATGATGCCGGTGTTGTCCGTGGTGCCCGACCCGGTTAACAGGAAGAACTTGCTCGGGTCCGGATTGGTGGTGTTGCGACCACGGAACATCGCCACCGCGGGTGTCGAGGAGGTATAGGTGGGTACCAGGTTGCTGAGCGTGGCGCAGATGGCCGCGGTGCCCGTGCAATTGGGCGTGCTCTGCGAACCGGTCGCCTTCAGCCCTACGTTGGTGAGCTCGGCCAGCACCTGGGGCGGCGCCTCCGGATTGGTGACGTCCAGCACCACGTAGGCCGAGAACGAGTTGTCGAAATTGGTGGCCGTGCCGTCGACCGCCGGCACCTGGATCGGACCACCGCCGAAGCGGAACGGCACGATCAGCAGCGTGCCCCAGCCCTGAGGATGGCACTGCGACGAGGTGTTGGCCGTGGCCGGGGAGCAAGCGCCGTCGTCGGCGAAGATCTTCACGTCCTGCGCGATGGGCGAACCGTCCACATAGAAATTATGCAGGTACGCCGGATCGGCCTCCCAGCGCAGGTGGGGCAAGAGGTTGCCCGGCACATACGCCCAGATCTCCGCGCCCAGCTCATGCGCGGTATAGGTGGTGTTGGTGCTGCACCCAGCGGCCACGCACTTCTGGGGCTGGGTGTTCAACCGCTTGTTGGCGGCATCGTAGAAGCCGCCGTTGAAGGCGTGGATCATGCCGTCGTTGGCGCCCACATACACCATCTGGCGACGCGCCTGGTAGGCCGAGCGGAACACCGCGTAGCTGGCGTCGTTATAGAGCTGGTCGAAGGCCTCGGCGGGCGTGGATACCGCCAGCGGCGTGGAGTTGACAATATCGCCCATACGGTAGGTTTTGTTCTTGACACCGCCCTCGCTCAAGGTGCGCGAGCGCCAGGTGCTGTCTTCGTTCACACCGGCGCTGGTGGTGAAGCCGGAATCCTGGCCACGTACCCAGTTGACCAGGTTCTTCGCTTCATTGGGTCGGCAGGTGTTGAGTACGCGATAATTCGTGGCCGCTGCCGTGGTCAGGGTAGCCGCCGTGCAGCTGGCCGCGTTCGACGTTGGGCCGGTAATACCGCCGGTGCCGTAGATGAAGTCCTTCTGCTCGCCCGCGTCGACGTTGCCGTCGTAGTTGGCATCGATCCAGGTGAAGATGTAGCGGCTGCTGGTCGAGGTCGCGGCCGTACTGTAGGTACGCTGCGTGGTGATCGTGGTAAGCGAAATATTCGGATCGGACAGTTCCTTTTCCGCCGTCCACAGCGCAGGCACGTCGGTCACGGAAGAACCCGAGCAGTCGGCGGGGTTCAAGCTGCGCTGACGCGCCAAATTAGGATCGGTGAACGTGCTGAAGCGCGAGGAACCACTGCTGTCGGTGCAGTACACCACGATCGGATTGGCGTTGTAGTCGCCCAGCGTCGGCGGCGATCCGCTACCCGCGGCACGCAGGAAGCCATCGGCGTCGGTCCACAGCGCGATGAGGTTGCCAGCCCAGGTCACCTTCTCCGTGGCCGCGGTGTTCTGTACCTGGGAGCGGTACAACGCCGAGTACGTCACGCCTTCGCCGCTGGCCGTATTGGCTACCACCGCGGCAGCCGTACCGGAACCGGCACGGGCAAGGATGTTGTTGAATACCTGCGCCAGGCGGTCGGCCAGCTGCGAGGGGTTGCGTACCGGGAAATACGTATCGGGCAGGCCGTCACTGCCGGCAGCGCCGGTGGTGTTGTTGATCGCGTCCCAGTTGGACACTGTGCACGAAGGTGTGGTGTTTTTGTCGCACGGCACCGTGGCCGTCTTGAGCGTCGAATCGATGACATCGGTAAAGCCGCCGTACTTGGCGGCGTAGTACAAGGGGTTCTCAAGCTGCTTGGCGGAATTGCTGCCGACCGTGTACTTGACCACGCTGGGAAGATCCCAGTTTGCCGGTGGATTGACCTGGGTCGAGATTACGCTGTTATCCGAACCGCCCGGACGAAGCACGAGGCGTTGCGCACCGTCCTTGTTTGAACCGGCCGTGGAATAGCCCGTTAGCATTGCATTGCCCGCAAAGGCTGAAAGCGTCTCGTCGCGGATCAATACTTCGTTGGCGCCTACCGTCGGCTTACCGTTGGTTCCACAAGCGGCTGAGCTTGAACGCCAGCAGATATCGTAGCCGGAATAGTTCGTGCCATCGATGTTTTTGAGGGTGCCCGAAGTCGTGCCGCAGCCACCATCGGCATTACCCGGGCCAACGCAATAGGTGATGATCGACACCACGTCGTTGTCGTGGTCGTTGCCCCAGAGCGAGTCTTCCCACACCAGCGAGAAACTACCGCCGTTGGTGGTTAGGTCACGGCCGTACACATATGAGGAATCAACAGCCGAGACCTTCTTACCGATACCTACTGAACCGAGATAGCACGTGCGCCAGCCACTGTCGGCGATGGCCGCCGAGCCAGTATTGTTGGCCTGGCACAACGGGCTGATCGAAATCGAACCGTTGCTCAGCGGAATCTGGAACTTCGGCAGGTTCTCCGAAAGCGCCACCGCGTAGGTCTTGATGATGTTCTTGTACGCAACGCAGTTATTGCCGTTGGCGTCGCAGGTGGGCGGACGCGGGTTGCCATCGGGGGTCTTCAGTGAGGGCCGCATGTCGGTGGTACGGGCGCCGTAGGCCAGGCCGGCAATCAGGTAGCTGCCCTCCATCGAGGGAATGTCAGGGCAGATGCCACGAACGAGGCTCAAATCGGTCACAGCGGTAGCGGCGCAGACGTCCGAATAGGTATTGATCTCGGTGTTGACCGGGGTCAATCCAACGCGCCCGACGATGTAGTTCCCGCTGACGCCTTCGAGCGTACCCACCTTGGTGGTCAGCGTGCTTTCCGCGCTCGTGCCAAGCGGCCCGACCGTTGGAATTTCATCGCTGTCGAAAGAATTAAGGCCAGTGGACAGCACGATGATCGAACAGGCCGCGCAGTACGGGTTAGTTGAATAAGGATCGGTCCAGGATGGTGCGGGCAGCCCCGATAGATCACCCGAGACATTGAAGGCAGAGCTTGCACCGCCGCTGTCGGCGGCAATGTAACGCAATGCTTCGGCATAAATCTCAGAAAGGGGGTTACCCCACGCACTGCAGTTCTGCGAACCACTACCGCTCTTGCCTGGGTCGTTCAGCCAGTTGGAGTTGCCAAAGCCCGATCGATTGAGGATGCCGTAGGTATTGCAATCATTCCAGTCGTTGCTGCCGTTCCACTGCGTCAGGCGCAATGAATTTAGCGAATTGATGATGCCCTCGCTGCCACTGGCGGTGGTAAGGCAGAACGTACCACTGGTGAGGTTGATCTCGTCGCCCGCCTGGCAATCGCCTGCCCCGGTATTGTTGCCGGCGATCTTGCCAATGTTACGGCGAAGCACGCCACCGGAACGCGGTGCGCTGAAACTGCCCGTCAACAGGCCGAAGCGCATCTGGCCGTTCTCGCCATAACGCTGCAGCAGGCCCACGGGCTTCCAGGTGACTTTGTCGGTATAGAGCTGGCAGAAAGACTCACGCACCGTCGCCGAAGCGGAGGAATCGCACACCTGTACGCGCGCGACGAGTTCACCGAGCGATCGCGTCGATTGCTTAGGGTTGTCTGTAACGTTGTTGTTCTCGCGCCAGTTGCACTGATTGAGCGATGTGGCCGCCCATTCGGAGAACACGCCGTTGGCCACGCGAATCAACGGATCACCACTGCTGCCACTACCCGGGGTGACATTGCACAAGGTGATGGAGGTCGGGGCGGTAAACGGCGCCACCGCACCGATCGGCACATCCTTTGTACCGGTATATACCTTGGACCAGGCATGCAGGTCGCTGGGGATCGACGCACGCTCAAGGATCGTGGCACCGGAGGTTCCGGCCGTATCCGTGGAACGGTAGCCACCGTACAGAACGAAACGCAGCACGTCGGCGCGGCTCATGGTGGCCCAGTTCAGGAAATTGCCGCTCCATGCCGTGCCGGATGTGCACATGTGATTGGTCGCGGCGGCATTGGCCTTGAATATGCTGCCGGCGTACTGATAACAAAGCGTCGGGTCGAAGTAACCCGAATAACTGAAGTTGTTGTTGTAGGTGGTGTCAATGACACCGTCACCGTCAAGGTCCGTGTAGTCGCTATAGGCCTTGATGAACAGCTGCTCGTCGCGCGATACCGCCAGCATCACCAACGGCGGCACGGCGCTGCTGTTGAGCACCGGGTAGGCGGTGTAGTCCGTGCCCTTGGCGATGTTCCCGTAGGGATTGACCGCAATCGCATTGGCGGCATTCGTCGCGCCAACAACAGGGCTGAACAACAGCAGCAACAAAGTGACCAGGACGGCCTTGATGGTTGTCGTGCTACGCATGATGCTGCCTCGGTGGATGCGGGCGTTCAATTGAGGATGGCCTGCTGGTACTGCGACTGGGTCACCACGCGGGCATTGCCCGGGGACACGCCGGCACTGACGATTTCAAAGAACATGTAGCTGCTGCCGCTGGCCAGGCCTTCACCAAGCCCGCGGTAGCCTGCTGCCTGCGCGGCGCCTGAGCCCGGCGACACGCCAGTGCCGTCCGGGCGTACCCATACGCGCGCAAACGTATCGGGCGTGCAACCGGAGGTCTGGCCGGTGCTGCAGAGGCTGATCTTCACGTCACCGTCGGGAAAGGTGGCCATCCATGTGGCGGGGTCGTACATCTTCTCGCCCGTCTGCAGGGGGATCGTGTAGAGGTTCACCGGCAGGCTCGTCGCTGCGTCCTTGCGAATGGTCATGGCGTAGATCATCTTGCAGCTCACGCCGTTCTTGCCCACCACGTTGCTGCTGGTGGTGCAGTTGGCCGGATACGTGCTGTACAGGCTGTCGGGCTTGTCACCGCCCATCAGCGCGATCGGCCATCCGCGCATCTGCGCGTGTTCGTTGAACATCTTGGCCACTACCAGGCGCAGCGATTCGCTGGTCTCGAAAGCCTGCTCGTGCGCCGACACGTTGTTGACCATGCGCATTTCCATCAACGTGCCTTTCATGGCGATCACCGCCACCAATGACAGCACCACCAGGAAGATCAGGCCCACGAGCAGGGCCGCGCCGCGCTGGGCCCGGGAAGCAATGGGAGCAAAAGCACAGGTACGCATGGTCAGGAGCCCGAGGCGGTGATCACACCGCGCGTGCGGTTGCGCAGTTGGAACACCTGCTGCACCAGCTTGCGCGGGAACTGGTCCGGGCGGAAACCCGGGACGGTAAAGCCGGTGCAGTCGGTCCGCGAGGCATAGCTGGGCGTGCCACCGACCGCGATCGAATAGTTGCAACCTTTGGTCAGGTTGAACGTATAGGCACTGGGCACCGCCGTGTCCCGCTGGCGGGCCACGGTCACCATCGATACCCGCACGGCGATCACGAACGGCCAGGTGGCGGCGGTGAGGTCCTTGGCGTTCAGCCACTGCGTCACCGCCTGCGGTGCGGCCTGCGTGGCAATGCCGTACTCGAACTGCAACTGCTCCACACCCTCGACGATCGGCTCGGACTTCATCGTGCTGGACGAGCTGTCAATGCGCATGCGCACCAAGGTGGGTATAGGCGTGCCGCCGTCGCTGGTCGCCGTGCAACCGCCCGTGCCGGGGTTGCTGCAGGGTCGCAGGTAATAAATTTCCGCACGCAGCGGGTAAACATAGGTTTGCAGCGGCGTTGCGATCGTTGCGGCCGTGCCGCCGCCCGTACCCGCCGTCAACACGGCAGGACCACCCACCGCCGAGGTCAGGTAGTACCGCGACGCCGGAAGGCAATTGACCGTCGTGAAAGTGGTGCCTGTCAGCGCGCACGCGTCGGTATCGGCATACCTCACCACAAGCACGTCAGAGCCCTGGACGTAGTTGGAAGCGTTGGTAATGCAACTGGCAAATATCGGGAATGCCGTACCGCCGTCATAGCCGAATACGCCACCGCCACCACTAGCGCTCGGGATCACCGCCCTGGCGAAACCATCATCGCAGCCGGAGGCTGCGCTGCCGTCGGTGGCAGCGCCCGTAATGGTGGCGGCGCTGGCCGCCGGACCACCCCAGAAATCAGCCATGCGCAGCGACCAGCCGATGCGGTCGGTGCCATAACGGAGGTTCTGCTGAAGGAAGTTGCTGCTCTCCTGGAGGCGGTAAGCCGTGCGGTTGGAGATCAACACCTGGATCAGGCCGCCAACGACGATCAGGCCCAGGACCAGGGCGATCATCAGTTCGATCAGCGAGAAACCGCGCGAGCGCCGGGCATGGGATTTCATCGAGGCGCTCATGGCAGGTAATTGAAAACGTAGGTCTGGTCACCTTCGGAGGTGCTGTCCTTCTTGATGCCCCCGTCGTACCAACTGGCGGTAATGACATAGGTGCCCAGGATTGGCGACCAGGTAATGGTGCCGCGTACACCCGTGGTGGCGATCGGAGCGGTGGCGGTCAATTGGTCAATCCAGGCCTTGAGGTCGTTTTTCGCCACCTGGGCGGGCGTGCACGCGCTGGTGGAGCAATCCGTGACGGTCAGCGCATCGGTGCCGTTGTAGCAATAGGGGCATTCGGTGGCGGTCGGCGCGGCCGGATTGGCAGGCGGCGAGGTGACAATCTGCGAAGAGGCGGTATTTCCCCGCATCGCGTCGGTCAGCCCACGCGTGGCCATGATCACGCTCGAGCGAGACCCAGCCTGTTTGGTGAACGACGCGCCCTTGAGCTGCATCAGGGCGAGCCCGAGTATGCCGATCGAGAAGACGACGATGGCAATCAATACTTCGAGCAATGAGACGCCACGCTGGACGCGCGACGACGGCGACTTTGCCACGGTGATTCCCCCAATCCCTTTCCGACGCATACATCCTGTCTTAAGGGTCCGGCGTGACGCCAGCGCCAGGCGACGAGCGGCTAGATTCCGCCGACAAACGGTATACGGCCGGTTCACCGCCCCCAGGCGTCAATGGCCAGGCACCCGCCGCCGAGGAGGCCGCCCCATGTCCCATCACGACCGCAAAGACGTCCACCACCCCGACCACGGCCAACCGACCCACGCCGAAACCGCCGGGGAAAAGGCCCGGCGCAAGCGCCAGGAAAGCGATAACCAGGATCAGGCACTGGAAGAGACCTTCCCCGCCAGCGACCCGGTGTCCCCGTTCGTGCCGGCGAAGGCGCCGGATTAACCGAAACGGGGTCAGAGTAATTACTCTGACCCCCAACTTCGCCGCGCAGCTGGACGCCTAGTGCCCCTGGCGCTTGTGAAGCCCGTGCTTCTGCGCCTCGCGGGCCTCGCGCCAGCCCTCGCTGAGCGCCAGGGCCTCGGTCTCGTAGGTGAAGCTGCCGCTGTCGCTGGTGGCCAGGATCGTATGGCCATCGTCGTTGAGCACGGTGTAGCTCCAGCCGTAGCGGATGCTGCCTTCATCCGAGCGCGGGGCACGGACGGTGATCAGGGAATCATCTTGCCGGGTCATCGGGCGTCTCCACAGGAGTCGGCCGGCATCTTGCGCCGCGGTGGGCGAAGGTTGAATGAAGCCGCTCAGGCGTGGTCTCGCAGGGGCGAATAATCCGCCTCATCGACCGAGGGCTCGGCCTTGCCCAGCAACACGGGCACCTGGCCAGCGTCAATCGGAGCCAGGCGCGGGAAGGTGGCGTTGACCAGGGCCGCCACCACGGGCGACGGGCTCTGGCCCAGGTGCTGATGGAAGAGATCGTGCAATTCGCGAACCATGCGCAGCCGCTGGCGGCTGACATGATCCTGGCGCGCCTGGTCGGCGTTGGATTGCACCCAGCTGCCGACGTCGGTGCGAAGGCCCATCAAGGATGCCAGCAGCAGGTCGGCGTATTCGGCCCGGCTGTCCACCTGCGGAATCCAGGTGCCGCGCGAGGCCAGATACCCTTCCACGGCTCGGCCGGTTTCGCCCTTGGCACAGGCCTGTTCGAAAAGGTGCGTGTCCATCCGCATCAAGGTGTCGATCGCTTGCAGCACGGTACGGCCGTGGATGCCAACATCGTCGGGCGAGGCCCATTCGAGCCCGTCGCGGTCGGTGAAGGCGCGTTCGACGATCCAGAACACGTCGAAGGCCATCAGCCGCTTCATCTCCTGGCTCATCCCGGACAAATCGCCGTCGAGCAGGCGCCAGGCTTCGATGGCGTATGGGTTTGCGCCAAAACGGGTCAAAGCCGATGTCAGTTCGCCGCGCGGATCGAGCATTTCCGCATGCTCGCCGAAGCCAGCCGAATACTCAGCCAGTGCATCGTTAAGCCACGCTTCGGTGCTGCCGTCCATGCGCTCCCCATGTGTTGGGTCAGAGGAATGACTCTGCCCCGGTTGCTTGTTCAGCCTATTTCCCGGTATCGGCGGGCACAGCAGATGCTTGAGAAGCATCGAGCCCAAGTGAAACCTGAACGGGCTCGGCGCGCGCCGTCAACCCAGCCCGTCGGCGGCCGTTTTTTCATCCTGCCGCGGACACACCGGTCCGCCTGTTACTGGAGGAGTGACAAATGAACCGTATGACCCGAATGCTCGCCCTGGCGGCTTTTGCCGGCCTCGGCCTTGGTGCCACCACCTATACCGCGCCAGCGCAGGCCCGCGAGGTGGTGGTCGTCACTACCCGCATCGCCCCGCCGCCGCCGCGCTTTGAGCGAGTACCGCCGCCACGCGCGGGTTATGTCTGGGCGCCGGGCTATTGGCGCTGGAACGGCGCGCGCCATGTCTGGATCGGCGGCTACTGGGTGCGCGGCCGCCCGGGCTATCGCTGGGCCCCACCGCGTTGGGAACAACGTGGTCCGGGTTGGTACTACAGCCGCGGCGGCTGGGTACGTTGATCTAGCTGCACCTCACCCCCTCGTCACCGGCGCTCGACGTCGCGCCATCCAGCCTCCGGACACGGAACGTCCGGGGCAACTGGATGAGGGAGGCTCGCGAATGAACGAATTACCTGAAGCGAAGGGCGTTGCGGCGCCTGGCAAGCAGAAAGGCGGCATCGGTTACGTCGTACTGTGGTTGCTCGGCGTGCCTATCCCCGTGCTGATCCTGATCGCGCTCCTGCGCGGTTGCGCCTGATCCCCCACGCACGGAGACAATCCATGGCTTCTGTAGCAACTACCGAGACTGACGTCGTCGTCACTTATCCGCGCCTGTCCTGGCGCGCCATTCTCGCCGGTTGGCTGGTTGCCACGGCGGTAGCCGGATTGCTTTATGTAGCGGGCATGGCCCTGGGCTTTGCGGCCTTCGACGCCACGGATTTGGCAAGCACCGTCAAAGGCGTAGGCATCGGCACGGGCATCTGGTTCGTGATGACCTGGGCTACGGCGCTGTTCCTGGGCGGCATGGCCGCCAGTTGGTTCGACAATCAGGTGGACCACACCATGGGCGCGCTGCAGGGC
>Ga0307510_10000526_pt1 | contig 38213 bp, 39 predicted proteins | sample 12_EM_MG_FD_207224 | JGI IMG/M metagenome (GOLD analysis project Ga0307510, IMG submission 207224) | Populus trichocarpa ectomycorrhiza microbial communities from riparian zone in the Pacific Northwest, United States - 12_EM | ecosystem: Host-associated > Plants > Roots > Unclassified | place...
GACCAAATCTTGTTTCACATGCAATTGGCCTATTCAAGGGCTTGAATGCAATTTTTTCCAGGCTGCAATGGGCCAAATCAGGCCCATTGGTAAGAAGTAATTCTCATGTTGGCCCACACAGTAGCCTTGTGCAGCAGCTCATTGTGCGCTCAATGGCCAATGCAAGCCCATTGCCAATTGGCCCATGCGAGGGCTTGCATTAAATTTCTTACAGGCCGCTGTTGGCCAACTCGAGTCCATCGGTAAGAGGCAATTCATTAAAAACATGGGCCAGTATGAGCATTTTTGGGGCAGCCATCCTAGCTGCCCATGTAGGCCCACACGGCAGTCTCATACAGCTGCTCATTGTATGCTCAATAGGCCAATGCGAACCTATTGCTAATTGGCCCAGGTGAGGGCTTAAGCAACATTTCATACAGGCTGCTGTTGGCCGACTCGATCCCATCGGTAAGAGGCAATTCATTAAAAATGTAGGCCATTGCGAGCATTTCACGACAGCCATCCTAGCTGCCCATATAGGCCCACACAGCAGTTTCGTGCGGCAGCTCATTGCAGGCTCAATAGGTCAATGCGAGCCCATTGCCGATTGGCCCATGCGAGGGCTTACATGACATTTCTTATAGGCGGGTTGGCCGACTTGAGCCCATCAGTAGAGGCAATTCATTAAAAATGTGGGCCATTGCAAGCATTTCGCGGCAGCCATCCTAGCTGCCCATATAGGCCCAACATGGCAGTTTTGTGCGGCAGCTCATTGCAGGCTCAATGGGCCAATGCGAGCCCATTGCCAATTGGCCCATGTGAGGGCTTGCATGGCATTTATTACAGGCTGCTGTTGGCCAATTCAAGCCCATCAGTGAAGACAATTCATTAAAAACATGGGCCATTGCAGGCATTTCCTGGCAGGGATCCTAGCTGCCCATATAGGCCCACATGGCAGCCTTGTGAGGCAACTCATTTTGCACCCAATGGGCCAATGTGAGGGCTTGCATGACATTTCTTACAGGCTGCTGTTGGCCGACTCAAGCCCATTGATAGAGGCAATTCATTAAAAACATGGGCCATTGTGAGCATTTCATGGCAGCCATCCTAGCTGCCCATATAGGCCCATGTGGCAGCTTTGTGAGGCAACTCATTTTGCACTCAATGGGCCAATGCAAGGGCTTGCATGACGTTTCTTACAGGCTGCTGTTGGCTGACTTGAGCCCATCGGTGAAGGCAATTCATTAAAAATGTGGGCCATTGCAAGCATTTCCTGGCAGCCACCCTAGCTGCCTATATAGGCCCAAGCAGCAGTTTCGTGTAGCAGCTCATTGCAGGCTCAATGGGCCAATGCGAGCCTATTGCCAATTGGCCCATGCGAGGGCTTGCATGGCATTTCTTACAGGCTGCTGTTGGCCAATTCGAGCCCATCAGTGAAGACAATTCATTGAAAACATGGGCCATTGCGGGCATTTCCTGGCAGGGATCCTAGCTGCCCATATAGGCCCATGTGGCAGCCTTGTGAGGCAACTCATTTTGCACTCAATGGGCCAATGCGAGGGCTTGCATGACATTTCTTACAGGCTGCTGTTGGCCGACTTGAGCCCATCGGTGAAGGCAATTCATTAAAAATGTGGGCCATTGTGAGCATTTCGTGGCAGCCATCCTAGCTGCCCATATAGGCCCACATGTGTGACCGGCCTTAGGTGATCGTTATTACTCATACAGTATAGCCTTTGTAAGTCATGGGAACTGGCCCTAGTGATTGGTGATCGGATGACTGATGTCTGGTGATGTGCTTACTGATCTAGTTGGAGTCGCTTATTGATCATAGTAGTACTTAGTCATAGCATGTATCTGGCTTACTACGTTGTGATTAGTTGTACTTGTATCTCTAGTATAAAAGAGGCTCACTGCTGTCCCTAAGACGGCAAGTTGAATCTCCTGTCAATTCAACTCCCTTCTTCTCTCTTACATTTCTCTATAAGTGGGCACTAGGACATTACTCTAGTGTGGGAACCACTTCTTCTATATCGACTACAACTTGGCAACAAGCAATCCACGTGATATACCACCAAGTTAGGACAGCCTAACTAACCCAACACTGAATCAGTGTTGCCCTCACTTTGTGGCGGTGACATTAGATTCAACTTTTTACATTCAAGACAGCTAGTAGCGCATACGACGAGCTCTTAACCAAAGAGCAGATACTCAAAACCAAACTAAACTCTTGTATCGCATACAAGGCACCCAATGCTACCGGGACCAGAACTTACCCCATCCAACTATTCTGCAATAACGACAACAAGGTCGTAAACAAATATGCCATCCCAGTCTGCCTGTACAACGGAATCTGGCATCAGATTACACACGACTCTAGCACAGGACTGCCTTGATTATGGCAACCACTAACTAGCATTCACCTTTTCAATATCGAAGAAACCAAATCAGAATTAGAATCCAAGGGGCAAAGCGACAGCTCAAATAGTGAACCAGCTGAAGAAGAAGAAGACTCAGACGACGAGTTAGCCAAACAAGCTGGAGGACTCAATATCAACGACCAAATCAGGGACGCAGAAATACCCAAAGAACTCACCCCACAAAGAAATACCGTCTCCCTTCCACAGCATACGAAGCTTTCACCCATTTTACCAAAACTATCAACCATGGCTACTTCCTCTATCACGATCCAACAGCCCACAGATACTCAACCACTCACTCAAGGGGGAGGAGATGGCTCAAGCTCTAAAGGAAAAAGCTCTGGAAGTGGCACTACTGGAACAGGAAGTGTGACAACTACAACTGTTACTGGAACTGCAGCAAGTGTTAATTCCAAGCTCAAGGCCAGTCTTGGCCGCTACTCCACTCCTGGTGGAGGACGATCGGGACCACCCAGTGGAGGACCCCCAAGTGGAGGACCACCTTCAGGAGGATCTGGAGGTCCGGGTGGCAATCCACCCGGAGCACCAGGACCTCCCGCACCAGTACCCCCGATCCAAGGAGGCCAACAACCCATTGCAAGAGCAGCTGATGTCAAATCTATGGGAGGATTGCCACAAGTCTTCACAGGAGACCGCCTTATCGCAGACAACTTTATCGAAGAAGTAAAAGGATATCTTCGACTCAATAAAGATGTAGCTGGCTACAATTCCCCAATCAAGAAAGTCGCTCTGACTCTTACTCTCATGAAAGGACCACAAGTCACAGGATGGACCAGAGACATGGGAACCTGGTTGGACACCCTCAATCCCATCCTGGATAATATCCCCGATGTATGGGATCAATTCCTCTACAAATTTTCACAACAATTCCAGGACAGCCAAAGAGAAAATAGAGCCAGAGGTGAAATAGAATGCTGCACTATGAGATTCCCAGAAATTGATGACTACATTGCCAGGTTCGAAGATTTAAGTCACATCGCTGGCTATGATGCCAACAGTGGAGCAGTATTCCAACTCTTCACTAAAGGACTACCCGACAACATCCTTAAAGAGGTACTAACCTCCCCAACCCCAACTACATATATTGATCTCAAGGATAAAGCGATCTCAGCTACCCGATCCAAGGTGCTGATCAACAACATACTCTGTGCCCACAACCCAAACAGAGGGGTTGGAGGGTTCAATCAAGGAGTCTTTAATACGTTCCCGTGACCCAATAACCTCCAAAGGCCACAAACGTTCTTCAATCAAGGAAACCAAGGAAATCAAGGAGGATTCCTACAACAATGCAGACCAGGATTCCGCCAAGGACCCCCTCAAGTGCAGTACAACTCTACTAATGCACCTTGTTGGATGAACAATACTGCTGTACCAATGGACCTGGGACGCACTAGAGCTCCGAACTGGCATTCGAACAACAGAGGACGTATGCAAGGAAACACTACTGGTTTCGGACCAGCCCCTCGAAACAACACTACTGGGCCACCTCCAGGAAACACTAACAACAACTGTTTCGAGTGTGGGCAAACAGGTCATTATGCCAGAAACTGCCCACATCGTTGTCGTCAAGGACAAACCAAAGCGAATCTTATCGATTTCAACGAAGAGTACAACAACTATGAAGGGTTTGAAACCCCAAACCGTGTCAATGACATCAAACAACAGCTTAACGCTATGTCCCTTGACGAAAAGGCAAAACTCACGGAAGAAATGGGAGTCTCTGAGGATTTTCCCACAGCTTGATTAGGTCGGCACTAATCAAGCAAAGTAGCAATGACAATGTGTATATATCAGCTCGAAAATCTATGACTGTTCGAATTTACACACACTTGATTGCGAAAAGAGCCGAAGCAATAGCCCTAGTCAACTCTGGGGCAACGGAGAACTTCATGAATCTAAGCTATGCCAAATGGTTAAAACTCCCCATCAAGAATTTGGACAAACCTTGTCAACTGTTCAATGTAGACAGGACTGAGAACAAAGCTGGGATGCTAAAACACTACACAGATATCGAAGTCCAAACAGGAACATCTAGAAGTCAACTACATTTCTTTCTATCGGACTTGGGAGAACATAAGGCCATTCTAGGGTATTCTTGGTTTGCCGCCATACAACCCAAAATTGATTGGAAACGAGGATGGATTGACTCATCACAACTTCCTATCATTCTCAGGGCTCCAAACGCAAAGAAAGCACGATTCCTACCCCGAACCATAAACACACCGCACCCTGTGCACCATGATCAATACTTCATCGGATGGGTAACAATTAACTCTGCAGTAAAAGAAGAGGATCCAGCAATACCAGCTGAATACATGCGACACCAGAAAGTGTTCAGCGAACACGAATCGCATTGCCTTCCTCAGCACACAATTTGGGATCATGCCATTGAACTCTTGCCTGGAGCCCCCACAACTCTCCCTGGAAGGCTCCTGCCGTTAACACAGTCAGAAATCAAAGAAGCAAGCAAGTTCGTTCAAGAACATTTGGCAAGAAATACAATCAGACCTTTATGGAGCCCATATGCTGCCAACTTCTTCTTTGTCAAAAAGAAAGATGGGAAGCTACGCCCAGTCCAAGACTACCGACCCCTTAACAAATGGACTAAACGGAATCACAACATATCTCCCCTGATCCCTTCCATCATTGACCGATTAGCAGGGTGCACGCTATTCACCAAGTTCAATGTCCGATAGGGATACAACAACATTCAGATTAAACCCAGTGACAAATGGAAAGCTGCCTTCCTTACACCAGAAGGACTGTTCAAACCCACTGTTATGTTCTTTGGCCTTACCAACTCCCCTGCAACATTCCAGATGATGATGAACACAATATTCCACCTGGACATAGCAAAAGGGGACACATCTGTGTTCATGGATAATATCACCATCCATACAAAGAAATACCTGAACGAAACACACAAACAACACTTAGCTCGACACCAAAAACGTGTCTACGAAATACTGGACAAACTGGAAGCCAACAACCTCTACCTAAAACCCAAAAAATGTGCCTTTGAACAGGAAGAAATCGAATACCTCAGAGTAATCGTAGGGAAAGGACAACTCTGCATGGACCCAAAGAAACTCACAGGAGTCGCAGATTACCCAGTCCCCCTTAACCCTACAGACGTCCGTGCATTCCTCGGACTATGTGGTTACTACCGCTACTTTATCCCACAATTCTCCGAAATTGCTCGACCTCTACTCGACCTTACAAAAAAGTCTGAAAACTGGCACTGGGACGAACCACAATTCAAAGCCTTCAAAACTCTTAAATCCCAGCCAACTTCAAGAAAATGTTCTTCCTCCAAACCGACGCTTCAGCATACAGCATGGGAGCTGTACTCTCACAGGAGGGAGACATCCCCACAACCTCCGCTCTCTCAAAACGCCAAAAACCTGTACTCCATCCCATCGCCTACTACTCAGCCACGTTCATTCCAGCCAAACGAAATTATAACATCTATAAGAGGGAGCTACTGGCCGTGATAAAAGCACTCTTGCATTGGCGACCATACCTAGGATGGACCAAAGAACCATTTACCATTATGACAGATCACGCAAATCTCCAGTATTGGAAGTCTCCTAAAAACCTCAACTAAAGAACTGCACGCTGGCATGTGGACCTACAAGAGTACAACTTTGACATCCTCTATATTCTGGGAAAGACCAATATTCCACCTGATGCCCTTTTGCGATTACCTGGAGTAGACCAAGGAAAAGAGGACAATCAACAAGTCACAGTCTTACCAGAACAGAAGTTCAAAATAGCCACAACAACTTTAGAACCAAAAATCAATGTACCTCCTATCGACATAGTCAAACAAGGAATCATGAATCTCATGCACAACCACCCATCTGCCAGTCATCCAGGTTGAGACGAAACACTTCGCAAAACTCAAGAATGATACCAGTGGCCAGGAATGAAAGAATGGATCGCAAACTACATGAAAGGATGCGCAATCTGCCAACAAAACAAGATTATCACTCATCGTACCAAAGTACCTCCCTATCGTATCCCCACAGAAACCAACGCTCAACCATTCCAGCGGGTAGCTATGGATTTAATCACGGGATTACCCCCTGTAAAGGGAAAAGATGCCATCCTCACCATTGTGGACCAAGGATGTTCACGTGCCACCATATTCCTAGCTTGTGACACCATGATCACGGGACCAGGCATCGCCCAGCTATACATGGATCACATGTTTCAATGGTTCGGATTACCCACTAAAGTCATTAGCGATCGAGACCCTCGATTTACCTCACACTTTGGGAGGGCCCTAACAAAGAGACTAGACATCTGACAAAACTTATCAACAGCCTTTCACCCCCAAACAGACGGACTATCGGAGCGAAAGAACCAATGGGTAGAACAATATCTCTGTCTAGTAACGTCGGTGGCCCCAAAAGACTGAACCCAATGGCTAGCCTTGGCTACAGCAGTGCACAACAACCAGAAGAACTCAACTACCGGACTATCGCCCAATCAAATAATTCTGGGGTATGATCTCAAACTGAACCCGGCAATTACTACCCCATCTGTCAATGAAACAACGGAAGAAAGAATCTGTCTGATGGAAGAAAGATGGGCCCAGGCAATTGCGGCCCTGAACCAAATCGCTGAGAAATCAGGAACCCCATCAGCACAGTATAGCACTGGAGAACAAGTTTGGTTAGAAGGGAAAAATCTCTGTCTCCCCTATCAAGCAACCAAGCTAGTGCCTGAAAGATACAGACCCTTCAAGATCATCAAAGAGATCTCCCCTGTGGCGTATCAACTTGCTCTACCCCTGACATGGAAAATTCACGACATGTTCCATGCTTCTCTCTTATCACCCTATTGCGAAACGACCGCATACGGCCCAAACTTCTCCTGGCCACCACCTGACCTGGTTAATGACAAGGAACAATACAAGGTGGAACAAATCCGCAATCATCAATACTTTGGGTGCAATAGGACCCTGCAATATCTGATTCACTGGAAGGGATATCCTGATAGCAATGACACATGGGAACTTGCAGCTGACACACATGCGCTGGATTTAGTTAAAGCTTATCACAAAGGAACTCTGCTAGAGGGGATAAAAGCTGGTCGTCTATCACCACAAAATCCCATCTCTCTTCATCCTAGCTATCAACCAAGAACCTCTTGGCTGGAAAGAAAACTCCTGGATACCACCTCCAATTCCACCTCAACAAACCTTCCTAGCCTCCCTACTTTGTTCACCCCCATTCACCACCCACAAATTCATCGAGTTCCGCCCTGGACAACGCATCCACCCCACTCATGTCCACGTTCTCGAACATTCATACTTTTGCCGCGAACCCCTTTGCACCTATCACTGTTGACGGCGAACACTACTCGCTTATTCACATCGGAGTCAACCCTACCCCCACCATGTCAGATTACTCCGCCAATGCCTCTGCCGAATCCCCCAGAAGTTGTCCCAACTCACCCCCATCCTGTTACTCCCCTTGTGGAGTGGAAAACATATTCACCGCCAACGCTAACATCAACCCTGTTACCCTCCAAGAGATTGCAACTGGTCTGGTCCAGACTGTCAAGAACTGTGAAGAGATCCACTGGTTCACCATCCTTGCCTTCGAGGACAAGATCAAGAGACTCGAATCCACTATTGAAGGGTATGCTGAAACCTATGAACGAGCTCCAGATGGGTACGTCCGCAATACCATGTACCCCAACCTCAAGATCCCCTTGGGCGAAGGAGCGTATACCGAAGCCTACTGGGTCACCCCCACTCATGACAGATACGTTCAAGCATATGGACAAGAGCAAGGGCCCTTGGACACACCGTACTCTCTTCCCATCTATGCCTGGGCTGTCTACTCGTCCGAACCCATTGACCCCATCCCTGCTTGGTTCCACCAGCTCCTTGTTGGTACCCCCGCCGTTTATGCTAACTTCGCCAAAGCAGCCCACCGACTTGATGACTGGGGTGTCGCTGCGGATATCACGCGCTACCGCAAACTGGACGATGACCTGTCCTGTATCAACGCGGAGCTTGAACGGCTTGAAGCTGAAGCCGGGGTGATTAGGATTGTGAAAACCATCTGTGAAGGTCGACTGGAGTTGGCTCGCGCCCCCAGACAGCTGGCGCACATGGAGTGCTTGGCGACGCCATTTGTTCGGCAAAGGAATGAGCAACTTGCTACTAGGGGGGGATGGAAGAAGTCCACACGCAGTTGCGCTAGCTAGAGCAGGAGGTAATGTGACTGGCCTTAGGTGATCGTTATTACTCATACGGTACAGCCTTTGTAAGTTGTGGGAACCGGCCCTAGTGATTGGTGATCGGATGACTGATGTCTGGTGATATGCTTACTGATCTAGTTGGAGTCGCTTATTGATCATAGTAGTACTTAGTCATAGCATGTATCTGGCTTACTACGTTGTGATTAGTTGTACTTGTATCTCTAGTATAAAAGAGGCTCACTGCTGTCCCTAAGACGGCAAGTTGAATCTCCTGTCAATTCAACTCCCTTCTTCTCTCTTACATTTCTCTATAAGTGGGCACTAGGATATTACTCTAGTGTGGGAACCACTTCTTCTATATCGACTACAACTTGGCAACAAGCGATCCACGTGACATACCGCCAAGTTAGGACAGCCTAACTAACCCAACACTGAATCAGTGTTGCCCTCACCTTGTGGCGGTGACAATGTGGCAGCCTGGTGCAGCAACTCATTTTGCACTCAATGGGCCAATGCAAGGGCTTGCATGACATTTCTTACAGGCTGCTGTTGGCTGACTCGAGCCCATTGGTGAAGGCAATTCATTAAAAATGTGGGCCATTGCAAGCATTTCATGGCAGCCATCCTAGCTGCCCATATAGGCCCATGCAGCAGCCTTGTGTGGCAGCTCATTGTGTGCTCAATTGGCCAATGCAAGGGCTTGCATGACATTTCTTACAGGCTGCTGTTGGCCAACTCAAGCCCATTAGTGAAGGAAATTCATTAAAAATGCAGGCCAATGTGAGCATTTCCCAGCAGCCATCCTAGCTGCCTCTGTAGGCCCACACAGCAGCCTCGTGCGGCAGCTCATTGTGCACTTCATGGGCCAATGCAAGGGCTTTGTATTTGATTTCTCATAGACTGCTGTGGGCCAATGTGGGCTCATCGACAAGGTAGTTTATTTACAATGTGGGCCAACTCAAAGCTATTGGTAGCCCTGCGTCATCAACACCACATTATATTTTGTATAACAGCCGTATCAGATCTTTTGAGAATACTAGTATGGGTGTTCACTATGATACCAACAACTGTTAAAACAACTCTGTAGCTAATTTATTGACACTATATAGGGAACCAGTAGATCTTCATGCTGGGCCCACTCATAACCCATGTCAGCTTTTATTCAGTTGGCCCATGTGGGCTTTCACAAATGCATAGGCAAAATTGCACATGGGCTTTTACATATACATAGTCCATACATTGCTGAATTATGTGCATCATGCACCATCATGCACATACACATCAGTTGCAGTGCATTTATGTCATGTGGGAGCATCTAACTCATTATCATGTAGTTTCTACCATCCTTATCAGATAGTTTTCAAACTATTGGAAACTGGCATGGAATTTACAAGGGTGAATGGAGTTGATTGGCACACTTTTTGAGGGATAAACCCTAACTTTAGGGTTGGCCAACTATCAGATTTTGGCAAATTTAAACTTGTGTTTTTTGGGCTTTTTGAATGAAAATAAATCATTAAATTTTTTTGTTGACTTTTGCTGTCCAGCACTGTACCAACTTGGTCTAAGATGTGAAGGCAAATTCTCGCAATGCGATCCCCATTGTGACTGCCACACAAACGGTGAAATGCTATTAGTGATACCTTTAGTTGTAGCTTTTTGGTAGCATTCTCCCTTGCAAGCCAATGGGCTGTCACAGCTAGAAATGGGTAACGCAACTGGCTAGACCAGATATCGGCAGTGAAAGATATTTTTCCTAGTGCATCCTAGGACTGGTGATGAGTGACAACAGAGAAAGTAATCTTAGGAGACTCACTGCTAGCACCTGTTTCAGCCTGACAAAATGCTGGTGCCATGCAGTAATGATGGCTTCCCTTACTTTGGTTTGTCAGGGCATGCCGCCACTATCTTGGAGCTCTTTGTGATGATATAGAAGAAGTCAACAAAATTCTGGACACTCAACAACATAGATTGACTACAAGTGAAGTTAGCTTGGTAGATACAATCACAGAGCGGCATACTTACCTGATCACTCATGACAATAAAGTCCACTAAATACTCCAAGAATGTTTGCCAGGACCATGGTGTGCAGAACTGGGTTTGTAAACCCAGCATCTGCTCCAAGTTCACACTCCCTTCAGCAGGTTTCTTGCATGACAGAAGTTGATTTTTCCAGCCGTTCTCTTCACAAACCCGAATGTATTCCTCATGGTGTTCCTTGTCTAGGTGAACTTGTAGCACAGTATTTGAGGTTTTTGGCGAAAATGTGTATTTTACATCAGGTTCAGATGCTGAACGCTTCCTATTTTAGAGTATCTTGTCAGTAAATATTGAGTCCACAGAAATGCAGTGACATACTTGCAAACCCCACAAATTGTGCTTATCCAATTTACCTTGTGAAAAAAGTGCCAAATGTCATGTGCCTTGTTGGATGTTTTAACAGGCAGTGGGGCAAGGAGGACTGGAGAGGCTGGCCTAGTTGGCACAGGCTCAGACCCAACGGTGGGCTCAATGCTTGCAGGAGAGTGTGACTGGGGTAGCATGGTACACCCACCTGATTCTTCCTTGCTGTCGTTTGCATTGGGGTCACCTAAGTCAAATACCTCTGCAGAAGATGAGTCCTGTGGTGTACACCCTCGATGTGCAACAGGACAAGCAGTGGGCTGCCTAGATGGGGGTGGTGGTTGTTGTGAATGTTTGCCTCGGTGCATTGTGGATGGTAAATCATCATATTACAGGCGGTTTATATAGTACAGGCATCGGTAGAAATCAAACCCAGGTCACTGGGGCATAAATGCGTGTTTAGTCTAGCATCACAAATTAGTTGGGTAGAACAACAACAAACAAGAAGAGACTTACAAATATGTAAAGGGGCGGAGACTACATGTAGCCTCAGTTACATAATGTTGGTGAAGCAACATCATGCAGGCAGGGAAAGGTGCGACGGTGGAGAGTATAAACGTAAAGGAAGAAAGCAACAAGGGTTGATCTGGGTCATGAGTCATTAAAAACAATTGAATGGCTGGAGCGACGTACATGCAAATGTGGAGAGGGGTGGGAGTAAAGAGCATGGGGGTATTTTTGAAAGCAAGACTGCTGACATCCTCTTTGCAGATCCCCAAGCGCAGGCATTTGTTGGTCTTGGCATCACCAGTTCCAGGCCTGAACCAACAACAATAGAACTGCCTATCAATTACGTTTTGTGAGTGATGGCGATAGACAGTAATTGAGCGGACAATACCCATGGCCCCCAGCAAAGGGATAAAGCAAGATCTGGTCAGGGTGTAGTATGCTCAAGCATGGCAAGGTCTTATGATCACCAAAGGACCATTGAAAAGGCCGTGCAACAGTGGCTTCAACACATAGTCATTGTGAACATTGCTGGTCAAGGGGCTGTGGGGCACAGATCATCAGTCCAATAAATGAATATGGCAGGAAGGACGTACCAGAAAGTGCAAGGGTTCAACCCCACAACATGCCGGATGTTCCACATAATTTGGCCCTGGACAGTGGGGATATGTGGGGACACAAGAACCAAGTCAATGTCGTGCTGCCAAGGTTGGCTCCAGGCTGACACGCTTGAGCCTTGTACCTGCTGAGTTCTGTGGCAGAACCCCAGGGACAACCTTGGCAATCTTCATGCAAGCCCACATGGTGCAGTGCCATGCCAGCATTGCTCAGCTAGACTTTTTGTGGTAGAGTTTTGAACGCAGGGGTGGTTGGGACGTTGCAGCATTGGAGAGTACAGGTGATACTTGAATAACTGAGGGACTTTGGGCGTGGATGGCCTCCATGTCACTACGCCACCTGCATTCTTCGCTGTCAACCTCCATCCGATCGTCCACCTGAGCCTTTCTTGCAGGTTTTACCTTGGTCGCTACTGTGATGGCGGCAGGGTTACAATCCATTTGGCCAAGAGCGCCAGTTCATCGCAGAACTTGTTGTGATCAGCTGTACTCAAGGAGCGCACCGATGTCGACCACAGCCATTATGGTCAGGTTCTTCTATGTCAACATGTTCAAGGAGGCGCGTGAGTGTGGTGGAGAAATCGTCAAAGTTGGATGGTTGTAAAGAGTATCCCGTGGAGGAATACGAACAGTTCTGGCATGCGGGCATTGGGAGCCAACCATTGTGCTTGTGTGGTTTGCGACCACAATGGGAGGACTGACTCACAAGCCATTTTGAAAGGATGAGTGGGAATCATACTATGAGAAGTTGAAAAAAAAGGCTGTGAGAACAATAGTACTGATTAAACCTGACACAATGGGCTCACCTCTTGATGAAATGGTATATACCCCATAGCTCCTTGCCTTCTGCCTCATGACTAAGAAGCCCCAAATAATGGTGCAACTTGCTGCACCCTGGATACTCTGTGACAACATGGGCATACCAGTCACATGCAATCCTATGCCAACGGTCCTTCTTGGGCTCAATTTCCATGAGCCTTGCTCATCCATGGAGAGATTGAAAACCCCCTTGCTCAGAGAATGGACATGTGGCTGCTTGCACTCCAAGGTGGGTGAGAACGTTGGTTTGGGGTGGAATGGGAAGCTCAAGAAAGTGCTGGTCAGTGGTGCAGTGTGGGGACCGTTACCATAGACTGGTAACTGCTGCCAGGTGACGTGGCCAGCCTTAGGATGGGTGGGGTGGATGGCACAAAGACATCATCATCATCCTTGGCATCAGTCAGATCATCACAGATAGGGAACATATCCCTGGTCACCTTGCTCAACTGGATGCTCGACAGTGAGGGAACAGAGTGCAAGAGGTTGAAGGGACAACCTTCCCAGGTAGGTACCTGTCCTTGATGGCAAGGGACAGACACGGATTTGGAAGGGGTTGGAGTGGAGGGCACATTGTTGATGTTCTGATGGCAGCGAGCGAGCTTGCGTATAGGATGGGGGGTCAACTTGGGAGTGGGGCGAACAGGAGGGCAAGCCTTGATAGGGGTGGAGGGAGGGTTGTCGGATTCGCTCTCCAAGGAAACTAGGCCTTAAGGGATCGAAGGAATTATGCAGACAGGAAGGGAGTTGCATTTGTTGGTAGTGTCTGCCTGCAAGGGAAGGTTGGAAGGGTTGGGGGGAGAACCTTGATGGAGTTGAGCGTGGTTTCGCCAATTAGTGTTCTTACCCATGACCGTCTGCAGTGAAAGTTGCTCCTGATTAAGGGATTGGTGTCAGGTGTCTTCTTCCATTGCCACAATCTGGGAGGGAAGCACTTACCTGGGCTTTGACTTGTCCTTGCCCTGCTTCGCATTCTGATGGCCACATGGAAGGCTTCTCTGGGGCAGGTGACGGAGTAATGGTGTCCTTACAGTGCGAGATAGTGTGAGTCCAGTGGTCCTTGACAGCAAGTCAGAGGTAAAGGCTGAACAACCAGCCCCAGCTGAGCTGTCAAGATGTGAGGTTCCTTCTCTTTGATACATTAGCAGGACCACCGTTCCAGAGCCTGACATCTCCTCTGTGGGTATGGAAGAGCTAGTGTCAGTGAGTGGTGTCATGACATATGTCTCAGAATGAGAGGATAGAGAGTGAGAAGTGGACTGTCTGCCACCAGTCTGTGCTCCAGACGAAAAGAAAGCATCATCTGACACCAATGCTGCTGATTCTGAGCCCACAGCATATGCATGAGATGCACCATGCTGAGCACTTGGTAGGGGTATAACGATGAATGATGATGTCCTGCCGGAGTGTCAGGCTGCTTGACACCATAACAGGTAAACCTTCTCCAATGATGGCACCTGCAAGTCCAAGACCAAAGCCCAATCCAGGTCATGCATCCTCAGCCCATTGTAGGGCCGATTCAAATCCCTCACCTAGGTCTGTCAGGGATGATGTATGACGTAGAGCACTACTGCGACTGGGAGCGATCACCCGTGGGTCCCCAGGATAGATGATAGTTTGGTTAGAGATCGCGGCATCATCAACAGCGCAAGAGCACAATGATGGCTGACAAGACACAGACCCTGACCCCAAAAGAGATTGAAAGTCCAAAAGGTCAGGAATGCTTTCCATGGGTGGGAGGGATGTCGTAGAACATGATCCAGATACCACAGATCCAGAGTGAGTACTTATGCTTTTCATCAAGTCAATCGTACACATGGAGCCAGTTAGTGATTGTGTTTCAGACCGATTGGGTACTGTGACTGAGCAATTGAGAACCTCCCTAAACACACAGTGAGTCTGGGGAGAAAAAAAATAACACCATCATAGAGCATACCAAATGGCGCTAAACCAGTGGCCAAAAGAGCCAGCTCACCCTGCTTCTTTGAAAACAGCATCGTCGATTTCCCAGTGTATGAGGTACCGCCCTGCACCACCAAGGCGCTCAGGAATGATTTGCAGCCTCATGAGAGCCCACAGGCCCTCAAAGAATGGTTTTGTTCCTGGCATGCCAACCATACACCAACTTCAGGCAAAGTGTGCAAAGGCCTCAAAATGCTCCTTCTGGGTGGTGCAACCTGTAGGGTCTGCTCGCAATAGAGGTGTAAGGGACCCGCCAGGAAGCATCACAGATAGGTGGGCTCTGAATTCCATAGTGTGTCATGCATTTATGCTAGCATGAAACGCAGAGCAGATCGATGCCTGTAGTCTCAAGAATGGGGCATGTTGTGCCAGGGGCAATGTGGTTAGCATTTGCATCATCTGTTGTCTGGCCTCTTCATTCTGGTCAAAATACCTGCCAGCAACAAAAAAAAAACATGTCAATCACAACAAAAATTACGATTCATTCGACATGGAGGGCCTTGCCAACTCACCACTTCCTACATCGCTCTGCGAATGCTTCTAGATCAACTTGGACCCAAGAAGGTGTGGCTAAACATGGATAAGGGCTTGCCCTCCCACTAGCTGGTCTCCAGTTTGCAGGGCACCCAGAATAGCTTGGCAACATGGGGGAAACGACCTTGCCTTTTGGCACAGAAGGGGGAGGAGAGGGGTGCGGGGGAGTGGAGGTCATAGAGGAGTGTTTGTGTCTCTGAGAATGCAGCAGAACTTGTGATGGTAGAGGTGCGCTTTGTGGGGCATTGAAGCTGCAGACTGGGGGTTGAAAGGCCAGGATCTGGGTTGCCTCCATAAGCCTGGAAAGGGAAATGAAAGGTGGAGGGCGGCGCTTGAGAAGGTCTTGGTCAAGGAGTGCCATTGGGCGGTGGTGTGCCATTGTCACGGAGATAAGGTGCAGTGGACATCTGACTGATGGTGGGCATAGCAGGGGTTGCATCTGACTCTACAGAAGTGTACTTGGACGCGCTTGAGTGAGCACAGGCATATGACAAGGGACTAACTGCATGTGTTGGAGGAGTAGGGGCACATTCGGCATCAAGGGGAGGGTGAATTGAGGTGTCAGCAGCAGACCAGGAGCGCCTATTCTGTGTATTGGCAAGGTGGGATGGACGAGGAGGGGACAAAGGAGAGTAAAGTCGGGTAGGGCTCAAGGGGGACCTGTCACTCAGAGGGGCAGCATAAGATCCTACATCTGAACTGCTTTGGCTGGGTGTGGGAAGAGGGAGAGTTGTACCCTGGTGACGGGTATGATGGGGAAGGGACATGGTGTGAACATCGTTTGAAAGTGGGATGCATTGTTCATATGTCGCACCAGCATCAGGATGACCTCCACCTTCAGGTTCAATGCAATCGGCACTAGTGTTGCTGGAGAGTTGAGTTAACTCTGACTCACCTGAGTCAAGTTGCCTGAGTTGTTCAAACTTTTCATCCCCAGGTGTAAATGTGCACTGCTGCTGGAAGGTTATTGGAAGGCTTGAGACATGGATATAAACACGCATCTTTTCTCCTCCATTTTAATCTGCATCCTAATAAGAAGAAAAGGCATAATGGAACAAATAAGGGTACAATTGTGATGAACACAGGCTAGAGAGGAAGTAGGGAAGGGCAACTTGACCGACTAGATAGCCGAAGCCACAACTGCAGGAGTCACTGTGACCGATTGCTATGACTCAACTCAACTTTGGCTATAGCTGATGACGGTTACGACCCTGGGCCGGTTTGGAGTCAAAGCTGCAGCAACTACTTCAGCAAGCATGCCCCTGTCATATAAGCTTGATATTCTTGGTTGAGCATTTGTTGTTTGCCTCCCACCGGATCACCAATGTCCATCATCCTAGTAGACCCATATTGGGCTGCGAGTGACATATAGTCCAGTTCTTCCCAGTCTGAGTATGTAGGATTCTCTTGGGCATATGGTTCTTCATCACTATCAGTGGTGGTATTCTTGCATAATCAGACATCTTTCAGGGGATAAGTGAGGACAACTTTTATGGGTAGCCCCATACAAATAAACTCACCAATTGTCGGATGCTGGTCTTGGCCATCTTAATGAAAGGTGGTTCCCAATGCTTGTGAATCTACAACAAATGTATTGAGGATGTACAACTACAGATGACAATTAGCAAATTACCCAAGGCAGGAAGACATAAGCACTTACGCATCGCGATGACATATGCCCTAGTGTGATCCATGTGAGAATAGTAACCATAAGCCCAATCAAGCCCAGGTTGTATCAAATCCCCCATATGAGGGGCTTTCTTCATATCCTCCCATCTTGTCATGAACATCTCAAATGTGTAAATAGTGCTACACAAGACCGGGATTCACTTGCTAGACATGACATGCTGGACATGGTGCAGAGCACCCAAAATGACTTCGGCACGTTCCATCGCAGCCCAGGCTTGAGACAAGATCCTATACTTGCCCAGTTCTTTCTTATAATTTGGGAGAGCCAGGAAGTGATCAATAGCCTAGAAAGTTGATGGTTTAGCATGTATTGCATTTGGTGAGGTAAGGTGTGTAATGCCATACCGGGTGCATCTCACAAAGTCAATGAAGCATGAGGTAAATGGAATCCCACCTTGTAGGGACATCCCACAGGAGCTGCAGCTGGTTGAGTTGGATAGGCTTAGATATCTTCGGGTCTGTGAACCAGTTCTGGCGGTTGCCTTCTGTGATAACTCTAGCAAAGTCGTCCTGATGCTGTATCAACCCTCAAATGGCTTGGACTGCTGCACAAGCTGCTGAGATGGGATCAGATGCAACAGCAACAGTGTCATCATTGGATGAAGACAAATCATCCTTGTCATCAACCCCATTAGACAGACCATGTATCACTCGTCCAGAGCAAAGATTGACAATATGTGCAAAACACATGATCCTTCTATCAACCAGATCAAATTCAATGTCGCATTCTTTTGCCAACTTTGCCCCAAGCACCTTCATCATGGTGTCATTGTTTGAGGCATTGTCCATGGTGAAGTGTCCCACCTTGAGTAACTGAGCATGTATCAATCATCAGAAAAATGTGGTCGCCTCACCTTCATCATGACCCCAGCCCTGTCCAGGAGATACAAGATGGTTTGTGCAAGGGACCTTCCACTATGGTTGTGATGAACACAATGAAACACTATAAGAGATGTCTTGAGCTGTAAAGACAAGGTTCCATCGACCCTTGCGACCCAATGTGCAGTTATTGCAAGAAAAGGTTGGATGCCCTGATCCGACCACAAATCTAACATAAACGATACCTGCCCCACAGCAGCCTTATTTAAAAAAATATATTGGCAAAAAAATATTGAATGAAGTAAGAGACACATACCGCAAGTTCAAGGTGCAAGTCTTGAAAATATGCTCTCCAAGCTTGGAGAAGGAGCTTGTGTATCTTGGTTCGATGCGGGATCATGGAATCTTTGAGGTCAGGTTGTAGGAGCAGGAGAAGCTGCCTGAATTCAATACACTTGACTACCCTCAGAGACTTGGAATCCAGAAAAATGAATCGTGAGTGTAGTGAATGAAAAAAGACAAAAGATATAGATGTACCTGGTCATCCACAATGATGAAATTCAGCAGGTGCTGGTGGAATGCCTTCTCATTAAATTCATCCTGTTGTCTGACTTGCAAAGTGGAAGCCCTGGTGGCAGCTTGAGATTGCAACAATGCTTTCCAACCATGCCAGCTGGCTAAGCTCTTATATAACTCCATGTGAATAGATTTGATGTGATAGCGGTGGGATGTGGTTGATGAGCCCTTTGCATATGAATAGCTGACATTTGAAGGCCATTCAGTTGGATTATCTTCTTTGGTCTTCCTATGAATTATGGATTAGGTTACAAAGCTGGAGAGTTCTGCACATAGGAAACTTACCTGTACAGTTTGCAGACGTTCCTTGTTCTGGTTCTGTCAAAAAAATATTGGATGTCGGGGGCAACATTTCTACTGGACTTGGGAATGATATTGGGATTGTTGATCCCTAAGTTGCAGCTACAATCACTATGGGCAGACTCATCATGGCCATGATCGCCACCAGCTGGCCTGTTGCTGCCCAAGACATCACCCAGATCAAACCTTTCTTGAGAGTCAGCAGGTTGCGATCCAGCCACCAGACTGGGAAAAGTGGGTCCAGGCTCTGGAGGGGGGACAGTTTGACAAGTGGAGCATGGCATGGGTGTCGGTCAGGAAAGACTCAAATGGAGATCATTCAATCTTTCATGCCTTCATATAGTTTTCCAAGGGCCGCACATTGTCAGAAACAGAGATATGGTTTGCATGGGGTTGAAAGTTGGGGAAAGAAGTGACATAGGCTGGGTTGGGGTTGAGATGCTGACATGTGGGAAAGTCTGACTTGAGATCTGAGATTATGACACACTGACTCAGCTTTACATGCAATGCATGTAGTCAGGGTAATTTTGGTCTGAACTAGAGACATATCATGAAAGTGTAAGAGCAACAGAAGGCAAACAGACCTGCTATAGAAAGGCCAGGACACTCTGGATGGCAACAAACTACTGCGCTCTACCACAGCACTGCCAACACACCTATTAAGGTACTTGGTGATGGGTCAAGTCACCCTCACCTGCTGCCACTGTTATCATCGCACTGTCATTGTTATTAATACTGCCCTGAGTTTTGTCCCCTTCTGCTACCCCTGCGAGCCTAGGCTGTGAGCAATGGCTCACAGCTGCAACAACAGGGGGATGTGCAGGTCAGAACAGGGGCAGTTAGTGGGAAGCCTCTCCCCCTCACACAGAGGGAAGGGAAGGAGCACGAAGAAAGTGAATCGGCAAGGGGCACTCAGCAGTTGGAGAGGGCAGATGAAGGGACCAGTTAGGAAAACGAAGGAAAGTGAGCCAGCAAGGGGCACCCACTGGAGAGGGCAGAGGAAGGGATCAGTCAGGACGCCAGGAGAAAGCAAGACAGGAAGGGACACTCACCTGCTGGAGGGTGCAGAGGGTGTGACCAGTCTGGACACAGAAAGGAAGTGGGATGACTATGGAAGGGTTGTGCCCTTTGATGGGAGGTTCGTGCATGAGCCAGGATGTCAGTGTTGAGATGGCATTATGGAGCTCCATGTAAGGGCCAATGGGAAGGGCAAGGGAATGGGTAGGTCTGGACTTGGGGTTGTTTGGGCACCTGTTGGAGAGGGCAGAGGAAGAGACCGGTCAGGACACCAGGAGAAAGCAAGACAGGAAGGGGCACTCACCTGCTGGAGGGCACAGAGGGCGTGACCAGTCTGGACACAGAAAGGAAGCAGGATGACGATGGAAGGGTTGCGCCCTTTGATGGGAGGTTCGTGCACAAGCCAGGACGTCAGTGTTGAGATGGCATCATGGACCTCCATGTGATGGCCAATGGGAAGGGCAAGGGAATGGGTTGGTCTGGACTTGGGGTTGTTTGGGCACCTGTTGGAGAGGGCAGAGGAAGAGATCAGTCAGGACACCAGGAGAAAGCAAGACAGGAAGGGGCACTCACCTGCTGGAGGGCACAGAGGGAGTGACCAGTCTGGACATGGAAAGGAAGCAGGATGACGATGGAAGGGTTGAGCCCTTTGATGGGAGGTTCGTGCACAAGCCAGGATGTCAGTGTTGAGATGGTATCACAGAGCTCTACATGATGGCCAATGGGGAGGCCAAGGGAATGGGTCGGTCGGGGTTGGGGTTGTTTGCTGCTCTTCAGAGGTGGTACTGGGGGCGCAGGTATTGATCTGTTTGACAGGTTTCATGGTCTTACGGAAGATATTGAGACTGAGCTCCTCAAACTTGGCATGGGTAAGCATCTGCAAAAAGTAATTTCTGCCATCAAAAGGCTTAAGGCATGTGGACTGTTGAGAGGAAAGGGAGTACTTGGCCTTTTCTACTTTGCACTTGAGTGTGTCCAGCACATGAACATTGGTCGAAATGTCGGTGCCAGTTTTTTCTTGTACTGCCTGATGAAGTATTCAATAACACAGTTATCAAAGTACTTACCACCCAGGTGGGTATTACCAGCAGTAGCCAAGACCTCGAAGACACCATCATCAATTGAGAGGAGAGAGACATCAAAAGCACCACCTCCAAGGATAGACAATGATGTGGGTCTCGTACTTGTGTCCTTTTTGTCAAGGCCATATGTGATGGCAGCGGTTGTCAGGTCATTGATAATACAAAGGATCTGCAGACCAGTAATGGTTCCAGTGTCTTTGGTTGCCTCAGCCTTCGACGGGAGTGGAAATCAAGAAGCCCTTTTTGCACACCTCCTTGCCTTGGTGTCCAAAGCCATAACCAGCAAAATGCCCATCAAGCTCTTTGCCAAGGCCCTTCTTCTTGGAGAGGGCTGGTCTATAGAGTATGGATGCCGAAGACGCAGCCAGCTGGACCAGGGGTGGTTGGACACTTTTTGTATGCTCACACCACAAGGTCATGCTTCACTTGACCCTGCTGCATTCTCGGAAGATAAACCGTGACCTGTGTGATCGCATGATTGGCTACCTACAAAAGCACTTCCACCCGACGCAAGTATGGGACAAAAAGGGTGCAGACAGCCTTGCCATCTGGAGCGGGTGTGGCGGATCACATTTATCGCACGACCATGCATGGCAGTATGTCTATGTCATGATAAGACCCAGCAAGATGTTGAGGCAACCAATCGAGAACAAGATAAAGGCAGATACAAGTGCAAAGTCATCGACATGATGTGAGAGTATGGCTGCACCAAGTCTTTACGGTGGCACAACTTCGTCAGTGGGAAGAATGATATAAATTGGGAGGAGGGGTGGACTTACACATAAAAAGACGCTGAGCGTAGGGAAGAATGAGAGATGCTCGTTTGTGGACAAAGGGATCAATACCAGGTTGATGTCTGGGGGTGAGGAAGGAAGGGCATATCAGCCACGAATTTTGACCAAGGTCTGAATGATAAGTTATGGATGGATGGATGGACAGACAAAAGGGCAAGCTAGCTCACTGGTGTTGTAAAAAGTGCAGCACAAGTCCTTGCAGTGCTCTGTGTCCTTGTGTGTACATGTCCAGCACAGGCCTGTGCACATCATGTGGTCAGACCATGCTGGATGGGCAGCAATCTGCATGTTGGAATTGGAATTGACTTTGACATGGAACTACTCCTCATCGTACTAGATCCCAAGACACAAAGTAGCTTTGGTGTGGCAAGGACCAAGATGCTGATGTCGATGCTGAGATGAGGGTAGATACAGCAGGAGGGGGAGGGTGCAAAAGATGGGGCTGTTGCTGCATCAGACAAGATTTCGTATAGCGGTACCACATGGGGAAATAGCTTGCTTCCCAAGGTTAGATGGATGGTGATGATGATGACGATAACGATGGATGCACCTTTTTTTTGTTCTTGTGATTGGGTGAGAAGGTAATGAGGGATATTGGACTGTGATGGGTAGTCTGTGTGTGTGGATGCCCAAGTCTGCCTTACCAAGGTAGAAAGGACTGCACGCGGGCTGTGAGAAGTGAGTAGAATAGTGGCGGGGAGCTTTGTGCATGGGGCATGAGTGAAGCTGAGGGAAAGGGGTGCCAGTTGGTTTGGTACGCTTGGCAGTGTGCATGGGTGGGAGGGGAAACAGAAGCACAAGGACCAAGGCAGCCATCACAGAGCCAAAGTCTGCTCCAAATGGTGCCGCCTGGCCTTGCGCCTGCCAACTTCCTGTCAATGCATGCCTGCAGAGGTCCAGGGTCCAGGGCCCCAGAGTGCGTTGCCCAAGTATGCCCAACCAAGGTGGAAAGACTGTGCATGGAGTGTTGGGAGAGGGAAGGTTGGCGCTGGGTGAGAAAACTGCAAGGAAGGGGAAGGATAATTACATGTAATCATGGAACAAAGGTTAGGGGTGCATACCGCCATCTCCCCTTCCTCCCATCAGGAATAACGATCTCCTCTCCGTTGGGGACAGCACCGGGTGCCGTGTCCTTGATGCTGTTCAGGGTGTCAGTATGGGTCTGTCCTTGACTGAAAGGCATCTTTGATGTTGTGCACGATATCATGGACATGCTTTTGGCAGGTAAAACCATTGTCTTTGCAAATGTCATCAACACAATCATGGTGATCCACCTTTATGCACAATCAAAACTGATCAGCACAGGTGCAATGTAACAATACATTATGTGACTCACTGGAGGAGGCCCATTGTGCATGATTGTTGATGGATGGTGAGGAGGCACATAACCAGGGGTTGGAGGGGGTGGGGCATGGGAGTGTGCAGGCCATGCATGGGGAACCAATACGAAGTCTTTGCCTTTTGATGTGAGTAAACCGCCAGAGGGAGGAAAGTCAGATTCGACACACATGTGGATGATCTCCTTGCTAGCCTGAGTGAAGAATTAGTGTTCCTGATGATGGAAATATAGACTGGTGGAGCCTTGCTTGAGAAAGAGCAGTTGCTCTGGTGGTTGCGGAGGGAACAATCGCATCAGGTCATGACCTGTGGGAGGTGGAGGGTAGTTTCTTGGTGGCATGGTTTGACCATTCAATACTGATACATCAAGTTCCTAAGGTATCGGTGTAAATGAAAATGGGAAAATGATTATGAATCAAAAGGGACATACAAGGGAGAGAGCTTGGGGATATCAGTCTTCAAATAGGTGCCTGGGCACCATTGGAGGAATGTTGGATAGGAGGTAGATATGACGACGAAGGGCTCATGTTGTGGTTGTGATTTAGGGGGGAACCAGAGGAGCGCAACAAGGAGCAAGAGAGTTCAGAGATGGGGTGAAGGTTATACTGCTGTATGAAAGAAGCATGCAGGAGTTGGGAGAGACAAATAAATCGAATCAGTGACAGAGAAAGAAGGGCTAGTAACAATTCACCTAAAAGAATTGCTCAGCTATAAGGCTTGCTCATCCAGCTGCAGGCAGGCTGGCAGTTTGTATGTTGGCTTGCAAGGTAGTGGGAGGTCAGTTTGAGCTTGCCATTTGTTTTGTGTGAGAGGGCAGAGATTGGGACAGTTGGGATACGGAAAGGGAGCGAGGCAGCAAGTGGCACTCACAGAGGCAGTGGATGGGCAGTCAGTGTCGACTTTGAGTCACAACTCAAGTTGAGTTGATGACTCCTGGGCCACAACTTTTCCCTGGATTGGTCTGGTTAGCTGAGTAGCAAAAACGACCAGCTTTGGCTTGCCAGGCCGTTTCTAACCGAGTTGCGGCAACACTAGTAGAAACAAGGCCATGGTCAACCCCTACCAAAGAGTTGCCTTGGCTCTCTCTTACATCAAAGGACCGCGCATTGACGATTGGGTAGCCCAACAAATGGTTGCAGCAGCCACCAAGGTGTATAATGGGATTTACCTGGAAACGGACAAACGACTCTGGACTGAATGGGAAGCTGTGTTCACCACAGCCTTTACCAATACCGCATCTGCCGAACAAGCCTATGCCAATCTCACCAAACTCAAAATGAGGGGCAACAAAATTGATGAATATGTCACCACCTTTGAACACCTCCACGAAAAAGCAGGATGGGAATGCACAGCCCATGGAAAGCTTGAAATGTTCAAGAAAGGCCTTCTGTGATGACTTCATTGGACTATTTTGCAACAAGACCCAATGCCAACAAACATTGACAAATGGATTTCAGCAGCACAACACGAAATCCAAAGGTGACGTATGATACTTGCCAGCCTTGGACCTTGTAATGAACATCCTATGGCTAAACGGGATCATTTCCAAAATATGCTAAGAGGTCCACCCCAACAGCAGCCCCAAAGGGACCCCAATGCAATGGACATCGATGCAGCTATCCTCAGAAATGACACCCATAACAGACCTTGCAAACACTTCAAAACAAATGATGCCAAGCAACACAAACGCATGGCTGAAGGACGATGCTTCAGATGCAGACACCAAGGGCATATGAAATGCCACTGTCTGAATTGAGGAAAGCGACATGAAGAAAACATGCAAACGGCAACAACCAATTATGAGGATGAAAAACAAGGTCAAAACGACGCCACAAAAGAACAAAACAATGACACACCTGGACCCCCATCCTACGACACCCACACCTTCATCAATCATATCCAAACAATGGGACCAAAGGAAAGGGATGAGGTGCTGGATAAAATCATGATGATCAAGGATTTTTGAAACCATCCGAAGTAGTGGCCGCGCAGAGGATGGGAAAAGAGATTAGCAGGGTTGTGTACATCAGATGAATAAATGCAATGATTGTACCGTTTTCTTTTAAAACCCTGCACAAAGTGGCTGACAGACAAGCACTGATCGACTGTGGAGCCAGCAAGAACTTCATTGATATCGACACCTGGAAGGAATTAAAAATTGGACGATTCTGACTGAGAAAACCGATAGTTGTCTATAATATGGATGGAATGAAGAACAACCAAGGAACCCTAAAATACTACTGCTAGCTCAAAGTCAAAGTCAGAAAACGTGAAGAGAAAATGATGTTCTTTCTCACTGGACTTGGAAAAGAATGATTCATCCTTGGATATCCATTCTTTTGGGCCTTCAATCCACAAATGGACTGGCAGAAAGGACAGGTTCTGGATGGAAAAATATCCATCGAAACACTAAGCTTCAGAAAGGCCCAGGATTGACTTGAAGAAATTCAAGAAAAAGCCTTGAAGGAACATGGAAGACCAGTGGAAGGGCAAGCATTGTATATCCAAAAAACAACAACTTCACAAAAATGGGCCCACCAAGCCAAAGACATGTGAGTGGAAGAAGCAGGCTGAGACATACCAAACGAATATCGCAGACATTGGTGAATCTTCAATGAAACACTTGCTGAATGATACCCCCTGAAACAAAGCGAAGATCTTCAAATGAAATTGCATGAAAACACCCCAAAAACAATTAAGTGCAAAGTATATCCACTTAATCAACAAGAAACAGATATACTACGAACATTCCTGGCAGAGGAAGAACAGAAAGGATATATCAAACCTGGGAATTCACCCTACACTGCTCCAATATTCTTTGTTGGGAAGAAGGATTCGAAAGAATTAAGACCTGTAATGGACTACCAAGAAATCAACAAATGGATGGTCCAGGACAACAACACCTTACCAAACATCCAGACAGTGGGGGCTCCTTGATCCGCGACCACCACCAGGCACAAATTTCCCATGGTTGAAACCGGGGCAAGGAGTGGCAAAAGCCACATGCAACAATGCCTCCCGTGTATCCCAATGAAACATCTGTAATGATTCACCCCAACTGTAACCTCCAATAAGTAAACCATAGCACAAACACACTCTTTCCGAGACCCTGCCCACCCAAGAACCATAAGATACCCATGTGTGACGCCCACTACTGACGGCACAACTAACCAACCGCTCAAACCGCTTTGTATGACGGCCCCAACCCTACCCAACAGCCAACAACCAGAACGAAAGCACATAGTAAAAAGGAGACGGGCCAACAAAGCTCCAGGACTGATGCACATAGGCAAGGCACAACGGATGCACGGACACCCTCCCAAACAACAACATGAACGCCCGTTCCCCTGACAGCAAAATAATAATATAAACCCCAACCATCGAACCACCCACCCCCCAAAACTCTCTCCAGCTAACCCATGTCTGATCCCATGTCCCTGACCGTGGCTACGCCCTCTGGAGAAGCTAAGAGAACCAAGAGATGCAGGAGTAAGAAATCCCCCAAACACCCTGACCCAGTCTAATGCCCAACCAGAACTACAGGAGGACGAGTACACAGCCCCTACCGCTGAAGAAAGCGGCACCACCAACCAACCCATGCCAATGCCCATAATCGCAGGAGAGCTCTCCCCATCCCTGAAACCAACCATGAAAACGAGATCGAGCACCTCCAAAGTAAACCGGATGCTAGACATGCATCGATCCACTCAACCCAGCCCCCCTCCCACCCTCCAACAAGGAGCAGACTTGGTGCAACCCACCACAACAGCCACCACCCCCCAGAATGAGCAGACAGGGCAGACCAAGCACACAGAAATGGGAACAAGCAGTGCCACAAGGCCGACCAACAACAGGCTACCACAGTTCAACCAAGTTATGGAGGTGGCCAGTTTGCAGCCCCAGAACGTCACCAGGCGACTTGAGCAAAGAGACCCCCTTGACAAATACTCTAGAGGCATAACCAAACTGTACACGACGCTTACCCTGGCTCGGTATACGCCCGCATCAAACAAGAGGTCCTCACCGAATGGACAACAATGGAAGGTGAAACACTCCTTGCAATCCCCTTTAAAAGCGATGCAGAGACTGCAGAACTGCACAACGACACATGTGACAGAATCTACAATGCAGTCGGTGAAATAACCTATGCAAAGAACTACGGAATAGCATCCCCCATGAAAAGGGAAGATATCCAGGCTCTCATACTAGCCAACCAGCAGAACCAAGGCACAGGCAAAAAACGGAAGAGATCTGACGAACGCCTTCCTGGCACTTTCCTCATTCACAGCTTAAGCCAAGTACATTACCAGATGCTACTGCAGCAAACCGTATGGGCATCTCAAACCATCACCTTCCGAATCATCCCTCCTGAAATGACCTGCCCCTCCTTCCTATTTGCCATCAAAGGCTTGCATACCAACAGCGAGGACCTCATCGAGAAATGCATACGAGACACCTGGAATGATGACATAACTACCCAGTTCATTCAAAATGGAGTCGCTCCGATGGGGAAGAAAGAACGCGACAATGCCATCCGCTTGATCCAAAAATTCAAGGACTCCATGTGGACCGAACTACTTGACACCAAAGGAGAGGGTGGCATCCAAAAACCCACATTCAACGTGTACGCAAACAGTGAACTTATTAACGACTCCAATGCCTGGTCGAACATACGCACCCATCTAGCTGGGAGGAGCTACCACAACAGCAAATTCGGACACGGACAAAACACGATCACACCGAACCACTGCGGTCTTTGTCATGGAGTGGACCACCCAAGGGGACTATGCCCCTTCCTGGAGATAGACGGCTGGAAGGGCCCTGGAGACACCAATACAATCCCACAGAGAACAGGAAGATATCCCCGAAATTCAGGGCGTTTTGCCCCTGGCTTTAGATTCTGAAAACGCCAGTGCACGGCCATAGAATACCACAGAATGTAAATAACCGTAACCCCCACTCAACCCGTCGTAAATAAATAGACCCAGTTGACCCCAATGCCCCCCCGACGCTGACTATGCATAGACCAATGCCAGCAAGCGCCCTGCTCCCTGAAAACCCGACAGAAGTGCAAGCCTGTGTCGAGACACAGGACAAGACCCAACGGGCCCCAAGCAACCAAATGGAATGTATCCATCCTACACCAAGGATCAGACCCAAGAACCAGGGTAACCAACAAATAAATGAACACCCAAAAAAGGCCAGACTAAGGGCCAATATATGTATCGCATCCCAGAACGTTAATGGGGCAGCCGCACCCTCCGAACACATGAACTATAAGGAAAAGTGGAAATCAATCAGCCAGATGATCCACACTGAGAAAATTGCAGTACTTGCCATTCAGGAATCACACCTTGACCAGGATATGGCTGAGCAACTAGGGAGGAGCTTCGAGAAAAACCTGAGAATACTGAACTCAGCCCACCCAAACAACCCCCAAGCAACAGCAGGAGTGGGTTTTGTCATCAACAGACAACTGATTGAACCTGACGAAATTGAAATGCATGAACTAATACCCGGAAGAGCAGCCATGCTAAAAATAAAATGGTTGAAAACCTGCGTCGCGACAATACTAAACATATACGCACCAAACGACAGAAGTGCACATGCAGACTTCTGGGCAAAAATCATGACAGAAAGACGTGCCAGACACCTCCCAATTCCAGACATCACTCTAGGGGACTTCAACATCACAGAAGACGCCATAGATAGACTGCCACCAAAACTTGACGACGAATCCGCAATAGCGGCCCTAAGAGAGGTCAGGCACAAATGGGACATAAGAGATATATGGCGTTGGGCAAACCCAACAGAGAACGCCTTCACATATAGAGCGCAAACACAGGGCGACCGAATACAGGCAAGGTTGGACTGGATATACATACCCAAGAAGGTGGAACCGTTCACTTTTGACTGGGAGATCAAGGAAACAGCCATCCCAACTGACCACGCGATGGTGTCCATACAACTCGCACCTAAAAACGCTCCACAAGTGGGGAAAGGAAGATGGACACTGCCGCTAGCTCTCCTTGACAATGAAAAACTAATGGAGAAACTGGCTGAACAAGGCATTTCACTCCAGTCCAAAATCACAAGAGACTGTATTGAACGCACTGACTGGCAAATAGCCAACACCCAAATGCACTGGGAGGTGTACAAAAACAGCATCCACAAAACGGCGAAAGAAGTAGCAAAAGAATGCTACCATAAGATCACATCCTGTATCAAAGTGATCGAAAAAGATCTGAGAGAAACAAACAACAACCAGAACATTAGTACGAACAGAGACATACAAACACATGAGGCATACCTAGCCAGCCACCTAAAACACCTCAAGAAAAAAGAAGCCAGAAACCGGAAAGACCTCCTGAGCGCAAAACTGGCCAACCACAGCGAACGTCTAGGAGGAACATGGTCAGTGCTTGGAAAAGAGAAACGACCAAGAAACCCAATACATAGACTGAAAATCCCCAACACCACCCCCCCACAATACGAATGCAGCTCGAAACGGATGGCAGAACTTGCCCGTAACCACCACAACACCATGCAAAATGAGGACATAGACCAAAATATAAGTCTTGAAGATTATGACACCGCGCTCAACGACATACTGAACGATATCCCCGAGAACCAATACCTGGAGGAACCTGAAAGGACAACTATGAGTTGGAAGACTACAGAGGACCAAGTCCGCAGAGCACTCCACCGCATGAAAGACAGCACCGCAACGGGCCTAGACGGTTGCCCATACAAACTATGGAAAGCGTTAGAAAAGCGTCACAATAAACTAAGACATAAGAACAGACCAAGCTTTGATGTGATCAAAGCCCTCACCTACCTGTTCCAAGACATACAGGAACATGGGGTTGATGACAGGACCGACTTCATGACCAGATGGATGTGCCCAATCTTCAAAAAGAAAGACCCTACTGAAATCAGTAACTATAGACCAATCACGCTATTAAACACAGACTATAAGCTCCTCACCAAGGTCCTAGCAATACAACTGCTTGACCATGTCAACCATCTTGTACATCCAGACCAAGCGGGGTTTATCCCCAACCAATCAATATTTGATCATATACGCCTGGCGAAGGCAATTCTCAACTACGCAGAAGTATCTGAGGAAGATGGTGCCATATTAGCATTAGATCAAGAGAAAGCATATGATAAAATACGACATGATTACCTATGGAAAACCCTCGAGGCGTTCCGCATCCCACAGCCCTTCATACGGACAGTCCAAGCCCTATACCACAACGCATGCACCAAAGTCGCAATAAATGGAACCTTCAGTGACACCTTCAAAATGAGACGCAGTGTCCGTCAAGGCGACCCACTCTCTTGCCCACTCTTTGACCTAGCAATAGAGCCCCTAGCATGCCGCATACGCGTGGACCCGAACATTAAAGGAATCATAATCCCTGGCATCGAAAATGCGATAAAGATCACATTATTTGCAGATGATACCAACCTCTTCCTGAACAAGGATGACCGGATGGACTACATACAACAAACCCTGGATAACTGGTGCAAAGTATCAGGAGCCAGGTTCAACATCGAGAAAACGGAAGTCATACCGATAGGGAAAAAGTCACATAGAAGAACAGTACAAGTAACCAGGAAGATAAACCCCCAGGACGACGACCCACTACCTCCAAGGATCAGAATCGCCAGCGATGGGGAAGCAGTAAGGATACTTGGCGCGTGGATAGGCAATGAAACCAATGACCAAACACCCTGGGAACCAATACTTGACACCATCAAATCCAAGCTGAACCGATGGGAAAAAGCGCACCTCACACTCAACAGGAAACACGTCGTCATACAGGCAATGATAGGTGGCCACACACAGTTCCTGGCCAAAGCCCAAGGAATGCCACGACACATCAAAGAGGCCTTGACAAACATCATGAGTAAATTCATCTGGGACCAAGGCACAAAGCTGAGAATCGCTATGAACACCCTCCGACGCCCCATCCACAAAGGAGGACTAAACGTTCTCAACGTCAAATCCAGAAATGAGGCAATAGAGATCATCTGGCTAAAGGCCTACCTGAACTTCTCCCCCTCCTGCCAGAAATGGGCGACAGTCACGGACCACATCATACTAGCCGTGGCACCACCCCAGTCCGTCGAGAAAGCAAGGGAAAATCCATTCCTGCAAACCTGGAAGGCCCTGCTCAAAGGCCCAAGAGCGAAACGCCTAAACGGCGACATAAGAAGAATGCTAAAAACAGCACGAAAGTACCAAGTCAACCTTGCTGCAATAAGAATGACACCTCACCTCTTAGCGCAGCTACCCACATGGTACCATCTCTCCGCTGAACAGAAACCCATAGCCAATGCAAGGGCGAAATGCCTTCTCAAAAAGCACAACGTCTCCAAAGTTGCGGACCTAATCAAGTCGTCAGCACGTCTCCACCACCCTGACCAACACTCAACTCACTGGAAGAACAGGAACTGTACATGTCACGAATGCACGAGAGATAGAGACATGGGATGCAGAAACCCACACAAATGCGCCGCCAAAGCCCTCACCAGGCTAAACCTCATACCCCCCAAACACAACCCAACGAAGCAGGAACTGCCAGATGGGCTGTCACTGACAAAGTCACAAAAGCAAAGGAATGAACTAGCCAGGCACACCAACGGGGACATCACCTTCAACCCATCAATCACCTGTAAAGAAAGTCTCGCCGAATGCTTCTGGATCTTCACGGACCCAAACAGAAACCCCACCCAAATGGCCCAAAGATATAAGCACCAAGGACCAACCCCGCGATGCAAAGAGATCACGGTGTACACTGATGGGGCCTGTATGAATAACGGCAAAAAGAACACACGCTGCAGGAGCGGAGTCTGGTTCGCACAGGGCGACCCAAGGAACAGAGCTCTTTGGATCCCTGGAAATGCCCAATCCAACCAGGTCAGAAAAATAGCCGCAGTCATTGCTGCGATGGAAATAGTACCTCCCTACCAACTGGTCAGAATCTGCACAGACTCCAAATACATCATCGATGGCCTGACAACTCATCTGGAAACCTGGGAGGACAATGGATGGATCAGCATAAAAAACACCAAGATGTTCAGGAAAGCGGCACACTTGATGAGACATAGATCTGCAAGGACCACCCTGCATTGGGTGAAGGGACACGACGGGATCAAAGGCAACGAAGGCAGCGATGTGCTAGCGAAACAGGGTGCGAACAAATGACACCCAGACCCCATGAACCTGGAGATCCTGGAAGATCTCAACATCCAAGGGGCGAAACTGCCAACCCTAACACAGGCCACCACATACAAAGGGATCCTAGAACGGAAACAACCCAAACCAAGGAACACCACCAAGAAGAACATACGACCCACCCGCACAGCCATAAAAGGGGTAACAGGCGAAATAGAAACCGACAATGCCATATGGAAAAGCACTAGGAAAAAGACGATCAGACCGCTTATACAACAGTTCCTTTACAGGACGATACACAGAACTCACATGATCGGGAAGCAATGGCGACACATAAACGGATACGAGGAAAGGGAAATGTGCACAATGTGCAACGAGATGGAGTCGATGAGCCACATACTGACACAATGCAAGGAAAAGAGCACTCAACTTGTATGGGACCTCACAAAGAACCTATGGCCACACAGGAACATGCCATGGCCTGACATTACCCTAGGAATGATCCTAGGATGTGGCAGCATCAGCCTGCAACCAAGCAGACCAGGAAGACAAAACCAACGAAGGCGACATACCACGGCTCACAAAGGACCAACCCATCTCTTCCAAATTCTCCTATCGGAATCGGCGTACCTGATATGGACTTTAAGATGCGAAAGAGTCATACAGGAGAAAAACCTCTCTGATGGAGAGATCAGAGCAAGATGGCACTGCGCGATCAACAAAAGGCTCACCATCAATAAGGTAACCACAACGAAAATAATACAAACCGACAAATTCACAAAGCTAATAGAAGAAACCTGGGAACCAACCTTGAGTAAAACGATGGAAATACCGGCAAACTGGATGTACTGTCGTGAGGTTTTAGTGGGTAGGACTGTGTGATGAGCCCGCCTGTAAGGCGGGTAAACACCACACTTTGAGCCCCACACTACCCCTAACCCAGGGGTGTGCGTAACTGCATTTTGCCCTCACATCCAGACCTCAGTCCGGCTATAGCGCAATAAGTGGGGCTGGTCTATCCTCCCACCGCTTATCACTTATTTCAGATAACGATCTCTATTGGGTGCAAACTACATAGACTTACATCGAAATACAGCGCTTTAAAAAAAAAAAAAAAAAAAAAAAAAAAACATCCAGACAGCACTAGAAAACCTCCAAGGAGGAGAGTTATTCTCCAAATTTGATCTATGCTGGGGATATAAAAACTTGAGGATCCACCCTGAAGACTGAGAAAAAGCTGCCTTCAAAACGATATTTGGAGTATATGTGCCAAATGTAACATACTTCGGACTCACAAACGCTCCCCCAATGTTTCAATGGGTATTACAAACGGACTTGCAACCACTGCTACAAAAATATCCCAAAGAATTTGGGAATTACCTTGATGACATTTGGATTGTAATGAAGAAAAATCAGCAGGGCACTGAGCTGCACCAGAAGATCATGCACAAGTTATTCGACCTTCTTGAAGAAAAATCCTACTTCTTGAAACTGAGCAAGTCACAGTTTGAAGTCCAAGAGATGGACTTACTGGGATGGAAGGTTGGAAATGGTGAAATAAGAATCGATCCAGACAAGATCGCTGGTCTGCAAGATTGGCCCACTGTCCTGAAGGATTTGAAACAACTTCGCACCACTCTAGGGATAACAGGATACCACCAAAAATTTGTCAAAGGATATGCAGAAATCACCAAACCACTCACCAAGTTAACAAAGAAAGATGTCCCCTTTGAATGCACCAACCAGCATACCAAAGCAGTGGACACACAAATTAAAATCATTACTAGCAGACCAGTCTTGAAATGCCCAGACCCCAAAAAACCCTTCAAGCTTGAGGTTGACGCGTTGTCATTTGCAATCAGTGCAGTCCTAATCCAAAAAGATGAACAAGGAGTTGACAGGCAGGTCAGCTATTTTTCAAAGGCAGTAACAAGTACTGAAAGGAACTACAACATTTGGGATCGTGAGTTCATGTCTGTCATTTTGGGATTAAGAAACTGGAGGCATTTATTACAAGGAAGCCCTCACCCAGTCATTGTGAAAACCAATCACATGAACCTACAATATTATTGACACCCACAGAAAATCAATCAATGAGTCACTTGCTACATCTCAACATTAGCAGATTTCAACATCAAGTTACAACACTTACCAGGGACAAAGAACCATGTGGACCCTCTCAGTCAACAACCTGATTATGATGATGGAACTGGCAATAACGAACAAGTCACCACATTGCCAGACGAACTATTTGCCAGAGTTGTGGAAACCACAGCTTTGGATCAACAAGTACGATGTCAACAGCAAAGCAACAAGAACCAAATTCTGGAATGGCAAAAATGATAGCAAGATATCCAGAAAGACAACAGGGAATGGCAAAAGGGACGTGTGCTGGTGGTGACCTGACCCAAAGAAATAGAGAAAGACCTGGTAGAACATTATCATGATAGCAATACAGGAGGACATTCGGGAATTGAATGTACCTACCAACAAATTGTCAGGGACTATTGGTGGCTAAACTTGCAAAAATTTGTACACACCTACATATGGGGATGTGGAATGTGCCAACAGAACAAAACGATAACACGAAGGAACAACCCACCAATATTCCCTATCTTGCTGCCAGAAACCCTTGATCCATTCAAGGTGATTGGAGTGGACCTTGTCGTAAAATTGCCAATCTCCAGAGGATTCGATTCGATCTTAACGATTACCAACCAAGGAAGTACAAAGGGAGTAATACTCCTTCCATGTTGAGAAATGATGGGGGCACAAGAGCTTGCAACACTCTATAAAGAATGTGCCTTTCCTTACATTGGACTACCAGACTGACTAATAACAGACCAAGACGTAAGATTCACAAGCAGTCTGTTTAGAGAGTTATGCAGTCAATTGGGAGTCAAGCAAAATATCAGTTCTGCTTACCACCCAGAAACAGATGGTGCCAGCAAATGAACAAACCAGATAGTCGAAACTGCCTTAAGAATCTTTGGTAATTACCACCAAAGTGACTGGGCGGATTGGCTACCAATCGTACAATATCAGATGAACACACATATATCCCATACCACAAAACACGCACCATTCAACATATGGATGGGCTACACACCTCGAGCCCACCAAGCAGATTGACCAAGCAAAATGCCTGGAGTCCAAGAATGAAAGGAACAACTGTTCCATGCAAGAGCATTGGCATGTGAAGCAATGCGTCAAGTGCAAGAATCTTGGGTCAAACCTAAGAAATACAAACCATATCAGAAAGGAGAGAAAGTATGGCTTGAAGGAACAAACCTCAAAATGTTCCATCCAACTACAAAGCTCCATCCAAAGCGATTTGGGCCTTTTGAAATTACTGAGGTACTAAGCTTGACCACCTATCATCTAGACTTGCCCACGACCTGGCAAATTCACAATGTGTTCCATGGAGCCTTGCTCTTGCCCTACATCAAGACCATTGAGCATGGACCCAATGACCCAGAACCACCACCCGATATTATCGACGGAGAACACAAATACAAGGTCGAGGAGATCGTAGGGTCAAGACACAAAGGATGTGGGTGCAAATTAGAGTACCTTGTGTGATACAAAGGGTATGGTCCAGCCTATGATGCATGGGAACCAGAAGAGTATGTGCATGTGCCAGAATGTGTGTGCAAGTTCTATGCCCAGAAACCTATGGCTATAAGATCAGCACGAGCAGAAGGAGCAAAGAAGAACAGAACTCACCATTCTGATCATGTCTCCCAATGGCACTCCCAAATTCCAGTATCCCAAATCTACACCGACCCCTTCTGCCCCTCAATGGAAACAGGAACCCATCGACAACAACACCTTCCTTCTCCACGGAAAATCACCCTCATACCATCCATGTTCCCTGACTCCAGACGATCTGCCAGGCTCAAATCCGACAATTTATTCATGCCCTACACCCCCAACATCACTCACGCACACTCCAATGCTGCCAACAATGACGGGAAGACTCCTGAGCCCTGTCACTGAACAAGTAAATAACTTGCCCAAAAATGGCCCAGGAGTCTACCCCAGAGCACCATGGATGCATTGGCATGACCTCCCCGGAATTCCTACATTCGCGGTCAACAATAACAGGCAAATGAAAGCCTTACCTTATGTCTCCTTTCAAGAAATCCTAGGCCACACTCTTCAAGTCGGCACGGAAGGCCTGGGATGTCAACCATATTCACAAGAAGTCTTGCTGGGGCCTTCAGATCTGATCCCTGGAAGTATAGTCGATGATCACAACTTCGACTATTTTATAAAAGATCCTACCTTTAACTTCATTGTCAATCAAGCTATTGAAAGTCTTGATGATCTGGGACTCACCGCCAAAGTTGTGTGACTGTGTGCCATGCATCTCCAACTCCCCATTGTTGTCAAATGCACCAAGTTAGTCGAACACTTGATAAGATCCTTCCAAGCGTTCTACAAAGCCCACCATAGCTGCAATGAGTCCTTCATGAAGCGCCTTGACGAATGCAAAAATTGTCTCATTGCTGGACAAGCCCGCTCCCATGTTGAATGCGCTGCCATCAACTTGGCATGGCAAGGGAAAGTGGGCAGACACTTTTATTGGCCCAGTCTTCCTGGGTTCCCCAAACACCCTGGTCATTTTCCACAAGTATGACGGGAAGGGTTAGTTGAAGCAAGAACAGGCCATTGGTGTGAAAAGAAGCAGGAGAAATGGGCTGAGGATTGGGGCCTCAACAAGCAATAAAACCAACACTGGTGCAAGTGGTGTGGCAAGAAGGGTCACTTCAACAAAGATTGCCAGGCCCTGCATACCGGATGCCGCACCCACTGCAAGGTCCTGGGCACACACTGCAATTTCCAAAATGAAAAGTGCACACAGTCACACAACAAAACTGGAAAGCCCGGAAGACCAAAACAAGAGGTTCAACAATGGAACAACTTCTTCGCCACACCTTGTAACCAGATGGATTTGGACTAGAATGGCTGATGGGACAGCCAACCTAAGGAGGGGAGTTATGTTACAAGGTTCCGGACACCTAGTTCCCTACTGTACAATTACAAAAGTATGGGCCCTTCTGGTCTGGGCTCTGCCTGGATCTACCTATGCAAACCTTCCATACATAGTCTGGTACCTACCTAGAATGGCCTGGGCATTCTAGTCTTCTTCTCTGAGCCTAGATCTTATCTAGGCCTCCTTGTTTGTATGTGTACACACTCTTGTACCTCCCCTATAAAAGAGGCCTTCTGTGAAGAGTTAGGTCCCTCAGACTTGACATACAATCAAAGTCAATCACTTTCACATCTGTCATAGAAGCTTTGCTTCTCTGTGCCTTTCCCCTTTATCAGTTGAGCCTTGCTCCTGCTATCACAATCTATCAATCTATCTTTGATTCATAGAATCACACTGCTCTTTGAGCATCTTACATCATCCTTTCCCACAAGTCACCTGATTTACATCACATGACTTCCCTCCCCTCAACAAAGGTTCATTGAGCCTAACAGGTGCACAAAACAAACTGCACCTGTTGCTGAAAATACCACAAAGCGGCAGCTGTTGGTGCAATGATATGAAATACTTCCAAGGAAAGGGCCATAAGGGTTCTGTAAATTTATCACCTGTGTGGTTTCAACAAGGCCATAACATGAGTGTTTCAATGCATAAACCTTACTCCTCAGCAGCTCAGTATGAATCAGGAAACATCACAACAACATCCAAAGGTCTCCATAAGCCTCAGGAAGCCTGCTGCATTGGACTGGCTAGATGCAATCTCAGAGTCCAATGCAATTTTAAGTGCAATCCTGGCAGTAATCTACCCCAAACTTTACAACACAGGGCTGGGAGACTACCAAGCACCTGAAGGATCCAGGGAAATGCACGGGTCTACCCGCAGAAACCCGTGGGCTTTCTAGCGAGCCCAGGATCATCAAAATCGGCCCAGAAATGACTGAGATATGGTCCAAACATTGTTTTGGACCATATCTCAGTCATTTCTGGGCCGATTTTG